>Ga0123519_10015102_pt1 | contig 10884 bp, 15 predicted proteins | sample YelNatPaOPRAMG02_FD_87396 | JGI IMG/M metagenome (GOLD analysis project Ga0123519, IMG submission 87396) | Hot spring microbial communities from Yellowstone National Park - Yellowstone National Park OP-RAMG-02 (version 2) | ecosystem: Environmental > Aquatic > Thermal springs > Hot (42-90C) ... | reverse complement strand
CCCTGAATACACCTCATCTATGGAGAGGTAACTCATAGCCTTGGCGACGGCAACAAGGTCGATCAAAGTGTCGGAAAGTTCATGCAGGTGTACGTCCCTTTCTCCATGTATGGCGGCTTCACAGTCGAGAAGTATATCGAGCATGGAGAGCGCATCCTTCCTTACATTTTCCTCCCCTAAGGAGCAGATGGCCTGCCTCATCTCCTGCGGCCCAAGGCTTGTCGACTCGCCCTCGAACCTTATCCTTGTCCCTTCAATGATCCCTGCCCTTACCTTCTCTGCCCTTATCCTCGGTAAACGGAAGGGGAGTCTTTCGAGGGTCTCGTTCAGAATGGAGACGGGCACTCCTAGGTCCAGGAGCGCCGCGATCATCATGTCTCCGCTTATGCCAGAGACCGGGTCTATGTATAGCACTCTCATAGCCTGTTTATTAGGGTTGCAAAGTATGCCGCCCCGAACCCATTGTCTATGTTGAAGACGGCAAGGGTTGAACAGGAATTGAGCATCGTGAGTAGGGCGGCGAGTCCAGAGAAGGAGGCACCATACCCACAACTTGTTGGTACACCAAGTACAGGCACCGAGACCACACCTGCAATGATGGAAGGGAGGGCCCCCTCCATCCCTGCCACACATATGATCACCCTCGCCTTCTTGAGGAGATCTTTATGGGCCGTGAGCCTGTGTATCCCAGCGATCCCCACGTCGTAGAGTCTTTCTGTCTGGTTTCCGAGAAAGACCGACGTCACGTATGCCTCTTCTGCTACACTCCTATCGCTTGTCCCTGCTGAGACGACGAGGACAGTACCCTTTCCCTTTATGGAGAAGTCCTCCTTTAGGTAGAAGCAGCGGGCGATGCTATCGTACACACCTTCTTTCAAGTCGGTCTTCAGGACCTCACCGATCTCTCTTCTCACCCGAGTCACGAGTACGTCCTCTCCTCTTGCCCTGAGGGGCCTTAGGATCTCCAGAAGCTCTTCAAGACTCTTACCCTCCCCATATATGATTTCAGGGATCCCCTTCCTCAGCTCTCTTAAGGTGTCCAGCTTTGTGTGTTCGAGATCCAAAAAGGGAAAGTCCCTCAGTTCCTCAAGTGCCTCTTCGACGCTTATCTCGCCTCGTCTCAGCCTCTCCAGCACATCTCTCACGAAGCTACTCTTCATTCCTCAAAGCAGAAGGCGTCCTTCAAGAGATGGACCCCCTCTCCATCTATTCCTAACACGTCGAACCTTACCCTCCTTCTTGTCTGCCTCCTCTCTTTCATGTAGAAAAGGGCGGACCGCAGAATCCTCTTTCTCTTCAGGGCGTCCACTGCCTCGAAGGGGGACCCAAAGCGTGGTGTGTTCCTCTTCTTTACCTCTACAAAGACTAAAGTGCCCTTCTCCTCGGCCACTATGTCTATCTCTCCAAAGGGGGTCCTGTAGTTTTTCTCGAGGATCCTGTATCCGTTCCCCTTCAGGTATTCCTCGGCCCTCTCCTCCCCCCTTCTACCTTCCTCCTTGCTCCTACCCATCGTAGAGACGAAAGCTCTTTCTATGAATGGGCGAAGGGCCAAGCCTCCTTAGGGCTTCCACATGCAGTGCGGTCTTGTAACCCTTGTGCCGTTTGAAATCGTAGCAAGGATAGACCGTATGATAGTAGTCCATGATCCTATCCCTTACGACCTTTGCAACGATCGAGGCAGTAGCGACAAAGAAGCACTTTCTGTCACCCTTCACCACACATCTTTCCCTTGGAAAAAGGCATATCCCCTCCCTCCCATCGATGATCAAGAGATCGGGCTCCACTTGGATTGCCGAGACAGCCCTTCTCATAGAAAGAATAGAGGCATTTCGGACGTTCAGGGAGTCTACCTCTTCGGGGGTGGCGATCCCTATCCCCACCTTCAAGGCATGCCTCATGATCCAAAGGAAGAACCTTTCCCTCTGCTTCGCGGTCAATAGCTTCGAGTCCTTGATAGCGGGGAAAGGCGCAGGGCAGCCTCTCCACAGTACGCAGGAGGCGACGACGGGCCCAGCAATGGGGCCCCGACCTGCCTCATCTACCCCTGCTACGAGGCCCGTGAGCCTGCAAGCCATCTAGGCCCTTTTCTCTTTTAATCTCGCAGCCTTTCCTCTGAGCTTCCGCAGAAAATACAGTTTTGCCCTTCTGACCTTACTTCTGCCTATAACCTCTATCTTCTCTATGAGGGGGGAATGGAGTGGAAAGGTCCTCTCCACGCCGATTCCGTACGAGACCTTTCTTACTGTAAAGGTGCTCCTCGTGTTTCCCCCTCTCTTCCTTATGACGATTCCCTCAAAGACCTGTACCCTTTCTTTTTCACCTTCGAAGATCTTAGAGTAGACGCGGACAGTATCCCCTACCCTTATATCTGGCAGGTCGAACCTCATGTGCTCTTTCTCTATCAGGTCTACCAATTCATTCATTGTGGCCTCCTCTACCTAGGATTCTGTCCATCAAGATGCCCGCCGCAACCCTCATAGGGAGATGATTGAATCCTGTCCTACCCTCGATGGGAGGCAGCATGGCCTCACAGAAGGAGAGCGTCTCTTCGGCAAGCCCGTAACCCGTCCCGAAGAGGATGAGGACGGGCCTCTGCTTCTGGATTCGGCGTACGTCGGCCTCAGTGATCTTCTTCAAGCCCCTCTCTCTTGCAGATGTGCCAACGATGAGGGGCATAACGGCCGAGCTCAAATTCTTCAGCAGTTCCTCTACTGATCCCACGACACTCAGCCTCTTTAGACCCTCTGCCCTTTCCTGGTTATAACTAAGCCCGGGCCCCTCGACCCAGTACCTTCTCATGGTCTCCACTATCTCTCTGCCTTCTCAAAGGCGTAACAATATAGCACAACTTCACGTCGTATGTCATACAGATCCTTGCGAGGTCATGCACTTCCATGGGATTCACGCTTGTGGCTGTCACGCGCCCCCTTCTGTCCAAGGCAGGGAAGTGGATCACAGCCATCGATACTTCACCCACACAACTCCTCCATTGCCTCCCTTAGGAATCTCCTATCCTCCTCGCATCGCGGTCTGAACCTCTCTATAAGATCAGGCCTCTTAAGGAGGGTCTTCCTTATGGACTCCTTCCTTCTCCATCTCCTTATCTCTTCGTGATTTCCTGATAAAAGAATGGCTGGCACTTCGATTCCGAGAAAACTCCTCGGCCTCGTATACTGCGGGTATTCGAGGAGATACTCAGACAGAGAATCCTCGAAGACAGACCTCTCGTTTCCTACCACATTGGGGATAAGCCTTGAGATCGCCTCTATAAGGACGAGGGCGGCCAGCTCTCCCCCTGACAGCACATAATCGCCGATAGAGACTTCCTCGTCCACAAAATGGAGGATCCTTTCGTCTATCCCCTCGTAGCGGCCGCAGACGAGGCAAAGGTGGTCGAATCTTGAAAGCCTCTGAGCCAAATCCTGGGTCAGGATCTTTCCTTGAGGGGTGAGCAATACATAATGGGGCCTCCCGAACTTCTCCTCCACGTGCTTCATAGCCTTGTAGACGGGTTCTATCTTCATTATCATGCCTGGACCACCGCCATAGGGATAGTCGTCGCAAGTCCTATGAGGGTCATCGGCGAAGTCTCTTATGTTTACAATGAAGAACTCCACAAGGCCCTTCTGTCTTGCCTTCTTTAAAAGGCTTTCGTCGAGGGGAGAGTCGAATATGCGTGGAAAGAGGGTAAGGATAGTAAACCTCATTCCTCCAAGAGCCCTTCCCTGACCCTTATGAAGCCCTCTTTTACATCCACACACAGAAGGAAGTCTTCCGCAAAAGGCACGTACGTCTCTTTCTCACCCAAAATGACAAGGATAGGTACCCCCCTCGACTCAAGGACACCCTGCACCTTCCCCATTAGCTCGCCTCTCTCATTGTAGGCCGAGAGACCCTCAAGCTGGTAGAGGTAAAACTCCCCATCCTCAAGGGGGGGAAGATCCTCCTCCCTGACGAAGAGCTCCTTCCTTACAAGCCTCTTCGCTTCCTCGATGGTCTCCACCCCTTGGAACTTGAGCAGGAACACGTCCTTCTTCTGCCTTACCGACTCAACCTTCAGTGGAAACACACTTTCCCCCTCAAAGAGAAAAAACTGATGGTACCTCTCCATGTTTCTCTTGTCCTCGTTATAATACTTGAAGGTAACCTCGCCCCTTAGACCGTGGGTAGATATGATCCTACCCACGGACACGTACTTCATTACTCGATGATCTCGAGAACGGCCCTTTTTCTCACCTTTGTGGAAGCAGCGGAGAGAATAGTCCTCATTGCCCTGGCCGTCCTTCCCTGCTTGCCGATGACCTTCCCCAGATCCTCCTTCGCAACGTTGAGTTCGATCACTGAAGTCTTCTCACCTTCGATCTCCGACACCTTCACCTGATCAGGATGATCCACCAAAGACTTTGCGATGTACTCGATTAACTCCCTCAGCATCTCAACCTCCCAGTTTATTGTGTTAGTTCCTTCAGGATCCCCTCTTTCCTGAAAAGGCTTCTTACAGTCTCCGTTGGTCTTGCACCCTTCTCCCAAAAATATTTCACCCTCTCCCTATCTATCTTTACTTCGTGAGGGTCCTTGATGGGATCATAGTATCCTACGTGAGCGATCACCATCCCGTCCCTAGGTGCACGGCTGTCAGCAACGACGATCCTGTAAAAGGGCCTACCCTTCCTTCCGAACCTTGCAAGTCTGAATCTTAGAGCCAAATCACAACCTCCCTTGAAATATGTTTGGAATCCCTCTCATCCCACCTTTCTTTATCCTTTTCAGCAGCCGCTTCATCTCGAAATACTTTCTCAGCAGGTCGTTTACGTCTTCTACCCTTGTGCCACTTCCCCTTGCAATCCTTAGCCTCCTTGAGCCATCTATGATGTCTGGATTCATTCTCTCCTTCTGCGTCATGGAGTTTATTATGGCTTCAGCCTTCTTGAGCTCCTTCTCAAGGTTGGATATATCTACCACATTTTTCGCCCTTTGGAAACCGGGGAGCATGGACAGGACGGAGTCAAGCGAGCCGAGCCTCTTCAAGCTCCTGAGCTGCTCTCTGAAGTCTACGAGCGTGAACTCCTCCTTCAGAAGTTTCTTTTCGAGCTCCCTCTGTCTCTTCTCATCGTAGAGCTCCTGAGCCTTTTCGACGAGCGTTATCACATCTCCCATTCCAAGGATTCTCGAGGCTATCCTCTCGGGATAGAAGGGTTCTAATGCGTCCAGCTTCTCCCCAACTCCCAGAAACTTTATCGGTCTGCCTGTAATCGCCTTTATGGAGATCGCGGCCCCTCCCCTAGCATCTCCATCCATCTTCGTGAGTATGAATCCGTCAACACCTACCTTCTCGTGAAAGACGGAGGCGATGTTCACGGCGTCCTGGCCTGTCATTGCGTCCACTACGAGGAGGGTCTCCCTTGGCGCTAATCGGGCCTTTTGTTCTCTTAGCTCTTCTATGAGACTATCCTCCACGTGGAGCCTACCCGCCGTATCGACGACAAGCACATCGAATCCATTCTTCAGGGCGAAAACCCTCGCCTCTTCACAGATCGTCTTTGGGTCCTGACTCTCCGATACGTAAGTCTCTATCCCGATCTGGGCGCCGATCTTCAGGAGTTGTTCCTTTGCGGCAGGCCTCTTCGTGTCGGTGGCAACAAGGAGAGGCCTCCTCCCCTTCTTTCTCAGAAGGAGAGCCAGCTTTCCTGCCGTTGTGGTCTTGCCCGACCCCTGCAGGCCCACAAGCATAATGGGTTGAGGGGGTGGGCCGAAAAGGGAGAGATCCTTCCTCTCGCCTCCGAGAAGACTACAAAGCTCGTCGTAGACGATCTTTATGAACTGTTGGCCTGGCGTTACACTCGAAAGCACTTCTCTGCCGAGGGCCTTCTCCGTTACACGAGCTAAGAAGTCCTTGGCCACTCTGTAGTTCACATCTGCCTCGAGCAACGCAACCCTTACCTCTCTCACGGCCTCCTTTATGTTCTCTTCCGAGAGCCTTCCCACACCCCTTATCTTCTTGAAGATCGTCTCAAGTCTCTCCTGAAGCCTCTCGAACATGGCTATTAGGATATTAGAAATCGGGCTTGTAGTCAATAACAGGGCTACCGTTCACAGGGATACGGCAAAGTCATATTCGATTAGGGTCCCCTTTGAGGATCTTTAAGAGGAAGTTAAGAATATTGGCAGGGTACATTGAAGAGATTGGGTCTTCCTAACCCAGAAAGGCTCACATTTGGCGAAATTAAGGCATTCTTTGACAGGGCTTACCCTTCTTTCAGAGATGGAGAGAAAAAAAGGGTAAGGAGGCGTTGTCGGGCTGTCCTTTCAATCTGTGGTGACCACTTAACACCTCCAGAGGTGGCTACGGGTATTCTAAGACTCGTTCGAGGCGCAACGGGCGTTATCGATCCGTTCCTTGAGATAAAGCAGAGGGAACTTGAACAGGCTTGTACGCTGCTTGAGCGCCGGTTCGGCTCTGAGGAAGATCTTCTCGGCCTTATGAGGCTATCCGCCATTGGGGAACACCTCCGACTACTTCGTGGAGGGATTTCAGCCACAAGAGGGGCAGTTTCTGTTCCTGCACCTGGATAAAATCGAGGAGGAGATTTATAATAAGAAGAAAGGCGTGCTCATTGTTGGGGACAACGTGTCAGATTTGGTCTTCGATACGCCTCTCATAATGTTTCTGCAAAAGAGAGCGAGGAAGGTGTACTACGCCGTGAAGAGAGAGCCTTTCCGGAACGACCTTTCTATGAGAGATGTTTACGGTTTTGGGCTCATGCGAGGGCTCCCTGTGACCTTTGTCCCTGGTACGGACTATGTGGGCATTTGGGGCGAAGATCTTGAGAGGATGTTGGAGGGATTGGGTGGAGTGGACACGGTCATAGTCAAAGGGATGGCGAACTACGAGACGCTCTCCGAGTGGGTGTATAGCGTGCCTGTGATCCATATAATGAAGACTAAGTGCAGACCTGTGAGCGAAGCCATAGGCGTACGACAAGGTAGCTACGTCATCCGTCTTTTTGGAGCTTAAGGTGGCCTATAAGAAGGATTACTACGAAATACTCGGTGTTCCAAGGAATGCCTCCACGGAGGAGATAAAGAAGGCGTATAGAGAACTTGCACTAAAGTACCATCCGGACAGGAACGCTGGAAACAAGGAGGCGGAGGAGAGATTCAAGGAGATAAACGAGGCCTACGCAGTCCTCAGTGATCCCCAAAAGAGAAAAGAGTACGACGCATTCGGAATGGCAGGGTTCAGGCAGAGATACACAGATGAAGATATATTCAGGGGCTTCAACATTGGAGACCTGTTCAGGGACCTTGGCTTCGGCAGTGGCGACATCTTCAGCATCATCTTCGGAGGAGGCAAGGGCAGCAGGAGGGAGCGTGAGATCTTTGGATTCGACGACTTTATTGCCACCGCAAAAGGCGAAGGCGGTACCCTTGATCTGAACTACGAACTCGAGATCCCCTTCATGGATGCTGTGAGGGGAACGCAAAAGAGGGTCAGATACTCGACAGGGGAGGGGGAGGAAGAGGTAGTGGTAAAGATCCCAGAGGGTATCTCTTCGGGGAAGAGATTGAGGCTCAAAGGAAAGGGTCTCAGAGATCCGAGAACCGGAAGGAGGGGTGATCTCTATCTCACGGTGAAGGTAGGGGATCATCCCGTGTTCAAGAGGGTAGGGAATGATATATACGTGCAGAAGGAGATAAAGCTTACTGATGCCCTCCTCGGGGCAGAGATCGAGGTGCCTTCCCTTTACGGTTCAAAGAAGGTTCGAATTCCCCAGGGTGTGAGGAGTCATTCGAAGGTAAGGCTCAAGGGGCTAGGTGTCCATGACTCTGAGAAGGGGCTTACGGGCGACCAGTACGTGGAGGTGATAGTCGACATACCTAGGACACTCACGGCAAACCAGAGGAGGCTCATAGAGGAGTTACGGAGGGAGGGGCTCTAGTTGACAGAGCTGCCCTAAATCGTTATAATATTTTTAGCAAGCTTTTTTTCCTTTGCTAAAAAACAAAGAAAGGAGCGTGAGAAGATGAAGGTAAAACCATTGCAAGACAGGGTGCTTGTGAAGAGGATTGAGGAAGAAGAGGCGAAGACAAAGGGAGGCATCATCATTCCCGACTCGGCAAAGGAGAAGCCACAGGAGGGGAAGGTTGTAGCAGTGGGTGACGGGAGGCTCCTTGAAAACGGACAAAGGGTTCCTTTGCAGGTAAAGCCTGGTGACAAGATCCTTTTCGGAAAGTATGCGGGAACGGAGATAAAGATTGACGGAGAGGAGCACCTGATCTTAAGGGAAGACGATGTACTAGCCATAGTAGAAGACTAAAAGAAAGGAGGGATGAAGATGCCAAAGGAGATAAGATATGAACAACAGGCAAGGGAAGCGATACTCAAAGGTGTGAACATGCTTGCCGATGCTGTAAAAGTGACGCTGGGCCCTAAAGGAAGGAACGTGATCCTAGAGAAGTCTTTCGGGTCCCCCACAGTGACCAAGGATGGAGTGACCGTTGCAAAAGAGATAGAACTCGAGGACAAATTTGAGAACATGGGAGCCCAGATGGTGAAAGAGGTTGCCAGCAAGACGAGTGATGTTGCTGGTGACGGGACCACAACGGCAACGGTGCTCGCACAGGCCATCTACAGGGAAGGCGCAAAGCTTGTGGCTGCCGGCCACAACCCCATGGAGCTCAAGAGGGGCATCGAGAAGGCTGTTGAGACAGTCGTAGAGGAGCTGAAAAGGCTTTCTAAACCTACGAGGGATCAGAGGGAGATCGCCCAAGTCGGTACGATCTCAGCGAATAACGACGAGACCATAGGAAAGATCATAGCGGAGGCGATGAGCAAGGTTGGGAAGGAAGGTGTCATAACCGTAGAAGAGGCAAAAGGCATGGAGACCACCCTTGATGTTGTGGAAGGTATGCAGTTTGACAAGGGCTACATCTCTCCCTACTTCGTTACCAATCCAGAGAAGATGGAGGCGGTCCTCGAAGACCCTCTGATTCTCATCCATGAGAAGAAGATAAGCAACATGAAGGATCTCCTTCCTATTCTGGAACAGGTAGCTAAGATGGGGAGGTCACTCCTCATTATAGCTGAGGATGTGGAGGGGGAGGCCTTGGCCACGCTCGTTGTAAACAAGCTCAGGGGTACCCTGAAGGTAGCTGCGGTGAAGGCACCAGGTTTCGGTGAGAGAAGGAAGGCGATGCTCGAGGACATAGCGATACTTACCGGTGGCCAGATGATCTCCGAGGAGCTCGGGATAAAGCTGGAAAACATAACCATCAAGGACCTTGGTTCGGCAAAGAAAGTGGTGATAGACAAGGACAATACGACAATCGTCGATGGCGCAGGTGACAAGAAGGCCATTGAGGCAAGGATAAAGCAGATAAGGACCCAGATTGAAGAGACCACGTCCGATTACGATAGGGAGAAGCTCCAAGAGAGGCTGGCGAAACTCGTAGGTGGTGTTGCCGTCATCCATGTTGGAGCCGCAACGGAAACAGAGATGAAAGAGAAGAAGGCCCGTGTTGAGGATGCCCTCCATGCCACAAAGGCGGCTGTGGAGGAAGGTATCGTCCCTGGTGGAGGTGTGGCCTACATAAGGTGCCTACCTAAGCTTGAAGAGCTAAGGCTCGAAGGGGAGAGGCAGTTTGGAGTCCAAATCGTAAAGAAGGCGCTGGAAGAGCCCTTGAGATGGATCGCCCAGAACGCAGGGTACGATGGCTCCATCGTGGTGGAGAAGGTAAAGAATGGAAAAGGGAACTTCGGTTTCGATGCGGCAAAGGAGGTCTTCGTGGACGACATGATGGAGGCGGGTATCATCGATCCGACGAAGGTGGCAAGGATCGCCCTTCAAAATGCAGCGTCCGTAGCTTCACTCTTGCTTACCACCGATGCGATGGTGGCGGAGAAGCCGAAGGAGAAGGAGAAGTTTCCAACGCCACCCGGTGGTATGAGTGACATGTACTAAGAGGAAGGGGCCTTGCCCCTCCTCTTATCCTTCCCTCAACTCCTCGTGGTACTTGAAGGAGAGGTTGAGCCTGACACGATAGAGTCTTACCTTTCCGTCTTCGATCGTCACATCCTGTCTCACCACCTCGGCGATCCTTAAGTCTTCAAGCGTCTTAGCTGCTGTCTCGATGGCGTTCTTTGCTGCCTCCTCCCAGGAGTTTGGACTCGTACCTACAACCTCGATGATCTTATAGACGGACATAAAGCACCTCCTTTTTTCCCCTTTTTAACCCCAACGGCGATGCCTGTCAAGCTATGGGAAGTTTTTCACTATCGGAGCCTTCCTGTCTCAAAGCCCCGCCTAATGTGGAATTTTGGGTGGGGCTGTGGTAGACGTAGACATGGACGTGATAGAGGCCATAAAAGGTAGAAGGAGCATAAGGAGATACAAGAGAGACCCTGTGCCAGACAGCTTGATAATGGAGGTTTTGGAGGCGGCGAGGATGTCCCCCTCCTGGGCTAATGTTCAGGAGTGCATTTTCGTTGTAGTGAAGGATCAGAAGATAAAAGAGGCCTTGGCCGAGACTCTGTCCGAAAGGAATCCTGCGAAAACGGCGACGAGGGAGGCGCCATGCGTCATCTGCGTGGTAGCCAAGAGGCACGTGGCGGGCTATTACAGGGGAGAGCCGGTCACCGACAAAGGGGACTGGTTCATGTATGACAGTGGCATTGCTATGGAGCACGTCGTGCTTGCTGCCTGGAGCCTTGGCCTCGGTACATGTCATGTGGGGGCCTTCGACGCAAAGAGGGCGGAGGAGATACTCCATGTCCCTGATGGCTACAGTATTGTGGCCATGACCCCCCTCGGTTACTTTGAAGAGGTACCTGAGCAGAGACCCAGAAAGTCCCTTCGAGCGGTTGCCTTCCTCGACTCCTTTGGG
>Ga0123519_10015097_pt1 | contig 10889 bp, 15 predicted proteins | sample YelNatPaOPRAMG02_FD_87396 | JGI IMG/M metagenome (GOLD analysis project Ga0123519, IMG submission 87396) | Hot spring microbial communities from Yellowstone National Park - Yellowstone National Park OP-RAMG-02 (version 2) | ecosystem: Environmental > Aquatic > Thermal springs > Hot (42-90C) ... | reverse complement strand
TAACGATTTACCGGATTTTAGTGGAGTTGAGATAGCTCATGAAATAAATAAGATAGCTCCTGATACTGTAATTATACTATACTCAGACTCTCCAACGGTTGACTTAGCAAAGAAGTCAATAAATATAGCAAAGAGGCTTATTGAGCGTCCGTTTACATTGATTGATATCGAAGAAGTAGTTGTAGAAGAAGTAGATAAATTAAGAGAATACTTTAGAAAGCAGCAAGAGAAACTTCCTTTAGCCGAGGATGGGACTTCACCGATAGGGTTTAGATTTGGAAAGAAACTAAAAGACCAAGAGTCAAAGAAGCTAGTTTTTGCAATACCAAAAATAGTTATTTTGATAACATCACCTAAAGGTGGTGTAGGCAAAACTAGTTTAGCTTGTAATATGGCAATTGTAGCTGCAAAATATGGCATATATAGGCCAAAAGTAGCTATTGTAGATATGAATGAATTGACTTATTTAGCTATTCAGTTAGGAATAGTAAAAGGAGAGTCTCTTGAAGAAGCACTTGTAGGATATATTGATAAGAACATATTAATGTGGCAATATGTACCAGATACTGCTAGTTTTGATCAACTAACTGAATATATGATTCAGCATCCGAAATCAGGTATTTGGGTAGTTCCAGGTGTACAACAACCTAGTGAATTAGAAACATTAAACGAAGAATATGTTTTTCGTGTAATAGACATACTAAGCAGAGAATTTGATCTTGTAATTATTGATGGACCGCCTTCATTATTACTAACTACAACATATGCATCAGCAATGAGATCAACGAGAATTTATGTTGTTGTAACTCCTGATTTACAGTGTGTTAAGGGTGTCCATGAAGCCATGAAGATTTTTAGCCATCCATCCATAAATGTGGCAAAGAAAGTAAATTTGATCATTAATAGATATGATATGCAATATGGAATTGGCTCAAAAGAATTATCTAATCTTCTAAAGATTCCTGTGGCTGGAGTAGTTCCTGAAACACCAGAAATATTAAAATCAATAAGCTCTGGTATTCCATTTTCAATAGATAATCCAAAAGCACCTTATACAATTGCTGTTGAGAATATACTTAACGAAGTTTTTCCTATATTCAATCCAGATGATTTAAAGATAAGTAATAAAAAGGAGGTAAGTAAAGATCAAAAAAGAGGTTTATTAGGAGTATTTAGAAAATAATTTAAATTATAATGGAGGATAGAAAGTGGCTTATAAATTTAATCGTGAAGTATCATCACCACAATTTAAAAAGATACTGGTAATTATCTTAGCTTTAGCTGTAGCATGTGCTCTTTGGATTTGGCAAGTGAGCTTTATTAAAAGTCATCAATCATTTGAGTATGCGCTAGTTGTTAATAAGAATATACCTGCATATTCAAAAATAAGCAAAGATGATTTGGAATATGTAAGAGTTCCTGTAGGTGGTATTGAACAGGATTCTGCAACTGAACCGGATCAAGTAATAGGAAAGTATGCAAAGGACGAATTATTTGCTGGCAGGCAAATTGATTTAAACAGGATAGCAATTTATCCTGTTAATTTAGGTAACAGGGAACTTATAGCTGTAAAAACTGATTTTGTTTTGTCTGTAGGTGGGCTAGTAATACCAGGTGATCATGTGGATGCTTATGTAGGTGTTGGCAGTGGAAATTCAAGTATATCTAAACTAGTAGCAACAGACGCAATTGTTGTATCTGTTGAAAATGCCAACGGCCAGGATATCTATAATACTCCTTACAATGTAGGAAAGTCAATAAATTCAACATTGATGGGTGAACCAAGCAATAATAATGCACCTGGAATAGTAGTATTAGCAATTAATCCTTCTGATGTACAAAATGCTTATGTATTATCAAACAGTACTGTTGTGCTAGTTAAAATTTTTGATCAATACCAACAGTACTAATAATAGGAGGATTAATTAATGAGTATTTTTAGTAAATTTAAAAAACATAAAAAAATAGTAGATGCATCATTTGAAGAATATAACAAAATTGATACAAATGATAGTTTACCTAGTCAAGAACTAGAAGATTCATTAAATGAAAATGTAGATAGTCAAAAAAGTACCATTTTGGATAACTCTAATTTTGATGTAAATAAAAGCGATAACCAAATTAAACAGGTAAAGTCCAAGAAAAAGCTTAAACTCAGCGAAGTAAGTTTAGGTGAGAAGTCTTTATTTGAAGCTACTTCGTTTATACAAGACATGTTTAAAGATGTTGAAGGTACTGAGTGGTTGAATGTAGAAGAAAGAGAATACCTAACACACAATGCAATGGCAGGTGATAAGGAGGCTATTAACAAACTATGTAATTATATAGAAGAGAGCTTAAATAGATTTAATGTTATTGTACATGGAATGGATAATAAAAAGGCTGCTTATGAGATATATAAGTATCTATGGGGTTTAGATGTGATAGAAGACTTACTTAACCGAGAAGATGTAGATGAGGTAAGAATAAATAGATGGGACAAGGTATATTATCAGTCTTTAGGTAAAAATTACCAGAGTGATATTAAATTTAAAGATGATGAGCATGTAATGAAAGTAATTAAAAGAGCTTCTTTACACGATCCTACAAATTTAGATAGAAATAAACCAGATGCTGAATTTATAAGGTATGGTGGAATTCGTGTAACTGCAACATATACGCCACTATCAAGTTGTGCTACTGCTGTATTTAGAAAATTACGTATTGATAAGACAATGGAGGATTTAGTAAGCAGTAAAACTCTAGACGAAAATGTAGTAAAAATACTTAGTACACTTGTAAAAGGAAGATCAAATGTTATAATTACTGGTGGATGTGGCTCTGGTAAGACAACTATGCTTAGATGTTTGATTAAATATTTGAACAAGTCACTACGCATTATTACGATAGAAACAGACTATGAAATAAATGCTTCTTTGGTTTACCCAGATCGAGACATAGTAGAGTTTGCACAGCAGTTACATTTAGACTATACTATGAGAAGAATATTTAACGGTCCTACTTTACGTTATACTCCAGATGTTGTAATAACGGGTGAGTTGAGGAGTGTGGGTGAAGCAGAAGCTGCAATAAGAAGTGCGAGTCGTGGTGTTAGTGGTTCTTTAACTACTGCTCACTTTGATAATTCCTATGATGTTCCTGGTGGAATAGCAAGATTACTAATCGAGGAAGGAGTTAGGTTACCATACGAACTAGCTTTTACAATGGTTGCGGAGGCTTTTAATATTAATATTCATTTAATTGGAGATAGTTCTCGCGGCAAAAGAATAGTATCTGATGTTGTAGAATATATACCTGATAACAGAACAAATACTGTAGTATTTAATCAGTTAATTAAGTGGGTGCAAACAGACGAAAATGATTTCTTTACAGGTAATTGGAGTATAGTTGGAAAGCCGTCGGAAAGATTAGTTAACAAGTTAATTCAAAATGGTGTCACGATGAAAGAGCTTAGAGAGTTAGGATGGAATAATTAATTATAAAGGTGGTAGCATGGAATTTTTATATAATTTTATTGAAGGTATAAATTCTACTAGGAATTTAATCATTTATTCTTCTATTTTCTTAGTATGTTTTTTTGCTATGATAGCAGCTATTTACATTGGAGATATATTTTTCGATAAAGTTTTTAATATATTTCGCAGGATTGTAGTAAAGATAAAATTAATAATAGAAGAACAAAAAAGAGAAGAACTTCCATACTATGTGAAAAATGCACTAGGTTTCAGAGAGTACGCAGAAAATTTAAATATGCCACCATGGTTAAGGAAATGGTCGGATACAGTAGGCCCAAATTTAATAAATGCAAATATAAAGAACATAAATCCTATACAATATATAATAATTGTAATTATTTTAATGGTAATTGGTTTTTCTCTTGGTATTCTATGGTTAAAAAATATTTCAGCAGCTGTAGCGTTAGGTGTAATGATGTATATTATACCTGACATGATAATTATAGGACGCGCTCAAAGAAGATCAAATAAAATTTTGGAACAGTTACCTATAGCAATAAGTATTCTTTCTTCCGAAATAAAGGATTCAGTAAACGTGCAAGCAGCTTTTCAAAAAATGGCAAGACAAATAAGTGACCCTCTTGGAACAATTTTAAGAGATACGGCAAGAGGTTTATCGATATCTGCGGATCCACAAAGAGCAATTGCAGATATGCGTAGAAAGTTAAATTCATCTTATGGAAACATGTTTGCACAATTACTACTTCTATCTTTATACGATTCTTCAATTCAGAATGCTTTCACATCTCTAGCTGCAAAAGTTTATAAACAAAGGGATCTAATGCTAGAGAATAATAGAAAAATATCATCATCGCGGTATATGAGTTTATTCTTTATGATTCTTATAGGATTAACATTTTTTGTTTTACGTCAGTTTTCATGGGGATACAGTTTCTTTTATCAAAGTTTTTATGGCAGATTAACTATAACAATGTTTGTAGCAGCTATAATTATGTGGAACATAATGGAAAGAATTCTTTCCAAAGTTGAATAATAAAAATTGGTGGTGTTATAATTGGATTTGAACGATTTAGTTGAGTCTGCAAGTGGGATATTATTTGGAATTTGCATATTTGTGGCTTTATATAACATAATTTCATACTATTGGTTAAAAAGTTCTTCTAGTATAGTAGATAATTTAAGTAGGGTTAAAGATAAGTTTTATGACGAGTATATTAAGAACTTATCTTCTAGAAAAGAAGTGTCTGTATTAGAAAATAAAAAATACCAATTAGTTATGTTACTCTCTACAATTACATTTATTATTATGTCAATCGGAAGTGGTAAAGAGTATATAGCAGGATGTTTCGGATTTGTTGTAGGTTTAGCAGTGTCATATATTATGGAATATGTTTACAATAAAAACGATAGACTTGAGAAAATGCGCGAAGTTGTTCAACTATACGAAATGATCGATATGCTGACATCGCATCCTTCAAACTATAAGTTATATGATGCACTTCAAAGATGCGAATCTCTTTTTCCAAAGCTAAGGAAAGCAATAAGGAAATGTTTAAGCATGTGGCCAAATGGTTCTATACGTGCTCTCGATGCGATGGGAGAAGAGATAAATTTGCCTGAAGTAAATGTATTAATTACTGTTTTGAAGAGTGCAGAAGAAGTAGGGCAAGAAAGATTTTCGGGGGCACTAAAAGATGAAGCTTTACGTATTGATGAATATAGACAGAAGGTTATTGAATTAAGTATGGAAAACAAACCAGCTATTCAATCGTTATTTTCTGCGTTTTTATTAGGGATTTTCTTAGCAATGATCTTAGGTCCAGGATATACGTTCGTTACGAGTATATTGTTAAATATGGGAAGAGGTCATTAGTAGTCGATTATTAGTATACTAATAACTAACAACACCCATTTAGATATATAAAGGGGGTGACTGGAGGTGTCCGAAACATTAACCAAAATTGCGATGGCTATTATAATTGTATCTGTGGCTATAGTGGCTAGCATTGGTGTAGTATCTGTAGTGAGATCTAAAACTGGAAGTGTCATATCAGCATATAATGGGATAACTGGAGACGGTACACTATTAAATAATACTTCTAGTGGATTAGGTACATCTTATTCGACGAATTCTTCTACAGGAATACCAGTTAAAAATTAATAGTACTAATTTGGGGGTGAGCGTATCGATTATATTTTATTAGTTTAACTACGAAGCTTTTGTATTTACGAGGGAGATGATAAGACTGATAAGTTTATAGGACATAATATAATATATAATAAGCACTTAACTCGAAAGTTAAAGAGTGATGTTGCTTAGATAATATAAAATCAATAAATAAGCATGTATTAGTACATGAACAAGGTTATGGACGAATGCACCAATGATCTTTAGGTCCGTGAAGACTTCAAGAAAATGTAAGGAGGATATCTATGTCTAATGTTTTAACAAAAATTGCACTGTCAGCTGTAATTGTATCTCTAGCTGTAGTAGTGGGGTTAGGAATTTCATCAGCAGTACGGTCGAAGACTGGTAGTGTAGTATCTGCATATAACGGAATAACTGGTGACGGTTCTATGATTAATAATTCAACAGCTGGCTTAGGTACAACATTTACTGTAAACAATGCCACAGGGATTCCAGTTAATCCTAACGCTCAATAAATATGCGAAAGGTGCGTGAATACTAATAAAGTAGTATTCACGCACCGGTTCCATCTTGGAGGGATTTAATAGTGAATATTATTAGAAAGTTATTTATAGTTAGAAAGGGAATCCAAACACTTGAAATGATTGCATTGATTATTATTTTTACTTCATTAGCTGTAGTTGTAGGATTGGGAATTTCTTCTGCTGTAAGATCTGCAACTGGTAGGGTAATATCTAACATTCAGTGTGTGGACCCAAACAATTCAGCAAACTCAATATGCAATCAATAAATCAAGGAGATTATGGGTATGCTAATAAAGATGCTAGTTAAAGCAATGTTTCGTAATAGAAGAGGAGCTTGGACAGCTGAATTTATAGCTGGAGCTATAGTAATTACAACTCTAGCCTTAGTAGTTGCAGCGGGTTTAAGAGGAGCTATGTATAATACAACAAATGATGTTGTTAATAATGTAAGAAATGTAATGGGCGGAGGGTTTTAATGAAAATTAGAAGTGGGCAAGTAACTATAGAGTTGATTATTGCCATTTCATTAATGGCTTTTTTGATTTTTAGTGTATGCGATAATTTTATTATTTTTATGAAGTACCTAGAAGTGCAACATTATAAATTTTACTATTTACAGAGAATGAGAGTTGAGGGTTGGTTATCTGATTCTGATGAACACAGTATGATAAATCAATTTAATGCAATTGGGTGTCCTATAGTAAGCATTGGAGGGCCTGAACAAAGTGGAGATGATGGAGATAGTAATAGAGTTTTATATGATCCTTCTAGTGTAGATAATAGTGAAATATCGTTAAATATTGTATGTATGCCTAATCCTCAACCATTTTCACCTTTATCTTTAATAGGTGGGACACAAGGTAACACTATAATAAATGTTGGAGGTACTATGTTAAGTGAATATGTACCGACCAATTAGTACTGGTTTAAAGAAAGGACAAGTAACTATATATTTTATACTTTTATTTACTATTCCAGTTATTGTATTTGCAGCTATTTTAGCTATGTCGCAGCTAGGAATATTTGCAGATATAAAATTACAAGAATCAGTTGCAGAAGCTGTGCGGGCGGCAGCTTTACAAATTAATCTAGGAAGTATGGCGAACGGTACTCCAGAAGTGGACACTACAACAAATAATTGTTTACATGCTTTTACGAGTATACTAGCAAAAAACTTAGGTTTAGATAGCAATTTTAATCCATTGCCAGGATCAGGTTTAGCGAGCAGCCCAGAAGTAATATTAGTAATTTATAATGGTTCGAGTGATGGATTAAACCAGAATTCTGATAATATTTACGGAAATTCTCCTTTCGGAGATAGTGCTGTCAAGGAATATATGATTATTAATGGAAATATAGAGGATATAACTAATGGTAATATAAATAACAATGGGTTTTCTTCTCTGATATATGGCGATAATAATTTCAATATAACTTTCAATAGAGATAACCCAGAGGAGTCAATTGAATATGTTGGCGATAGTTATCCTTCATCAGGTATAAACATAAATATGAAAAGACCAGGTGTAATAGCGGTAGTATATGCACAAGTAAGAGATATTACAGGATCTGGGTATATAGGAATAACAAGATATGCTGCTTCTCAAATAGTTGGAAGTTAATATTATTGGGGGAAGGAATAGTTGTATAATTTAACTTTAAGTATCATTAAGAAGGACAAAAAATATTTTTGGATAATATTTTTATCGAGTTGTTTTTTATTTTGTATTAGTATTTTGTTAGGATATGTTGGATCTAAAATTGTAGGATTTATGGCAAGCCCAACAATAGGTTCATTAAAATCAACTGTTAGTGGCATAGACAATGTTTCATCAAAATTTTTAAATATACCTTTATTTTTATTCATACTATTTGTAAACTTATTAAAAGTAGTAATAATTTTTATTGTAAGCGGTCACTTGATTTTTACCAGGTTTAAGAGTAAAAATGAAAAATTAGCAAGAATAATAGAGAAAGCGAACTCTATTATTAATTATTATTCTTATTTTATATTTTGGTTTTATGCGTTAATAATTATATTAATAAATGGAACGATGGTAGGTTTTGTTGTTAATTTAACTAGAAGGGTAATGCCATGGATGGCGGTTTTGGCAGGCATTGTTCCACATGGCATTATAGAAGTTCCGACATTTATGCTAGCAATAACAATAGGATTTTTATATAAGAGAAATAACTTAACTTTGAAATCAATATTTAAAGAGGGAATGAAAGTAATTTTTCCGCTATTAACTTTAGCAGCATTGATAGAAACCTATATATCTACTTATTTGATGAAGATTGCGCTGTTATATTTTAAATAATATTTAAGTTTAAAAAAATGTATTCGGCACTGTCTGTTATTATATATAAGAAGAAGGTAGCAAAATGAGAAAGCGCAAAAAAGATAAATTACCAAGTGATTTTGAATTAAAAATCAAATCTGATGGTATTATATATCAATTAAAAATAATTAATAACAAGGCAGAGTTGAATAAAATATCTTTCAACAAAGATAGAAAGAAAATTATAACTAATATTGGCAGTTGTACAGCATTTTGTTGGGATGAATTAGTAGTAAATTTAAATTTTCCTGAAGCAGATGTAATTAAGAAATTTGTTGACATGTATTCTTTAACTAAATATGACTTGTTGTGAGGCGGTAATATGGATTTTCTAGATTTTGTTATGAATTTTATGGTTTTATACATAATTAGTAATATAATATCTACGTTATTAATAATAATTTTTAGTTACGCTACAGAAGCAGCTTTGTTATTAAGTTCTTATATACTTTCAACATGGTTGGCTTGCAGGGTTACAAATGTGAGTTTAAAATCAGCAACAAAAGAGCAAAGATCGAAGTTAGTTGGAGCGTATGTATTCATATCATTAACTGCATACGGTTTAGCTGAAGTAATATTAAGTATAAGGAGGTAGTAATATTAAAACTAAGTAATGGAACTACAAGTAATAGAATAATCAAATAATAATAAAGGGTGATTAAAAAAATGGCTGTATCAATTCTAATTGGGGTAGTATTGGCTGTAGGATCTTTGATCGCATCATTTATTATGGAAGGCGGTTCACTACATAGTCTTATTTCAACTACAAGTTTAATCTTAATATTCGGTGGGACTATGGGGGCTGTTTTTGTAAGTTTCCCTTTATCTGATATTATTTCCGTACCAAAAGCTCTTGCAAAGTTAATAGGAAAAAATAATAATGAAGTGAACATGATAAGTTATATAGTAGAATTAGCAAACAAAGTAAGAAAAGAAGGGTTGTTATCTCTTGAAAAAGAATTGAATAATATGGATTCATTCTTAAGGAAGGGAATACAACTGGTTATAGATGGTGGAGACCCGGAGTTTATAAGGAGTGTAATGGAAACTGAATTATATTCAATTCGTGAAACAATAAATATAGGACATAAAATATTTGAAGCGGCTGGTGGATATGCCCCAACAATGGGAATTATAGGTACTGTAATGGGACTTGTACATGTATTAGGAAATCTAAAGAATCCTGAGATGCTAGGCCCAAGTATAGCAATGGCTTTTCTAGCAACTTTATACGGTGTTGGTTCTGCAAATATCATATGGTTACCAATGGCGGAGAAGTTAAAAACAGTGAGTAAGCAGGAGCAGCTTTTATACGAAATAGTGATTGAAGGAATACTATTAATTCAAAATGGAATAAATCCAACATTGATTCAAGAACGACTGGTTGCTTTTTTGCAGCCAAATCAAAAAGAAATAGTTGGAGGATCTATAAATGCTGTCTAAAAGAGAATACTCAAATACTAGTAAATCAGAAAATGCTGGCATGATGCGTTGGTTAATGACTTATGCAGATTTGATAACACTTTTGATGATATTCTTTATAATAATGTATTCTCTTGCTTCGATGAAGTCACAACAACTAGAGAAGATTGTAAATGATTTTACAGGAGGTACATCTTCTTCAAATTATATGTATAATAATATAGATATTAATAAGTTAGATAGTTTACTGGAGCAACAGGCAAAGGAAGAAAAATTGTTGGAGAACATTGTGAGACAATTAAATCATTATATAAAGAAACACAACTTACAAAATGTAGTATCTGTTACATTAGAAGATAGAGGTGTGGTTGTGAGTTTCAAGGATGTTGCTCTATTTAGCAGTGGTTCCGATGTACTGTCGGATAGTGCCAAGAGTTTAATAGATGCTATGTGTGTTCCACTTGAAAAAATTAATAACCAGATTCGCGTCGAAGGTTATACAGACAATAAGCCAATTAATAATAGTGAGTTTAAGTCAAATTGGGAATTATCATCTGCACGTGCAGATAGTGTGCTAGAACAAATAATATCTTCTACATCAATTGCACCAAGCAGACTTGCTACTGTTGGATATGGACAGTATCGTCCTATACTACCGAATACTACATCAGCTGGAAGGCAGGCTAATCGTAGGGTAGATTTAGTAGTGTTAAGAAGTATTTTTAATAGTAACGATGTTAATTAATTTTTCAATGATTCAAATTGCATATAAAAATTAAAAATCAGCATTCCTAAAAAACTTTGTGAGGTTTACTATATTTAAGGAGTGGTTTATGATGGGAGTTCCTGGGTACACTATGTTCTGTCGCAACGGTCACATAGTGAAGGATGTTATGCATAATGAGATTGATGCTACAAAAGTTACGCGATGCCCTTATTGTGGATCGCAAGAATTTGCAACCCAGATAGAGTGGGG
>Ga0123519_10015092_pt1 | contig 10891 bp, 10 predicted proteins | sample YelNatPaOPRAMG02_FD_87396 | JGI IMG/M metagenome (GOLD analysis project Ga0123519, IMG submission 87396) | Hot spring microbial communities from Yellowstone National Park - Yellowstone National Park OP-RAMG-02 (version 2) | ecosystem: Environmental > Aquatic > Thermal springs > Hot (42-90C) ... | reverse complement strand
CACATCGCCAACATCAATATGAATTTCCAATTTATATCTTTCACCATTCAATTTTTTAGTTAAATCGGGAACTAACTTTTCCGCCAGCTGAATCGATAACAAAGTTTCGGTATAGATTTTATCTCTCAAACTACCAATTTTACTCACTTTATTTTTCTGCCAAAAATACCTTCCTCCCTTTCCCTTTCGGTGAATAACAACGGCGGTAACAAAATTAACCTGTTCCCGTGGGTCTGGTTTTCCTGTTTTAGAGTCAGTTCCTACCACCAAACGATAAAAATAGTCCGGTTCTTCCCTCATAAACCTCACTAGCTCATCAACCATTTGCTGGATAGTCATTTTTCCTTTGGTTGGGCTAATAAAAAAATCGCCTGCCATAGGTTTAATTTTAGCACATTTTTGTTAGAATATAAATTGATGGAGGTTAAACTTAAAAAAATTGGCATTAATTGCTGGGAAGTCCAAAAACAACCGGGAATGAATGCCCGGGCGATTATTTATGCCAAAAAAGAACTTTTAGACCAAATTTACCGCGACCAGTCCCTAATCCAACTTATCCAGTCGGCTTCTTTACCAAAAGTAGTTTCCCCGGTCGTGGCGATGCCTGATGTTCATGAGGGTTTTGGTCTTCCTATCGGCGGGGTAATGGCTACCGATGGACTTGTTTCTTCTGGAGCGGTAGGAATGGATATTAACTGCGGCGTTCGGCTTCTTTTTAGCCAAATGGAATATCGCTCCAAAACTTTTTCTCCGGAAGTTCTCCGGCTTTTAATTCACAAAATTGAAAAGGAAGTTCCAATTGGTTTAGGAGGAAAACATCAGCAGGTCTTCCAAAAAATTTCTTTTGAAGAAATAGTAAGTAGCGGAGTTAAGGCTTTAGTTAAAAACGGTTTTGCCCTTCCCCAGGACATTGAGTCTATCGAAGAAAACGGCTGTTTGCCGGGCGCAGAGATTCGCTATCTTTCCCCAACGGCAATCAAAAGAGCCCAAAAAGAACTGGGAACCTTAGGCTCGGGAAATCATTTTATTGAAATTCAAATAGTTAAAGAAATTTTTGCTCCTGAATTGGCGAAAAAATGGGGACTTTTTGAAAACCAAATTTGTGTCATGATTCACACTGGTTCTCGGGCTTTAGGCCATCAAACTTGTTTGGATTACACCCAGCGGTTTTTCCAGGAAGAAAAAAAATACGGCATTAAAGCCCCAGTTAGAAATTTAGCCTCCTTGCCTGCTGACTCACCTACCGGCAAAGCCTATCTTTCGGCGATGGCTGGTTGTGTTAATTTTGCCTTTGCTAATCGGGAAGTGATTACCTGGTTTGTTAGAAAAGTTTTTCAAGAAGTTTTTAAGACCTCTCAAGCCAAACTTACCCTCCTTTACGATGTTGCCCACAATATTGCTAAATGGGAGGAACATCAAGGGAAAAAACTTTTAGTCCACCGCAAGGGTGCTACCCGGGCTTTGCCTGCCGGCCATCCCCAAAATCCAAAAAAATATTTAGAAACTGGGCATCCGGCAATTGTCCCCGGAAGTATGGGAACGGCTTCCTATGTAATGGTTGGTCTTCCCCCTGCTGAACAAACTTTTTACTCAATTAACCATGGGGCTGGTCGGACAATGAGTCGCGGAGAGGCGATAAGAACAATCAAAAAGGAGGATTTTGAACAAAAAATGGGAACAGTAATTTACAATCTACCGTTCCCCAAAATTGTCGACGAAGCCCCCCAAGCCTATAAAGACATCGATTTGGTAGTGGAAACTTTAGTTGAAGCCGGTTTAACCAAAAAGGTTTGTCGCTTACAACCTCTGGCGGTAATAAAAGGAACTTAGCGTAAAAGCAAAAAAATAGTAAAAGTGCAAGCCAGTCCCGCAACCAAAAGATATTCTAAAATAATCCGAAAATAAAGCTCGCCTCTTAAGGCATGATGAATTATACCCCATAAAACATAAGCGCAACCCATACCAACGGTAATCCAAACCTGAATTTGGCGATTAAAATTAAAAGCCCAATAAAGCCAAAACCCTACCGCCAAAATCGCTGCTAATGCCAAATAATGTTTCAATTCCTTCATTTTTCCCGACTTATCACTTTTATCCTTTAATCCTATAATCCTAAATTATTATAATATCGCTCCTGGCGTGGTTAAAATTATCGCCAAAAGCAATGTTCCTATAAATAATAAATGAGCAACATTTTTCCCCGAAAGCCTAATAGTTTGCCTTTGAGCAACCAAAATAGCATCTAAAACCAAAGCCCCTAAAACTATTCCCAATAAAAATATAGCAATGGTTTTAGTTAACCAGAAAGGAGAAAAAAGCGGCGGCGAAGAAGTTTCATTTTCCGCCTGGGCTAGGGCAACGTTTCTTAAAGGAATTTGCTCTTGGGCAAAAGAAGAACCACCTAGCTCAGGCGCAGGTATGGAAGGAGTTTCTTCTTGGGTAATCTCTTTCGTCTCTTCAACCTTCGGAGTTTGTTTTGGACTTTCAGCTTTTGGAGGAGCTACCTTTTTCTGGGCAGTTGTTGATGGCGGCGTTCCAAAAACTTGAACTACCAAAGTCGTCTCTACTCCATTTAAAGTGCCGTTTACCACCGCTACCCCAATTTCTTTATAATGTGGGTTAACAATATTCTCCCTGTGGGTAGGAGAATTCATCCAAGCTTCAACCACTGAGGCAGAGTCCATAAAATCCCTGGCTAAATTTTCTCCAGCGTAAGTATATTTGTAACCAACTTCTTTAAAAAAAGACCATGGGTCTCGTCCTGAAGGCGAGACATGGGCCCAATAATTAAAGGCAAACATATCTGCCGCTTTTCTTTGGGCAACTTCGTTTAACAAAGAATTGTTAACCAATGGGGCTAAGCCTAATTCCGCCCGCTTTTGGTTTGTTAACTCAATTATTTTTTCCGGAGAGATATTTGAGGCATAACCTAAAACAGAAGGAGAAACCAAAGTAAAAAAGTTCAAGAAAAACTGACCGACTAAAAATAAGGCAACAATTAGCGAAAGCGCGGCAGGATGGAGAATTCCTGCTTTATGGTTATTTTCCTCCTGAGGGATAAATAAATGACTTACCCAGGCAATTAATCTCATCAAAATTATAATAGCATTTTTTCACCTTTTGCGAAAGAGAAAAAGAAAGAAAACTAGCCCGCCGACAATTCCTCCTGCGCCCAATACAACCCAAGGTAGCCAAAGTTTGGATTTAGATTCTCCACCGCCAACTTCTCCTTCCTGGCTGCTTTGGGGCGAAGAAAGCTGCCCAGAAGGAGTAGCCTGTCCCAAAACTCCAGGCAAAAACCCCGGAGCAATTCCCAACCCGGCCGGAATACCAGAAATAGAAACACTCACCGGACCAACAAAATCACCTGGCATACAGCCATTTCCTGCTCTTATCCAAAACCAATAAGTGCCGCTGCCTAATCCAGAGACCACAAAAGAGGTAATATTCCCTACGTTAGGATTTCCCCATTTTGGCGGCCAAGAAGAGCTGTCAGAATAGGCAATTAAAAAATAAGTATAGGAGGTATTTGGCGGAGTCCATGATAAAGTTACTTGACCGGCGGCCGGACCGGCAACAGCAGTAAAATTAGTTGGTGTTCCTGGTTTGGTATCGGTGCAAACCGGGGCGGAGACGCCCACTCCCAAAACTGCCCCTGGCGCGGGTGTTGGTGTAGCCGTGGGCGCCGGCATACTTGTCGGGGTTGGAGTAGGGGTAGAAATTGGCTCTCCCCAAAAACCCAAAGTCAAATTAAAAACCGTCTGTTTATTTTGATAATTATCGTCAGCCAAAGAAGACATCGAAACGGTAAAATTGTAATCAAAATTTGCTCCGGGAGCAAAAATTCCCATTTCAACTTTATCTTGAGTGTAGAAATCAGCAAGCGACCCACTCCAAACAACCGTCGTTCCTCCAACAATATTAAGATGCATAACATTTTCCAGAATGCCTGCCGGGGAGGTCCTTTCTCCTTTAATCGCCATTTTTCGCGCCTCTGCACTGGAATTCTTAAGATTAATGGTTTTGGTTAAAGTTCTTCCCGGATACCAGAAGCCATCTTGAGCGCTGCTAAAAAGTGGGTCAACCCCAGTTTTTGAACAAAGGGTTGGAGGCGCCGGGCAATCGATATTCAAATCAGCCGCCTTCACTCCTACCGGCAACCCCATCGCTAATAACAACCCTAAACTTATCCCCAAAAATTTAAATCTGCCCATAGTTAATTGTTTTTTCTAAAATTTTTTGGTTATTGTTTTGGTCAGTCAAATTTATTTTCAGCTTGATTTCTTTTATTCCCGAATGATAAACACAAGTCCCTCCCGAAGAACAAGTGCCTAAAATAAAACCATCCCTGGTAATTTCTTCTTCGCCCGAAAGATTAATAGTTCCCACAATTCCCTCTTCTTTTTCTCCAGCTTGGTAAAAAATCTCATAGTTTAATTTTTGATATTGACCAATTCCCTTAATTTTAAAACCAACCGCTGTCTTATTTGGTTGAAGATAAAAATCAACCACTGGCTCTACTTCCGGATCTTTCCAAGTTCCGGTCCCATCCGGAACGCGCCTAAAAGACTTACCTTCCTTAGCATCAATTTTATAAGTGAATGAGTCAACCAAAACCCCACCAGAACCAACAGGGGCATTATAAAGTCTAACCGTATCTCCGCCTGTATTATTAAGCTCAAAATCCCCATCACCATTTCGATATACTGTTAAAATCCCCCCGGCGGGCACTATTGTTTCACCACTATCTAAGGGATTGCCATCATTATCAGAATTGGTGGCGCTAATAACCAGCTCGTGGGTATCGTAAGCGTCATAAAGTACCCAACCATTAACATCTACATCACTGGTTGAATTATTATAAAGCTTTACCCACTCGCCGTTAGGCTTAGAAGCATTATCATTACCCTCTGGATTCGGCAAAAATTCATTTAGCACCACCCCAAAATCAACTTGGGCCGCGGAGGTAGCAGTAATGGTAATTTGTTTTTCCGGCTCGGTATTTCCCGCTTCATCGGTAGAAAAATATTTTAAAGTATGTTGGCCGGAAGTGCCCAAAGTAATCGGCGTTCCCGAATAAGTAGCGGGTGGATTATCATTAAGGATATAACTAATGGCAGAATTATTTGAACCAGCCCCATCATTACTGGTCAGGAAAAGTTGAGTTGTGGTAGTAGTTGAATTTGGCGCCGCTGTCAACCTTACATCATCTAAATAAGCCCAAGTTTGATACTCTTTATAGGGTTGAGTCACTTTAAACTCTATCCCAACATCTTTCCCTTCTAAACCATTTAGCTGATAGACTACATTTTTCCATCCCAAATCTGTACTTAACACTGCGGGATCATCCCAACCATCATGGGCAATTTTGAGAGAGCCACCCGCTGGAGGAATTACAAAAACATCAAAAAATCCCCCACTAACATTGGTGTTAGTCATCAACCGATACCAAAAAGATAAAGTTGAGGTAATCCAACTCGGTAAAGAAACATTTTGTCTAATTGAATCAAAAGCAGGTTCGGCTGAAGGAGCGGCGGTTTTAAAACCAATCAAAGCAGAATAGTCGCCTGTCTTTTTATCTTCGCTTGTCACCTGATGATCGCTACCGTTAGAATCAACTGTCCAACCATCCAAATTTCCATTTTCAAAACCGCCGTTGTACAAAAGCTCATTGGTAACAGCCATTGTATTAGGGGTGGAAAGCATCGTTACCGGCGGGGTAGTATCAACCGTAGTTGAGGCGTCGGCAAAAAGCGAATCCAATTCCTCGTTTCCCGCTTGATCAATAGCGACAGTTTTAAACTCATAAAAGCCGTCTCCTTCAGGAGAATTAAACTCAAACTTGCCATCAATTCTCGTCTCCGTCCCAAAAAGTTGCCAGTTATTATGGTTATAACGATAATAAAGTCTAACTTCCTTAACCCCGCTTAAATTATCAGAGGCAGTATAGTCAACATTAAAACTCCTCGTATTTTGATAATCCGGCTGGTTATCTGTGGCACTTGACTCCGGTGGCGTCCAATCAACAATTACCTTTATTCCTCCCCCGGGTGTTTCAACATTGTTAGTCGGCTCACCGTTATCTTTGGCCCGCGATTGAATTTGGTAAACTCCCTCAGCGGGAATACTCCAAGAGTAGCTCCAATTAGTTGTCCCGCTTGCCTGATACCAGGTTGTCTCTCCCCCTTCAGGAGTAACTCCCACCTCAACCATTTTCACTCCTGCACCCACGTCCCAAGCAGTCCCGGAAATGATAATACTGCTTTGGTTAGTAACATAATTATTAGGAGGGAAACTAATTTCCGAAGAGGGTGGATCAAAATCCCAAACCATCGTCGAAAGAGTTACCCCTGTCATTGCCACAGCGCCGGAAGAAAAATAGGCAAAACTCAAAAAAACCTGGGAAAATAAAAACGAACCTACCAAAAATAAAATATTCAATTGGGAAATTTTCAAGGCTTTTTTAATTTTTCTTATCTCCTCCACAATAATTAGAACTGCCGGCAGTAAAATTAATAGCCCAAAACCGATCCAGCTTTTGGCAAAATTGTAAAAATAACCTAAAAAGGGAAAAACTAAAATCACTTTTCCTTCAATAAGCCCCTGATGAATTTTCCATTGGTCTGGGGCGGAAACCCGGTCCCCTTTTGTTTGAAAAAAATATAAATCTCCTTCTTTTGTTTTTTTGATAATTCGATGAGTAATATAGAAATCCTTTTGGTCCGGCCGACGATAAGTGATAATATCTCCTTCTTTCAAATCCTTATCTTCCCACCAGCGAGTAATAATCAAAGAACCAGGCAAAATTACCGGTTTCATTGAGCCGGTTAAAACCGCTCTCGTTTTATAATACCCACGAAAAGGAGGAATCAAAGGAAAAATCGCCACCAAGCTTAAAACAAACAAAAAAACCATCGTTAAAATTTTTCCAAATTTAAAAATTCTTCTGAGTTTCATCTCAAATAATTCTTAAATTCGATATGCGATCGCATATCATTTTTGAGATTTTAGAAATTTATTAATCTTCCAATCTTTCCCTTTGGGGGCGGAGGCTTCGCCTCCGCCCCCATCCAACAAACACTCTGTTTACGGCGTCCTTGCCACAAAAGTCCACTGGATTCCCACGAGTTTTCCTTTTGCATTATCTCCAGCCACACTATTCATCGCATATTGAATCCGGAGGTTTCTTTGCTCGTTACTGTTGATGTCCGTACTACCCAAAACACTCAAACTGCTATTGTTTTTCCATTCCTCAAGAGTATACCAGCCACTATGCACATCATCTGCAACATCATAGAAACGAGCTTTTACCACTCCCTTTAAAGCTTCCCAATCGGCTCCTCCAGCGGTAACGAGGGTGGGAATCAGCTTATCAAAAGGAACATTACCTGTCCCCGGCGTGTTATTTTTAACATAAAAATCCCGCTCTACTCCTTCCCAGCCGGGATACATATTACTTTCGCTTGTTCCCGTAGCAAGAGTTTCCCAACTATCTCCATCCCAAATTTGAAGGCTGGGTGTTGCCGAGGCTAAAGTGACTCCCGTTAAAGAAACGGCGTTGCTTGTAAAATAAGCGTAGGCCGCCCCAACGGTTAAAGCCACTGTCCCCAAAATTACCAAGATGCTTAAATAAATTCTTTTCATTTATTTTCTCACCTCCTTTCTTTTTAGAATAAAAAAGAGACGCTTTTGGCGCCTCCGTTTGCGGTCAGCAATTTTATCCTAAAACAATTTTCACAAACTTGTCAAGACCCAATTTCTTCTTCCAAACTATGATTAGTCTTTTTAATCGCTCTTTTGGTAATCTGGGTTACCTTGCCATTTTGAACATAAACCTCCACACTTCCCCAACCGCCCAACTCTCTTAAAGCCTCAACTAATTCTTTAAGTAATTGTGCGTTAATTTTAAATTGAGATTTTTTAACCATCTAAAAACCCATCCTTATAAGATGGGCAGGAAATTAAAATATCAATTTTTAACTTCGCTGTCAAGTATTAAAACCTCGCGGATGAACCTTGTGCCATTTCCAAGCAGAGCGAATAATAGTTTCTAAATCGGAATATTTTGGCTGCCAGCCTAAAACTTTTTTGATTTTTTTATTATCTGCCCAAATCGCCACCGGGTCTCCTGGCCTTCGAGGGGCAATTTTTACCGGAAAGTCAGCCCCACTTATTTTTTTAACCATTTCCAGAATTTGTTTATTAGAATAACCATTTCCTGTCCCTACATTAACGATATCGCTTTGGTTTTCTTTTTGGAGAAATTCCAAAGCTTTTATATGGGCTGAAGCTAAATCTAAAACGTGAATATAATCCCTAATACAAGTTCCATCCGGAGTAGGATAATCATCTCCAAATAAGGTAAATTCTTTTTGTTGACCCAAAGCAGTTTTAATTGCTAAGGGAATGATATGAGTTTCAGGCTGATGGTCTTCGCCAATTCTTCCTTCTAAATCTGCCCCGGCGGCATTAAAATAGCGCAAACAAATATTTTTAATTCCATAAATTTCATCGTACCAGCGAAGAATTTTTTCAAAAGCAAGTTTCGATTCGCCATAAACAGAAACAGGATTAAGAGGCGATTCCTCGGTTACCGGTAATTTTTCAGGATATCCATAAACGGCGCAAGTAGAGGAAAAAACAATATATTTTACGCCAAAATCTTTCATTGCCTCTAGTAAATTTAATCCTCCTAAAATGTTATTTTCGAAGTATTTTCCTGGCTTACTCATTGATTCTCCTGCCAAAGCGTAAGCGGCAAAATGGATCACTGCCGTAAATTCATTTTCCTCCAAAACTTTTCTAACTGCTTTTTTATCCAATAAATCTCCAACTACTAAGGGGCAAAAAACAGCCTCCTTATGTCCATAAACTAAATTATCAAAAACTACTACTTCATGACCTTCTTTCTGAAGCAAACTGACAGTATGGCAACCAATATACCCCGCTCCGCCAGTGACTAAAATTTTCATTTTTTCTCCTCCAAAATTATTTTAGCTAAAAATGCCCCGCTAAAATCAACTATTAAATCCTGAATTTGAAAACTCCGGGTAGGAACAAAACTCTGATGAATTTCGTCAAAAAATCCATAAAAAAAGGTTAAAAATAAAGGTAAAAGAAAGTTCTTTCCTGCCTTGCCAAAATTTATTGCCCGAAAAAACAAAAAATAACCTATTCCATAAAGAATAAAATGGGCTCCGCTGCGCAAAATCTCATCCCAAAAATTACTTTGAGAAACGCGCAAATTAGGAATTGAAGACAAATAAAAAACTATTCCCATCCAAAATCCAACTGGTAACCATAGGCTAAAAATTTTTTTCATTTTAGTTTAGTGTACCACAAAGAAAAAGCAGCTCCAAAAATAGCCACTAGTCCTGCACCGATAAAAATTCCTCCCAAAATTTTATTTTTACTATTTTTATTTCCCGCCGACGTGGCTTCTTTTACTTCTTTCGCCTCTTCTGTTGCCTCCAGGGGATAAAATTCTCCAACCGTCGCCTCTTCTTCCTCACCCAACACTTCCCCACTTTTGTTTGCTTCAGTCGGGACAATTTTTAGAGTCGGGGTAGGTTTGGGAGTTGGAGTTGGAGAGGGTGGTTTTTGAGTTGGAGTCGAGGTCGAAATAGAAGTTGGGCTATCCTCTTCTTTTGGACACTCTGGATTTGGAGTGTTCGGCGATGGATCAAGCTGACACCATTTCCCATTTTTATCTTTTGACCATGATTTCCCTTTTGACGTAGTTTCAAAAGAGACCTTATCTTTTTCCACCTGATTAGCATTTAGTAATCTCACATCGTCTCCGCCATTATTCAAATAAGCATTACTATTTAAGGAAAATTGTTTTTGCGACTTGGGAGAAATTATCCCGGAAATTTGTCTCGGGGGACTACCCCCCTCGGCAATATCGTCAATATACCAACCATATAGATCTACTTCAAAATCATTATTGTTATAAAGCTCCACCCACTCATCCCCACTTTCCGGATAAGCCATAAACTCGGAGATGAAAATATTTGAATAATCTTTTGGGGTTGGAGTGGAAGTAGGGGTAGGAGTTGGGGTGGGCGCAGGTGTAGGAGTGAGAGTTGGCGGAATAACCTCCTCAAAAGATAGATCATCGAAGTAGGCTGAGGCCAAAACCCCTCCTGTTTTAGAAGATAAAACGGCTCTTACTTTAGCGCTAACTACCCCTGGGGGAATAGTTTTCTCAACTACTAACCCTGACCAATCACTAACTCCAGTAATTTGATTTGAATCACTAGTGCTCTTTTGGTTTCCATTTTCATCATACCAACCAACTCTTAAAAAAGCTTTCTCAACGTTCGGATCAGTGATTTTAACGTAGCCAGAAAGTCGATAGGTTTTTGCTTCTGAAATTCCCTCTACTTTCTGTTGAATACCATAAGAAGAGGTGGAACTATTTTTAACTTCAACTGCAGCTGTTCCACCATGAACGGGATTAGAAACAATACTGGCTGTCGCTCCCCCTCCAGAACTCTCCCATGATTCAATCCCCTCCTCAAAACCCGGATTTTTTAAAAAATTTTGGCCAAGAACATTTTTAGAAGAAATCAAAAAGCTTACCAGCGAAATTGCGAGAGTAATTAAAAATCTTTTCCGGGCAGGTATTGACCTCACTTTAATTAATTAAACAAAATAATTTAATTATTTAAACTATCTAATTATGCCGTAAAATGGTCATTTTTCTTTTTGAATCCAAAATTAAACTGAATTTTTTCTCAAAAATATCTTTTCTCCCCAAAAGAAACGGCGTACTTTTATCTTGAGTAATTGAGGCGCGGATTTTTAATTCTTCCTGGCCAATTTTTATCGGAATTTCTAAATCCCAAGTGGGAACAAAAATACCTCCTACTCCTTGAGTTTTACTTTT
>Ga0123519_10015091_pt1 | contig 10892 bp, 10 predicted proteins | sample YelNatPaOPRAMG02_FD_87396 | JGI IMG/M metagenome (GOLD analysis project Ga0123519, IMG submission 87396) | Hot spring microbial communities from Yellowstone National Park - Yellowstone National Park OP-RAMG-02 (version 2) | ecosystem: Environmental > Aquatic > Thermal springs > Hot (42-90C) ... | reverse complement strand
GCCTTTTGCACATAACGACCGGTTAAATTAGTAGGAACAAACTGAGTCGCGGACTGACGCGTTTTTTCTGCGTTAGTCTGCGTTTTGTCCGTACTAGTCGGTGTCTTGTCTGTATTAGTCTGTGTAATGACTTCGCGGAAATCTAAAAGCGGCGTCTCGCCAATCATTTTAACCGCTTCGCTCACCTCTTTAACGCCGGCTAATTCTACAATCAAACGATAAGAGTCACCTTCCTTAGCAGAGATAACCTGAGGCTCGCTAATACCAAATAAATTTACCCTCTTTTCAATCACATCTCTTAAACCAGCCATTACCGAATCACGATCTTTTGTATCAACCTGCGACATATCCACTTCATAAACAAGATGGGTGCCGCCCACTAAATCCAAACCCAATCGCCAAGGTCGATACTTTTTACCTAACCATTGAGGATAAATAAAAATGCCAGCAATGATTGTTAACAGAATAACGATGGCTAATAATAATGAAGCATGTTGTTTCATAGTCTTAATTTCTAATTTCTTATTTTAGTTGGCACATGCCTATCACATTCTTTTTATATTAATTCTAACTCATTTTCATTAAAACAGAAAGACGTTAAAACAGAAAGCGTGGTGAAAATTCAGTCATTAAGAAAAACAGCGGCCGCTATGCGGCCAGGATAATCGATAAAGATCGATCTTTACAAATCACTAATTTGTATTATTTTACTAAAATAACTTTTGGAATTTTAAATTCCTTTTGCTGTCCTTTAATAACCTCGCAATGATAATTTTTTAGAATATTTTCAAATACCTTCTTTTTTCGTTCTAAAAAGATAGTGGCACTTTCATATAAATATTTATAAATTGTCTTCAATTGATTAATTCCGCCATATCTGACTCTATTTATCTTTTTTCCTGAATAATTAATAGAATTCCTTGGAAGCCCTAATTCTACTAATCGATTCTGAAGAGCCGAAATAAATTCTTTATTTCCTTCGATGCTAAATTCTCCGCTATGACAAACGTATATTTGCCCAGACTCTCCGCGATTGACTCGGACGGTTTTATTAATACAACCATCGGCGTCAAATTTTCCTCTGATAAAATGTCTTTCAAGTGATTTTGGGATATCAGGGAATTTAACAGTGTAAGTTTTGCGTGAAGTTACAAAATACTTCGCCAAATCTTTTATTATTTTTAAAGACCTAAAATTTACCTCCAGAGCATCTTGATGTTTTGGAAGATAATCTCTTCCATCCCACCTAATTGCTTTCTTAAATCTTTGAAGATGCTTTTTATCATTGATAGCCAACCTCAACCTCAATCTATTTTCGTCAGTTATCGCACCATCCCCAGCAAGAAACCCAAGCCAATAAGCTTTTTCTTCGTTATCAATTTTCTCGAAAAAAGATTCATCTAAATTATATTTTCGATGAGCCAAACTCAATCTTAATCTATCTTCAAAAGTCTTTGGTTTCCAACGAGGTTTACAATGTTTACACCAATAAGAATGCGTTAAACTTTTGAGATAATCCCTGCGAGCCAAATTTACTCTTCCACATTTTGTACACTTGATGGGAATTTTTTGTCGAGAAAATGGCGTCATAACTTAGACTTCGGAATTTTAAACATTTTTCTTTCTTTAACTTCTTGACGTTTACCAAGGTTGAATTGCTGCACAGGCCGGAGGTAGCCGACTATTCTGGTATAAACCTCACAGGGCTGCTTAATGGTACACTTTGGGCATTCAAAATGTTCTCCTGCTAAATAGCCGTGGACCGGACAGATGGAAAAAGTCGGTGTTAAAGTAATATATGGTAATCTGAAATTTTCAAAAATCTTCTTAATTAAATTTTTCACCGTTTGAATATCAGAAATTTTTTCTCCGGTAAAAAGATGTAAAACAGTGCCACCATTATATTTGCACTGTATCTCATCTTGAAGTTTTAAAGCTTCAAAAATATCATCCGTAAAATTAACGGGCAGTTGGCTACTATTAGTATAAAAGGGCGCTTTCTTCGTTCCAGCAGTAATAATATCAGGATATCTTTCTTTATCTTTTAAGGCTAATCTGTAAGCGGTGGATTCAGCAGGAGTTGCCTCAAGATTATATAGATGTCCAGTTTCTTTTTGGTATTTTACCAACTGATTCCTCATAAAATCTAGAACCTCTAAGGCAAAATTTTTTCCTCTTTTTGAACCAATATTATCGCCAATAAAGTTTAATAATGCTTCATTCATCCCCACTAAACCAATAGTCGCAAAATGATTGGCGTAATATTCTCCTCTGAGTTTTTTAATATCGGCTAAATAAAATCTTGAATAAGGATATAGGCCTTTTTCGATAAAATTCTCAACTGTCTTTCTCTTAATTTCTAAACTTTCCATAGCCAAATCCATTAGATGTTTAAGGCGTTCAAAAAATTCTTTTTTGGTTTTTGAAAGATAACCAATGCGGGGCAAATTAATCGTCACGACGCCAATACTCCCAGTTTTGCTACCACTACCAAACAATCCCCCGCCGCCCCGATTATGAAGATCGGTTAATTCGATACGCAAGCGGCAACACATGGAACGCACATCCTCTGGATTCATATCAGAATTAATATAATTGGCGAAATAATTTATGCCATATTTTGCCGAGGCTTCAAAAATGCCATCAAAGGCTGGCTCATCCCAGGGAAAATCTTTAGTAATATTAATGGTGGGTATAGGAAAAGTAAAAATCCGCTGTTTGGCATCACCTTCCATATAAACCTCGTAAATGGCTTTATTAAAAATCTTCATTTCTTCTGCAAATTCTCCATAAGTTTCATTTTGAGGTTTTCCGCCAATAATTATTGGCTGCTTAGCAAAAACTGGAGAAGGTTTTAAATCCAGGGTCAAATTTGAAAATGGATTTTGGAAACCCACTCGAGTCGGCACCGACATATTAAAAATAAATTCTTGAAGAGATTGTTTTACTTGCTGATAGTTTAGGTTGTCATAACGAATAAAAGGTGCTAGTAAGGTATCGAAATTTGAAAAAGCAACCGCACCCGCTACTTCGCCCTGAAGAGTGTAAAGAAAATTAACTGCTTGTCCCAAAATCGCTCTAAAATGCTTGGCTGGTTTTGTCTCCACTTTGCCCGGCACTCCGCCGAAACCTTTTAAAAGCAAATCGTATAAATCCCAACCCGCGCAGTATGGACCTAAAGTATCTAAATTGTGGATGTGTAAATCTCCGGATTCATTCGCTTCTCTAACTTCTTTTGGATAAACTTTGTTTAACCAGTATTTTTTAACAATGTAAGTAACTCCGTAGTGATTTAATCCTTGTAAAGAAAAAGCCATATTAGCATTTTCCTGAACTTCCCAATCTAATTTTTCTAAATATTGATCAATTCTATCTACCGCCTCCTCAGTCACCATCGTGGCTTCTCTGATTCTTCTTCTTTGTTCCCGGTAAAGAATATAAGCCTTGGCGGTTTCTACTAGGCCTTCTAAAATCAAAACTTCTTCGACAATATCTTGAATTTGTTCCACGGACGGAATTTCATCTTTTTTAAAGCGGCGATTTAAAATTTGAACCACCCGATCAGATAACCGCTTTGCCTTTTTTCCGTCACCTTGATTGGTAGCAGTTAAAGCTTTAAAAATGGCATCAGTAATTTTTGTTTGATCGAAATCAATAATCGTGCCGTCTCTTTTTTGAATTTTGTCAATTTTATTAAAATTTTTGAACATAGTGAAAAAATTTTACTATAAAATTGAGCACCCCGCCCTCTATGCCTGTTGAATAAGGACTGATTCAAAAATTATGATTTAATCTTGATGCATTATCCTTCCTTAATTCTACGTGGTTAGAGGGCGGGGTAAAGGTTTGGCAGCTAAAATTTCTTCGCCTGCGGCTCGAAATTTTAGGCCAAGCCCTTTACCGTCTCTTTTTTCTTAAAAAGGCGGGTATGTCTAAAATTTCTTCTGAATTTTTTTCTTCGACTTTTTCTTTATTTTCCTCTTTCTTAAAGAGAATCTTTTGATCTAATAATTCCTCACGAGGTTTTTCTTGTAAGTTGGTTTTTTGGCTAAAAAGATCGGGTAATAAAATATTGTTTTTATAATTTAAACCTCCATTAAAACCGGTGGCGATTAAGGTAACTTTTAATTGACCCTTGTCTAATTTTCTATCATAATAAGCGCCGAAAATTATCTTCGCTGACTGGTCAACGCTCTCTGAAATCAATTTTGCTACCTCGTTAATCTCGTTCATTTTTAAATCTCGGTGGCCGGATACACTAAAAAGTAAACCCTTGGCACCATCAATTGAAGATTCCAAAAGAGGCGAGTTAATCGCTGAATAAGCCGCCTTCACAGCCCGCTCCGGACCGCTGGCTATACCCATACCGATAATTGCCGAACCGCCTTCATTCATTACTGCTTTTACATCGGCGAAATCAACGTTAACAATTCCCGGAGCCACAATCAATTCAGTAATTCCCAAAACAGAATTTTTAAGCACCTCGTCGATTGCTTCAAAAGCTTTAATTAAAGAAGTGTCTTGGCTAATAATGGAAAAAATTCGGTCGTTGGGAATGGTAATTAAAGTATGAACTTGCTCTTTTAATTTTACAATTCCTTCATGAGCAATTTGGGCTCTTTGTGTTCCTTCAAAACTAAAAGGTTTAGTCACCACTGCCACGGTTAAAATTCCTAATTCTTTAGCAATTTCAGCCACCACTGGCGAAGCGCCACTTCCAGTCCCACCGCCAAAACCTGCGGTAATAAAAACCATATCCGCTCCTTTTAATGCCTCGGTAATTTCCGAACGATTTTCTTCCGCTGCCTGCCGGCCTAAATCAGGATTCATCCCTGTACCTAATCCTTTAGTGATATTTTTTCCGATATGAATCTTTCTTTTTGCTTTAGTATAATTAAGATCTTGAACATCAGTATTTATCGCAATTAAATCAACAGACTTAGGAAAAGAGTCAAACATTCGAGAAATAGCATTATTTCCTGCTCCACCGATGCCGACAACTTTAATTTTGGCTAAATTGTATTTATGGGATTTACGCTTCATAGGCGTAGAGGCAGATAGGTCGCTGATAAGTACGCAGATATCAGCGTAGTTCAGAGTACTTATCAGCGTAATTTCAGCTTCTACTCTTATGGTAATAAGTGCTTTAAAATTTTTCCTAACCAGCCTTTTTTACCAAATCTACTAATACTCCAACCTGTTTCTTTTAATATAGCATCTAAACCAAAAAGTAACAATCCATCTGCCACACTAAACTCAAGATCTTCAACCTGAACGCGAAAATCTTCATTTATAGATTCTATTTCTGTAAGTCCGGGAACGCCCATCTGCACCGGCAATTTTAGTTTTTGCTTGGCTAATTCTAAAATAGATGGGATTTTTGCTCCGCCGCCAGTTAAAACCGTGCCAGCCGGCAACTGCCCCAATTTACCAATTAATTTTAACTCATTATTAATAAATTCAAAAATTTCAGCGATCCTAATTTCGATAATCTCGGAAACAAATCTGCGATTGACTGTTGATTTTAAACTTTCGTCTATTTTGTGGAGTTCAACTTTTTCTTTATTAGAAACTTCTTTAGCCAAAGCTGAACCAAAAGAAAGTTTTATTGCCTCAGCGGTTTCAATTGGACACCGTAAGCCAATGGCTAAATCATTGGTAATATGAGAACTGCCCACCGGAAAAACATTAGCCGAAAGAAGTTTATTTTCTTCATAAACCGCCATTCCGGTTGTGCCAAAACCAATATCAATAAGCACTACCCCCAACTCTTTTTGATTTTTAGTTAAAACAGCGCGAGCCGCGGCCAAAGGAGAATAAATTATTCCTCCAATTTTTGCACCAGCTGCCTCTACCGCTTTAATTAAATTATTCACTGTTGGTTTAAACGCATCAATGATTAAACTGTTTACTTCTAATCGATTACCGGTCATTGCTAAAGGATCAATAATATCACCAATTCCATCAACAATAAATTCTTGAGTAATAGTATGAAGAATCATCCTGTTGGGACCCAGATTAATTGCCTGCGAGGCCTTGATTACTCTTTCAATGTCTTCGGAATAAATTTCGCTATCCGCCCTTGAAACTGCCACAATTCCTCGAGAGTTCTGAATCTTAACATTACTGCCGCCAATATTAATAAAAATATTTTTAATTGCTGCTTTATTAATTTTTTTAATTGCATCAACGGCTGTTTTTAAAGATTGTGTTGCTTCTTCAAGAGAGACAATTTCTCCTTTTCGCAAACCAGCTGAAGGCAGTTTAAAAACATCGAGTAAAGATACTTGTCCATCTTTTTTAACTTCGGCTACTAAACCCTTAATTTGAGATGAACCAAGATCGAGAGCAGTAAGATACATCTACAACTTTTGACTTTTGACTTTTGACTTTTGACGAATAATTCGTGTCAATGGTCAATGGTCAATAGTCAATAGTATTTCTTTTTCTTTTTTCTCCATCTTTATTCTATCACTTTTTTTCTGGTGATTATAGCCCAAAAGGTGAAGAAGACCGTGAATTAAATAATACGCTGATCCCTCGCTGATCTTCTTATAATTCGCGGAGCGCTCGCGGATCCGCGCGTGTTCCGCGGTATAAGATCCGCGAGTGATCCGCGCTAGATTCAGGTAGATCTCGCCGATTTTTTTATATTTCGACGCCGGTAAAATAAAATTTCGCGGCTCCTCGAAGCTTAGTACAGTGGTTGTTTTGTTTTTGCCGCGAAATTTTTTATTTAAAAACCTCATTTTTTGACTATTGATTAAATAAATTTCTACTAAAACATTGTCTTTGCCCAAAATCTTTAATATTTTTTGGCAGGCAAGCTTAATTTTTTTCTCAAATTTCTGAAATCTCTTATCTAAACTAGTTACTAAAACCCTGTTACTCATAACAATAATTTAGCTATTAGTTATTCGCTTTTTGGCTATCTCGCTAACCAATTTAGCGTCGGCCCTGCCTTTTAACTCTTTCATTACTTCTCCCATTACACGGCCAAGGCTTGCCCCGTAGGAAACAGAAGGTTTTCCTTCGGGGTCTTTTATGTCTTTGGCACCAATTTTTTCTATTGTTGCCACAACAATTTTTTCTATCTCTTCTTCGCTTAATTGTTCAGGAAGATATTGTTTAATAATTTCTAATTCTTTTGTTTCTTTTTCAACCAAGTCATTTCTTCCTCCTTTAATATACATTTCAATTGCCTCTTTTCTTTTCTTCGCCTCTCGGGATAAAACTTCAATTACTTCTTCGTCTGATAAAGTTGGCTCTAATCCCTTACCTTTTTTCTCAATTTCTTTATTGTGAAGAGAAGATAAAAGAAATCTTAAAACACCGGCTTCAAATTCCTTGCCGGCTTTCATCGCAGTTTTAAGGTCATCGGTGATTTTTTGATGAAGCATAAATAGGCAAATCGCAAAGCGCAAATCGCAAAGCGTTATTAACGGATAATAAATCGTAAAGAGTATAAAGTAAACGCTTAGCGCTTAGCGATTAACGATTTGCGATTTTATATTGTTCCCATTTTCGTCATCTTTTCTATTTCTTTTTTCTTTTGTTCGCGGTGAAGGGCTGAAAGGCGTTTTTTAAGTTTGGAGATTGGTCGGTCGCGGTATTTTCTTTTTTTGGCCTCGCGCAAAATTCCGCTTTGCTGCACTCTTTTTTGAAAGCGGTATAGGAAGGCGCTTATTGATTCTCCTTTGCGTCGTCTGACTTCCATAAAAATTGCAAATCGCGAAGCGCTTATCGCTAATCGTCTATAAATTTTCTTTTATACGATTTGCGATTTGCGCTAAACTTTGTTTTGGTGGATTGTTTACTACGCTATGAATCGACCCTCCATTATCATTAAACCACCTTGGCATAATGTGGATATGAAGGTGTTCAATTGTCTGACCACTTACTTTACCATGATTGATGCCAATTGTAAAACCATCAGGCTTTAATGATTTATCTAATAAACCGGTAACTTTTTTTACTGCTTTAAAAACTCCTTCAATTTTCTCTTCTGGTAAATCCAAAATGTTTTCGGCATGAAATTTCGGCAAAACCATCGTATGTCCTGGAGTCCGTGGCTGAATATCTAAAATAGCGACAGTGTTTTCGTCTTCATAAATAATCTCTGCCGGAATTTCCTTATTGATAATTTTGCAAAAAAGACAAACCATAAATAGATATTAAATAGATATTCATAGATATTTACTCTCTTCGCTCGCGATATTAACCCTTTCTCCCCTATTCCCTCCTTCCCTAAGACTTAGGGAAGGAGGGATGGGGTGGATAGGTTAATTTCTATAAATATCGCGAGTCGCCGATAAATCGGCGACGAGCTAATATCTATTAATATCTACTTTATTCTCTTCCTCACCTCATCCACCACCTTATTTAGCGGTACTGTTTCCTGGACTCCATTTTTCATATCTCTAATTATGATATTTTCTTCAAAAACTTCCCGCTGTCCTAAAATTAAGGCTATTTCTACTTCTTCTCTGTTAGCTATTTTTAATTGTGCATTAAGCGAATCTCTGCCTAAAGATTCAATAACTTTAATGCCAGCACGGCGGAAATCTTCAATTAATGCGAGAGCTCTTTTTTGAGCCGGTTTTCCAATCTGAACTAAAAAAACCTTGGCTTTATTTTTAGAAAGACCAGCGATGCTTTGAGTTTTCATTATTTCAATGACCCGCTCTATGCCTAAAGCGCTGCCGGTAGCCGGTAAAATATTTTTTCTTCCTCCCAGCATTTCTCCTAAATAATCATAGCGGCCGCCGCCACCCAAAGAAACATTATATCTTTCGGTTGTTATCTCAAAAACCGTGCGGTTATAATAATCTAAACCCCTCACCAAATGCGGATTTAAAGTGTAAGGCAGATTTAATTCATCTAAATACTCTAAAACTTCTTTAAAATGATTTTTGCAAGCCGCGCAGAGTTCGTCAAGCATTATGGGGGCTTCTTTTTTTATCTGTTCGCATTTCTCATTCTTACAATCAAGAAGGCGCAGTGGATTTATAACTAAACGTCGGCGACAATCTTTACAAATTTTACGTGAGAATCTTCGGTAATAATTTTGTAATTTTCTCCGGTAAATTTGCCGACAATTTTTACAGCCAATACTATTAAGCTGAATGATTAAATTTTTAACTTTTAATTCTTCTAATAAACGAAAGCTGACTAAAATTACTTGGCTATCATAGATAGGGCTGTCTCCGCCTCCTAAAATCTCAAAACCAACCTGATGAAATTGCCGATAACGACCTGCTTGAGGCTGTTCATAGCGGAAAAAAGGGCCAAAATAATAAAGTTTTAATGGCTGTGGTAAGTGGGATAAGCCGTGCTGAAAATAAGCCCTGATAATACCGGCTGTATTTTCTGGCCGAAGAGCTAAATGGTCGCCGGCCTTGGTTTTAAGAATATACATCTGTTTCTCAACGATATCAGTAGTAATCCCTACTCCCCTTTTAAAAATTTCTACATCTTCTAAAATTGGTGTGTCAATTCTTGAAAAATTATAAAAATCAGCCACTTCCTGACTTACTTTTCTCAATTTATCCCACCAGGGCTGCTCTGAAGGCAAAATATCATGCATACCTTTAGGAGATTGGAATAATATCTTTGCTGTCTTTTCTGTTTTTGTATTTCTTTTTTGCTTTAAAGATCTGGACAAAAAAGTTATGAGTTATGAGTTATGAGTTATGAGTTTAATTTCTCATTACCCAATACTCATTACTCAGTACTTAGTATGTTGGTCTTACCGCTGCCATTAATTTATTAACTGGCCAAAGTCTTAAACGGACCAAGCCGACAATTTCGCTTCTTTTTAAATTGCCCCAACTCCGAGAATCAAAACTAAAATTCCGATTATCGCCTAAAACGAAATACTCATTATCTTTCAAAATAATTTCTTTTGTTCCAGAAGTCTCGGTGCCTACTGGTAAATAACTTTCTTTAAGAACAAAACCATCAGGATGTTCTTTGTTAAAAATCGTTATTTTGCCTTCACTAATAACTAATCGCTCATTAGGCAGACCAATAATTCTTTTAATATAATAAGTTCTTTCATCGCCGGGATAATGAAAAACTACTATTTCTCCTCGTTGAGGTTCCCGAAAACGGTAGCTAATTTCATCAACCACCACATAATCGCCTGAGGAAAAATTCGGCTCCATAGAAGCACCAGAAACTAAAAAAGGCTGAATCAAAAAATTGCGAATAATTAAAACAGTAATTACCGCTACCACAACTACTTCAAAAATTTCCCAAAGAGAATAAAGAAAAGATTTCATGCCAATTTTACCCGAGAGCGAAGCGATCGGCTGTAAAATTGAGCACCCCGCCCTCTATGCACGTAATCTAACCTATGGTATAATTCTATTCTAATATAAAAAAATCAAGGAAGTCAAATAATTATTATGCGCTTAGAGGGCGGGGTAAAAGTCCCGCAACTGTCCGCGAGCCACCAGGCGAGCGGTTACAGTTGGCGCGATCGCGCCTACCTCCGTATGAAGGTTTGACATTATCTTCATCGCGGACAGTACAGGATCCTCTGCCATCTTGCCTCAGGCTTCGCCTTTCGGAGATGGACGGGATTTTGTAAATAACCCAGCCGTTTATGCCTAATAAAATGAATTATTTCCTGCTTACACGGCTGGGTTATACAAAGCCTTTTATATGAAAATCAAACCCCGACTTATTATCGGCTTGGGCAACCCAGGCAAACAGTATGAGAAAACATACCACAATGTCGGATTTTTGGCGATTGATTATTTAGTTGCTATATCATTGCGAGGAGCGAAGCGAGGAAGCAATCCTATTAATAAAAAGATTGCTTCGGTCGCCTTTGGCGACCTCGCAATGACGCCTTTGTTAAAAAGCAACGTCTTTATGAATCAATC
>Ga0123519_10015087_pt1 | contig 10895 bp, 9 predicted proteins | sample YelNatPaOPRAMG02_FD_87396 | JGI IMG/M metagenome (GOLD analysis project Ga0123519, IMG submission 87396) | Hot spring microbial communities from Yellowstone National Park - Yellowstone National Park OP-RAMG-02 (version 2) | ecosystem: Environmental > Aquatic > Thermal springs > Hot (42-90C) ... | reverse complement strand
GTCGAACAGTTTCCCGAGCGGGGGAGTGTTCGCGCTTATGGTCACGACAGTGCCGGGCGAGTATTCGCCGTCCGGTCCTCCGTTGTGTATCTCAAGATCATGAGGCGCGGGCGGCCATTTGAATGTGGCGGCTATTTCGCAATCGTTTCCCGGCATGATGAACGTAGTGCTCTGGGAATATATGTCGCCGAATCGGTCGAGTGTCGCGCCGGATACAACTGTCCACTGGTCGAAGATCTTGCCGTTATCATCCGGCACTCGCGGAACGGCGACCACGTTCACCACTGTTCCTTCCGCATAATCTCCGTCAGAGTTGCTTCGCCGCGCCTCGAGGTGATAGAGGGTGGGGCCAGCGGCTCTGTAAACCGCTGTAACGGTCATGTCTGTGTCGGGCATGTCGAAACGAGTGGCAGGATTGTTCACCCCGTCAAGATAGCGCCACGCGCTGCTGCCAGCCGGCGACCATGTGTCGAATGTCTGTCCCGCAGCCGGGGTATCAGCGTATATCCATGGTGTTTCCCAGTAGTTGAACCATTTTTCGGTCGTTCCGTCCGAGAAATGCGCGTTGACAAGTGTGAGCTTGTGTTTCCCCGCCGAGCATTCGGAAGGAAGGCTGAAAAAGACCGCGGCCAGGAGTAGAAAAAGGGCCATGCCCCGCATCTTCGATCCCGCTTGCGATGTTTTCATGGCGGCACTCCTTTCCCTATCAATCCGTGACAATGAGAGACGCGCAGGCTGTGGCGATCGCCAGATGCCATTTGCCGACCGCCTTTCCCTGCGGGTTTCTGTTATTGTTGTACAGGTTCACATGCATGCTGCCCGCGAAGATTTCATATGTGTAGTTGTGCTGAAGGGGATATGGCGCTCCGTCAACCACGAGACCGATCTGCTGGCCTGAACCGCCGGCTCTGAAATGCACCCATACCGCTGGGCCGACATAGTCCTGAGCGTCCTGATTGAGGTCGTAGTGGTCTATCATGGTTCCGTCAGGCAGACGCAGAGCGAAATCGTTTCCGCCCTGGCCGGGTTCGCCGTTGGGGTGCAGATTGATCCACCCGCTGATCGTTCGGGGAGACTCGCTCAGCATCCCTGATGGAATGACAGCCACAACACAGGCGCCCTGGGCGTTTGTACCTCCGGTGCTCCATGGCCCGTCCCCGCCGTTTGCCACGTAGGCCGCGGCGCGCTCAGCTCCTGCCTGCGCGAGGTACAGGGCGCTCTCATTATCGGCCTGGCTGCGGGCAATGCGCATTTGAGTTGATGAATAGAGCATGACGGCAGAGAGAAGCACGCTCAGCACCGCGACAAACCCCATCACTATTACCAGCGCGTAACCATGACTTTGTTCAGTCGAAAGTTGCATGCCGCCGCCTTTCTCAGTTTCTGAACGCCACGAATGTTGACATGGCGTTCGACGATGAAAAACGCCCCTCCGAATACAGGCATGTCACGGACAGATACATGCCGTTAGCGCTGTTCGAAGCGGTTGCGGAGACAATGTTCCTTGCGATGACAACCGCGTTGCTGGTGGCCGGGCCGTCATATGTCAGGGTTCGGGCGGACCTGCTGTAGGCGAACATGTTGGATGCGCCTGAAATGTCCCTGTATGACACGGTCCATCCGTCGCTGTTGGTCTGTCGCCAGACGTTCGAAGACATGGCGGATCTCAACCCGTATTGAGCGCCGACTCCGTATATCATGCGGGACAAGGCCAGGCTGGCCTCCTGTGCGGCTTGCAACTCCGCTGATGTCCTGGCCCATGTTCGCTGGCACATTATGTAGGCCGGCACACCTGCGGCCATGACAAGGGAAAATACGCTTATGGCCACCATGATCTCGGTCAGGGTGAAACCGTGCATCCGCCTCAGGGAGTCGGTTGTTGGACGATGTGATTTCATAGCCCTCCTCTGTGCAGACAGGATGATATTGATGTGCACACTGACCGGGAATACAAGCGGCTCGAGCCGGGGATGCGCCAGTATACAGTCACCTCCACATCCTTGGTGAGCGGATACACTCCGTTCTGGACCACAGTGTACGTATTGCTCATCGGAATTGATGAAAGAGACCGGGTGCCAGTGTTGAGTCGAGGATCCTGGTATGCGCATGCCGCAAGGCTTTCCAGCGCCTGCCTTGCCGCGTGCGCGGCCTGCATTTCATACATTGCCATCACGGAGGCGCGTCTTGCCACGGTGAAAGCAGTGAGGAATCCTGTCAGGGCCAGGATCATCAGGCCGCTTGCGATCATGACTTCGACCAGTGTCAATCCTGCGCATCTGCCTCCAGGCAGAGACTGGTCAGGCGATGACGCACAGCCGCTGTTCTGGTGGTGTCCGGCAAGCTTTGATGTTTCTGGGCTCAGCATCTCATTGCCTCCCGTTTTTTCCAGTCCTTGCAAGTAGCACCATGAATGCCAGGTTCCTGGTTGAAACCGCTGATCGTTCGCAAGAGCCGGCAGATTTGGCTTTTTCCCTTTGGAAAAGGGATATTTTGCAGAGATCTCATTACAGAGGGGACTTGTTGAATGAGGCGCCGGTTGTGTTTGGGCGCTGTCAAGGAATGCGACAGCAGTTTGAGGCGGACTGCGCCATAACATGTTGATGCGCTTGAGGATAAATTGGCGAATAAAGTCGCGACAGGCCTGTCAAGAATTTTGACACCCCAAAATGCCGGCCCTGATGTGAAAAACGTGGCGGTGAAGCAGATGCAGATGGCACACCATAGGTCAATCTGAAGATTCGGGTTCGGCCGTCCGACGAAAACCGTCCCGGGCGCGGGTCTGAGCCATACCAGTTACGCCATTACTCCGGCTGCTGAGACCGTTCCCTCGAATGCGCGGCAGACGCAGTTTGGGTTTGCCCTCAGTCCGCGGGCTTGGAAATGAATGGATGAAAGCTGGCGCAATCTTCCGACTGCAGCTCTTCCGGCAGAGGACAGCGGCTGGCGACATAGAGATACTCGCGGTTGCGGAGGTGGCTCACCCTGCCGACTTTCTCTCCATGGCGATTATAGATGCCGATCTGCGCTCCGACATATCTCCTGTAGTCGTTCTCCAGCACCGCGATCCGCCCCGATCCTCCCCATAGCGAGCGAAGAAGCGTTTCCATTTCGAGACGGCTTATATATCCCTCGTTGTTGAAGGACACGACCAGAACAGGCGCCTGAACGGCGTTGAGCAGAGCGCGGAAAGCATCGTAAAATTGCGACCTGGAGTTGAAGGCGCTCCGCCTCTTCCGGCAGTCAACCCTCTTGCATGCCACACCGTAAACCTCAGGCTTGTCCCATCGAACGAGCGATTCCCAGATGTGGTAATTTCCGAGATAGGAATGCTGGTTGTAAGGAGGATCGATGTATGCGACGTCTCCGCGCAGCACCCGCGCGGCCTCGAGAGCATCCAGCATGTGAGCTTCGCCCTTGCCGTGGCGCGCGCGAGGCAGCACATCCGGCATTCTCAGGACGATGTCGTTGTGCGATCTTGGCGACCATTCCTTGAGGTATGCCATCTGAAGCCCTGTGGTGGAGTCAACTCTGTCCGCTGCCTCCATGAGCGAAACCAGAAGAACCGCCTCCAGTTCTGGATCGAGAGACATTCTGGCAATTCGCTCGCGTATTGCGTCAATCCTTTCGCCGTTCTTGGGCTGGAAGAAACGCGATCGCACACAATAAGTCTCGGTGAAATAGCCCGGCTTTCCCGGAAGGCGGTTCAACTCGCGCAGAATGCGCTCTGCTTGTTCGAACACATCCTCGCGATCCGCCTGGACATAGCAACGCGCAAGGACCGCCGCATACGCATTGTGGTCGTTCGCCAGCACCCGATAGCCCGCCCGCTTCAGCGCGTGCCCGACGCGCGATGTGCCGGAAAAGAGATCAACAACTGTCTGGGTATCGCCGAACCGTTTGACGACGTCCAGTATTCGCGGAATCAGGGTCCGCTTGGATCCGATATACTTTATCACGGTCGTCCGCCTCCAGATCGCGGGGGTTCCGGGAAGATCCGTCCTGCGGCATCAGCGCCGGCTTACGGCCACTGCAACCTGGACGCCTATCTTACCACAGGAATCACGGACATTGGCGGCAGGCGGCGGTCTTTCATCTTCCACGTCCGGCTTCCCTTTCGCAATGCTGCAGAAGCCGAACAGGACATGCCGGCGGAAAGCAGGTTCATGAGAAACATGGCTGATTTCCTCCCATCGGTCCAGAGAGCGGCCCAGACATTAGGGTTGGAGACGCGGAGCACCGGTTTCAGGCCGATCGTTTTCAGGACGTTCACGAACATCTTCTCGTGCTCGCGCATTGCATGGCTCCATCTGAGTCCCAGAACGACCGCCGAGCCTCTGCCGATTTTCCTGCGCCAGGCAATAATTGCGCCTGTGGCCTCGTCCCTGCCGAGCGGCCGGGCGTCTGGAGGAAGCTTCTCGGCCGCGAAAACGTCGCCGTTGCTGTAAACGTTCCGAACACCGGCGATTGCAAGCGCAGGATAAGCGGCGGAGTGCCTTGTGGAAACAGCGCCCAGAACGTCGGAAAGCGCGGTGCATGGCTGGAAATTCACGTCGAATTGCGGAATGACGGGGGTCAGGAGCAGCGCGCCTCCCTGCCGCACGAACCGGGCAAGCCTTTCCTGCAGTTGCGCTGGCATGACGGATGACGTTACAACGACAAGAGGAGTGGATGTGTCAGCCGTCCAACCGTCGTCCGAAAGGTCCACGCACATCGGGGACAGGCCGGCACAGAACGCGGTGGTGGCCACTCCTGTGCGCAGAAACGTCCATGCCTCCGGGTCTGAGAGCAGGAAGTTGCCGCGGCCATGCCAGTAGGCGTCCGCCCGCGCCTGCTCGAAACTGATGCCGATCCTTAAATCGTGCAGTCTTGTCGCGCCGGCGAGCCATGCGTTCCGGCGGAGGAAAAGTCCCACTTCTTTCTGCGCCCGGTACAGGGGCCTGATCTCGCCGTTTGCGCCGACCGATGCTCCATAATCGTAGATCTCGCTCGTGGTGCCGGTGCCAGGGACGTTGGGACCGCCGGTAAATATGTAGAAATTGCTCCCCTTCATGCCGAGAGCCACGTTGGCGAGGTAGCATGCCCTGGCATCTTCCGGCGTTATGGGCGGCCAATCCGACAGGCTGCCGCCTGGAAGCTCATATACAGTCGGCGGAAAGCCCATGAGCCGCAGCATTTCGAGGGAGAGAAAGATCCGCACGGCGTATTGCGGCGTCGGGTTGTTCTGCGGCCAATCCTGGCCGAGAGTGTAATAGTGGTCGGAACCCAGCACGAAAGGCGGAGGAACGGTCTTCGCGAGTTCGAGGAACCAGGCATTCATCGTCGGGCCTGCCGAGTTGTGGACAATGGGAACATCAATGGCTCTTTCACGCATCATGGCCGCGAGCGTGGCGCCGTATTCGGCCACAGTTTCGAGGTAGAAATGGAAATAGTCGCGCTTGCGACGAAGTTCAGAAGGCGAGACTCCACCGCCAGGTTCGATGGGTCTGGCGTCTTCAAACGATTTCCATGAAGTTCCATAGGCGGCATTCATGTTTTCGACATTTCCATAGCGTTGGCGCAGAAATGCCGGATACCTTCCGTCAGGCCGGCCGAATCCCATGGTCTGGGCGTTGCAGTCCAGGCTTCCGAACCAGGTGTGAATGCCGGCAAGCTCGTTGTCTATCTGTGCGAAAGCAACGCTGCCGCCGCGGCTGATGGTGTGAGCGGCCAGACGCGGACAGACCTGGTCGAACCACCTGCGGACCTTGTCCAGAAACAGGGGATGGAGATAGGAAATCGAGGATGTGCGAAAAACCTCGCCCTTCCAGTTGTGCGCATGAAGCTGTGGGTATCCCTCGCAGAGCCATGCCGGGAGTCCGTCGTACTTCAGTTCGGAATACTGATACGGGCCGGGCCGAACGATGACGTAGAGGCCCTCCTCGGCCGCCGTCTCGAGGAATCCCTCAATGTCATGGCTGCCATCGTTGCGCGCGCCTCCGAAGACGAAATGGCCCTCCTTGGGCTCGTGGATGAGCCATGGCACGTATGTCGCGAGGCAATTGCCGCCGGCTGCCCTGAACAGGCGCATCCGCCTGCGCCAATCGCGTTTCGGAACCCGGAAATAGTGAAATTCGCCCGAGTAAAGGAAAAAGGGCTTGCCATTCTGCCGGTAGCAACCGTCGCTGATCGTGATGGGTTCAAATCGCATCACGGCCTCCTTTCCGCCGCCTTTCTCAGAGCAGGCCTTTCGCCCAGTTGGCGAAGGCAGGGAACGCCTCTTCCGGTTCGGGCAGGGCAGGTATCCAGCGCTTCTCGTGTTCGAAGACGAGCCATCCATCGTAACCGATACTCTTCAGAAGCGCTATGGCTTGTGCCAGGGGTATCTGGCCGCGGCCCGGGAGGACATAGCGCCAGCCATCGTGTTCAGCCACCGGGTTGGCGGCCTCTTTTACGCAGTCCTTGATGTGAGTATAGACGATCCTGGGACCGACGGCGCGGATGACTTCTTCAGGCGATTCTCCGGCGAGGCGGGGAGAATGCGCGATATCCCACACAACTCCCACGTTGGGCCGGGGCAGCCGGTCCAGCACCTTCCGGAGCTCCCGCGTGTGGACCCAGTGGTCGTGCGTCTCGATGCCCCATGTGATTTTTTCGGCGCCGGGGAGACAGAGTATGGCGTCCATGCAGTCGGCTCCCTGGCGGGCAAGTTCGTCCTTCGGGGTTTTCGATGGATCGCCGCTGCAGAACACCCTCACCGTCTTTGCGCCGAGGGCGGACGCCACCCGGATGGTGCGTTTTGCCTCCTCAATGTTGGCCTCCCGGCTTGCCGCGTCGCACAGACGGATGCTGGAACTGATGCCGCTGACTTCAATTCCAGCCTTCCTGATTTTTGCGGCGGTCGCTTTCAGATCCCCTGTGAATGCCGGACTCACGGTTATATCGAGATGTTCGCCCAGCCCCCGCCAGTCAATTCCGTGGTAACCGTATTCGACCGCCCTGCGGCAGATAGTGTCCAGGTCCCACTTTGGGCAGCCGAGGGTCGAGAACGCAATTTTCATTTCATGCCTCCTGCTGTCGAGCCATGGTTGGCGGTCGCTCCGACCGCGTTTCGCGCAGGTCGGACTGAGCGTCCTTTCCGGCTTGCAATTCACGCCAATCGGGCGCAGGTTGCAAGTCTCAAAAGTCTTTCAACAAGGAGGATTCCATGAGCGAACAGAAGATCGGTTATGACGATACGCCTTTTCTCCCGGGATCGAAGTACAGGGTCCACGACGGAACCAGACCGCAGCCCAGGGTGGTGAAGCCGGGCACATTCAGTACGCAGCGAAAACCGGGCAAACCGCCATCCGATGCGGTTGTGCTGTTCGACGGGAAGGATCTTTCAGGATGGGTGGGCAAGGATGGCGGCCCTGCGCAGTGGAGGGTGGAAAACGGCTACATGGAGGTTGTGCCTGGCACGGGCAACATTTCCACCAAGGCGCAGTTCGGTGACTGCCAGCTTCATGTGGAGTGGGCGGCGCCCGAGGTGGTGAAGGGCGAGGGCCAGGGCCGTGGCAACAGCGGCGTTTTCATGATGGGGCGGTACGAGATTCAGGTGCTGGATTGTTACAGGAATCCCACGTATCCTGACGGAACGACTGCTGCCATTTACGGCCAGTATCCGCCGCTGGTCAACGCATGCAGAAAGCCGGGCCAATGGCAGACGTATGACATCATCTGGATTGCGCCGAGATTCGATGGCGACAAGCTTGTGAGCCCGGCGAGGGTGACTGTTCTGCACAACGGAATAGTGGTGCACCACGATCAGGCGCTGATGGGTCCGGTCAGACATCGTCAGTTGAGCCAGTACGAGCCCCATGGGCCCGTGGGGCCGCTCGCGCTTCAGGACCACGGCGATCTTGTCCGCTATCGCAACATCTGGTACCGGGACCTGAAAGCCTACGACGAAGCCTGACAGAAGAATGCGCCCAAGAGGCTGCGCCTGTGAGCCAGGAGCGCCCGCAGGTGTGAGGCCGGCATGACAAGCAAAGAAAGATGCCTTGCCGCCATTGAAGGGGAGGCGGCAGACAGGACGCCGGTGTTCCCTCTTCTGATGTTTTTTGCGCAGAGCAGGAGCGGAATAACCTACCGTGAGTTTGCCACAAACGCCGATGCGCTGGTCGGAGCGCAGTTGAGTATTCGCGACAAGTTTCCTGTTGATGCCATTACGGTCTGTTCAGACGCGTTTCGTGTTTCAGCCGACCTGGGGGCTGAGATGGTCTATCCGGAAGACAAGCCGCCGTTTGCCGCGTCGCCCCTTATTCGGAGCAGATCCGATCTCCGGAAATTGGGTCTGCCTGACCCCATGCGAAGTGGATCGCGGATGGCGGATAGGGTGGACGCTGTGCGCCAGTTGGTTGAAACTGTCGGTTCGGAATGCCTAGTGCTGGGCTGGGTGGATATGCCGTTCGCCGAGGCATGTTCGGTTTGTGGCGTCTCCGACTTCATGTTGATGCTGGTTGATGATCCGTCCGGTGCGCACGCCATACTGGAGTTTCTGACGGATATCGTGATCGCTTTTTCCCTGGCCCAGGTTCAGGCTGGAGCTCACATGATCGGAGCGGGTGACGCGGCCGCTTCGCTCATTTCTCCGGAACAGTACAGGGTGTTTGCCCTGCCGTATGAGCAGAGAGTTGTGGAGGCAGTTCATTCAGCTGGCGCATTTGTCAAACTTCACATATGCGGAAACACGTCTCATCTGCTCGACGACATGATCAGGTGCGGAGCTGACCTTTTCAACGTCGACCATCTTGTTGATTTCGAAGTCGCTCGCTCGGCATATGGCAAGGCTGGCGTTTGTTTCAAGGGAAACCTGAATCCTGTCGCAGACATGATGCAGTCGTCTCCGGAAGAATGTGCGGCTAAGTGCCGAGAACTGCTTCGACGCGCGAAAGGGTTGCGTTATATGCTCAGCGCCGGGTGCGAGATTCCAGCCGATACCTCAGACGAAACTTTCCTGGCATTCTGCGAAGCGCCGCGCGCATATGTCTGACAAGACGCAATTGGCCCGGACTGGATCTCCGGATGCATTGCCTGCCTGCCGGTCCTGTGATTCCTGTTGTCTGATGCCATGTTATCCCTTGTTGCCCCAGCCGATTCCCATCGGCTCCAGCACAGAGTAGGGAATACACAGGAGGAGACGGTGCTTGTCAGGGAGCGCAACGAGGAGCGACGTAAAGACCGCGACCAGAGCCCGGAAGACCAGGGCGATCCTGACCCCGAAGGAACGTTTGAGGGCCATTTCTGTTCCTGATGCTGAAGCAGGCGCCCGCTATCCGGCGGCAAGCCCGATAATGCCGCCGGCTGTTCCACCGCTCAGCGCTGGCGCAGTTCCATCGCTCATGGCGAGCCATCCAGTGTCTTTTCCAGCCGGTACAGTTCCCATTCGGGTTTGCGCTGGGCCCAGTACGGCCAGTTGCAGGGGCTCTGCCATGAGGCAAGCAGAGTCCATTTGTATTCGGGGCCGAACAGAGGCCCGTAATGGCGCGCCGATCCCTTGCCGATCACAAACGCCACGGTCCTTCCCTTTTGCAGCCAGGATGCGGCCAGGTCCTTCTGCATCTGAGACAGCTTTCCATAATCATTGGTGAAAGTGGACGCGAGGCGGAGCGACCTGTCCATCTGCCGCATGGGCTCCGATCCGCGTGGAGGCTCCCTGAGGCGGGTTCCGTACGCCGGATTGAACATCTCGTTTCGGTAAACCGTGAAATCCGCGACGGTCTGGAGATAGTCGCTCATGGGCGGGTCGGCAAATATCACTGCGTCTTCCGGCAGTTTCGATGAACATTCCCGGGCGGCGGTCTCGAGCTGTTTGGCATAGCGTCGGCCTGTCAGGTTGCCCCATGCATCCTTTCCTCCCACGGCAAGGACAAGAAAGAGAATCCACAGAGGCACAAGGCGCCTGGGCCATTTTTCGGTGAGCAGCGAGTCGAGGCAGAACACGCAGGCGCAGACATAGGCAGGCACAGCGGAGGTTTGAAACCTGACGTAGCAAGTGCCGGAGTGAGGGGGTGCCCAGTAATATGCGCCGTAAACGATCAACATTGGAGCGGCCCAGAGGAACAGAAGAAGCCACTCCCGCCTGCGTTTGAGGATCATCAGAAACCAGCCGACCATGGCGAGGGGGAAGACCACCGGCAGCGCAATGTCGTTGAGATCGTGAAGGAGCTGAGGCATGTTGTTCCTGAGCCAATCCCTTGAAAAAGCCGACTGCTCGCCGGACAGGTCGTAGCCTGTTCGGAAAGGCGAGCCGAAGGCATATGTGTGGTGGATCATCAGCGGCGCCAGACAGACAAAGGCGCCTGCCGCCATGGCCGCCGCTTCCACTGCAAGATCGGCAAGCGCGCGAGCGACGCTTTTTTCCTTTGCGAGGCGCGCGGCCCGGAAAACGATGGCCGCGGGCACCGCAAGGAAGATCAGCGCGTCAGTGTAGCGCACGCACGGTCCAAAACCGAGCAGCAGACCTGTTGCCATTGCGCGCCACACTCCTCCCTTTTCGATCCAGTTCCACAGGCAGACCATTCCCAGCGCGGCAACGGCATAGCTTGCCGCGTGAGTGAGCATGTAACCGTTGTAAAGAGTGAGCATGGGATTGACGGCCAGCAACAGCGCGCCGGCAACCGCGAGCCATGGCGAGGCGACTTTTCGCATCAGCAGAAAAGACGCGAACAGGCCGACTGCGCCGGCAATCGGGCTGACCCAGAACATTGCGCGGTCTCCGCCGGCGAGCCAGGCAATGCCCAGCAGGAGCGGATAGCCGGGCGGATACTTGGCATAGATGACGTTGGGCTGCGGTTCCACCCACATATGCTCGTGAAACCTGAAGATGTCGCTGCCGTCGAAGCGCAGCGTCCCTTTCCGCACAAGCTGTTTGCCCG
>Ga0123519_10015083_pt1 | contig 10896 bp, 10 predicted proteins | sample YelNatPaOPRAMG02_FD_87396 | JGI IMG/M metagenome (GOLD analysis project Ga0123519, IMG submission 87396) | Hot spring microbial communities from Yellowstone National Park - Yellowstone National Park OP-RAMG-02 (version 2) | ecosystem: Environmental > Aquatic > Thermal springs > Hot (42-90C) ... | reverse complement strand
CATTTTGCAACAACAATAGTCCTCATCGAAGATACTCGCACCTCGATTCATGATACGTATGCCTGGCGAACAACAGTTGCGGTACTGGGCAACAAAAGTCCTCATCGAAGATACTCGCACCTCGATTCATGATACGTATGCTCGACAACTGACAATTGCAGCATCACGCATCATCTGTTTGAGATATCGTGCATTAGGAGGCAGCATCAATGTACGCAGTACGAACAGCAGGCGGATCACCCGTACGTGGACACTCCAGCGGGGCGTGGCGGCTCAAGCGCGGGATTCTCGGCAGCGGTCGCGCGCTCCAACGCCACCCGGGTTCGTGCGTGGCTGGGGCCTCCTCACGGGTCTTACAAAGGGTTCTCGGCACTTTTGTTCCTGTTTATGAATCACGATCCTAGAAAAAATTCTTTGCATAGTATAAGACGGTATGGACGAGAAGTTTCACCCGTGAGGCTTGATACTCGGCAGCAATCACGTACGAGGTTTCTGCGTCCTGTGCGCAGGTGGTACGTTTGGCTGGGACTGCCTCTTCTGGGACTGGCCCTACTCTGTGTGCGGTGGTGTCCCTCCTATAAAATTGGAAACCTTTTGGATGATCATCAGGACTTGAGGATCATTTCGTACGCGTACCGAGAAAGCTCGCCACATGAACTTCGGAACCTGGAGTTCTTCCTTCGACATGGAGTCTATGCTGACCCGAAGAGTCTCTTTTTCATCATAGTAAACGGTGGGACTTGCACACCCTGTGAGTCCGCTGACGCCAAGCGGCCAAACGTGCACGTACTAAGAAGAGAAAACTACGGCTATGATTTTGGTGCACACGGACACCTACTGAACCAGCTTGAGATTCAGGGACAGCTGCATCGTCTGAAGCGCCTCTACTGCATCAACGCTTCTGTGCGGGGTCCGTTCCTGCCCAAATTCTTTCGTGATCGGCCATGGACTGCTGCGTTTGACAGCCTCATGCGAGGAAATGTAGCAGCTGTTGGAGCCTCGCTCGTCTGTCTGCCAAAACAGGATGCTAGTGGCCCAGGGGCGCGGCTTGAAGGTTTTGCTTTCGCATTGAGCGCAGAGGGCATGCTGGCCGCTCGACGAGCAGGTGTCTTCCGATCGTACCCTAGCAAAAAGGACGCTATACTATACGGTGAATTTGGCTTGACGCGAGCCCTTTTCCAAGCCGGTCTCTCTGTGGACACGCTCATGACCAAATACCAGCGAATATGGAACGCATCCAATGAGCTGGTAACCTGCAACCGTAACGTGTTCCCTAGTCGCCACGGAGCGGTCGATGGCGTCGATCTTCACCCCTATGAGACACTATTCATGAAAACACAATGGATGATGAGCTACCCGTACGTGCTACTGTACTCAGAGTGGATGGATCATCCGGATGCACCGGAGCTTCCAGATATTCATAGGTACTACCACTTTCAGCATGATGATCAGGTGCATCCAATTGAACCTCCACGAGTCGCCTCGCCCCTGATCGGCGATAAGAAGCTCGTTTTGGTGATCTGGGATACGCCCAATTCGTCGGTTGAGTGGGAAAATATCGAGCACTTGCTTGCAAGTATACGGCTCTCGGACAGCATAGACTACCTGTTGGTTATTCGCGATGGCCAGGTCGCTGCACGCGTTCGAGAAAAACGTGTCGATAGGCTTCCGAACGTGCGTATCGTCTCCGAAATCCGTAGTTCGTTGAACAGTCTTTGCATGCAAGGCCTCACGATTTTGCGCACGAACAGCCGATATTTAGCATACAATTTTTTTGTCTTCATCACACAACATGCGCGCGGACCTGTAGGTGTCTGGAGCAGCAACGACCAGTGGATAGTTTCTTTGGAAGAACACCTTCGCACGAAACAAGTTGGGCTGCTGTTCTCATTCATTCATCTTTCGGGTGAAATGCTCCAGCCGGATCCGAGTTTTTTCTGCATGGACCATCGCGGCCTGCATCTTTTGCTTCGAGGTAGCGTTTGTGACGGCACCGACGTGACAGGCACGCTACTTGGTATGAAACGAGTGGCTTCTGATGTATTGGGTCGCTCGATCGGGTTCAGTTCGTTGCAGCCCGGAACGCCTGTCCTGCAGAATACGGCGAGCCTGATGGAACCGAATTTGAGACAGATCTTCAGTCGTCCTTTAACCGAGCTATCATCAGAAGAACTTTCAGATCTGATCTTTGTTCCCGTTGCGACCATCAACAAGCAGGATTCGGATTCTGAGCGGATCATTGCGGAACGACTTCGAGAGCTTCCCGGTCCCTTTTCGACGAAGCTGTCCACACAAGTCGCCACGAACACAACGTCCATGATTTCATGACAACCCAGTCGGCGTCTTGCCGAAACACAAGCAGCGCTTGAGCGTTGTTGATGGCACTGCGTCGGCCTACGGGTGCGGAGCGTACATCCATCGCCGTCGCCGATCTGTTCATGTTCGCTTTGAGAGTCGCCTATGAGACAGGAGCAGCGATTGCTATCGCTCGGATTCTCGTCCATGTAGTACCCTGCAAGAATGGAGCGCAGCTTTTTGTACAGGAGATGTGATAAAAACCTCCTATATCTGTTACGAAGCATGCGTCACGTGCAGCACGCAACATTGGTGGTGTCTTCCATCTCCGCGGACGGATCCCGTCGCTTTTCTCTGTTCAGCAACCTGAACCCGATTCCACGGAATGCGGCTTGTTTCAGCATCGTTCAGGACAGCATCACGATCATCAGCAGCAGCAGCAGCAACGGCGGTAGCTGTCGTGTCCCCGTGGAGACCATACCTCCGGCAACGCGTAGCCGACACACCCGCTGGTATACAGTTTGTCTGTAATTTCAAGAGCGCTCACCGAAACGCACTGGCAGCAAATCAGACAGCGATGCAGGAGATGCAGCGAGGGTGTCCATCTGTTCTCGCCAACCGCAAAGATCCACGAGGCGCTCCACTGAATGTTGCGCATCATCGGCGATCCACAAATCCAGTGGACGTCTTCCGATAGAACCCGAAGGCGAGCGGTTCAACAATATACGCGGTGTTCGCTTCGGGAGCTGTTCCGGGATCCATCGAACAGGTGCGACCGTGAGAGATGTTCCCATAATTAGGCACAGGTTGCAGCGCCACAGGTCTGTCATGAGCGATCGAAATACACGCCACGGCAGCTTCTCCCCGAAGAAAATAATGGCCGGTTTGACATAACCAGCCTGGCAACGCGAGCAACGCGGAGGAGCTGCTACAGCCTCTCCCGAAACAACCTGGCGTAGAAGCAGCTTCGCATCATAAGCGGCACCACAACCGGGAGCTGTGCAGTGTGCCCGTTGCATCGTGCCGTGCGCCTCAACAAGCAACGATTCTGGGATGCCAGCCAAACGCTCGAGGCCATCAACGTTCTGCGTATAACATCGCACCAGATAACCACGTTCTGCGAGGCATCGCACGAACCAGTGTGCTCGAGTGGGCTGTAAACAGCCGCCGGTCTCCCGCAAGAGCTCGTGTGCTAGTGAATAAAACGCCTGCGGCTGTGTCCGAAAATAGTCAATATCGAAAACACGAGAAGCGTCCAGCTGTCCCTTTGTTTCCAAACGAGCGTATAGACCCGTGGTCGGTGAGCGGAAATCCGGGATTCCCGCTGCAGTCGATACGCCAGCTCCAAGGATAACCAGCACCCGCGGTGTCCGGTCGCGTCGCGTAAGCGCTGTCGCCACGTCTTCGAGCTGGGTGAACGATTGCCGCCTACCGTCTGCTCTGGGTGCTGACTGGCACACCCACTGCCAGAAGTTCGCGACCCACATTTTCAAAGCAACGCAACACACGTTGTCTCGTCGAAAGGAGCGCTCCCAGGCGAGCGACACCCAGATCGCGAACGCAAGGGTTTCCACTCGACAGAACGTTGACGCAGATCAGCGTTCTCTGATTTTCTGTTCAACAGAGCGTTTACGTGGACCGTGGATCCCAGATTGCGTGATGCATATTGGTCATCGAAATAGCGTCCGTCATGCTGTACGCTACGTCCAAGTCCCATTAGCCATATTTAACCTTGAATGTGCTCGTCGTTTTGTACGTTCTGTTACGCGTCGAGTCTGAGGCGATGGTCCGCCATGGCGCCTACAGCGCTGGTGTGGATGCGCCACAGAGACAGAGCGGCATTGCCACATCACTGGAAGCGACAGCTCGTGAGCATCTCGACCGATACGAAGCTGGAGATGCCGGAGCAATCACCCGATGGCGCTGCTGCAATCACGCCCGCAGACAGTTCTCGCACGGGATACGCACCGCGTATACAGTGGATCGCCGAGTCCAGCCCATCTCGTGATAGAACGCACCAGTGAGCGCGCAGTTAAACCAGCATAACCGACGTTGCCTGGATGAATCCTGTGCCTCTTCTGGACTCGTATGGAGTGCGCATGAAAACGGCACAACAGGTGTTACCTCAGAGATACGGATTCGTGATATCGCCATGTACCAGCTTAGAACCGCATGTAGTTCCGCAAAGCATACCATCACAGATGCACTGCTTCGGCAGTATCCACACGGAAGCCTCACGTGCCGCTGCGGAAAAAACGCGGGAAATTGCGCGCGATCCATTTTCCCTTCGATGATTCGAATCGCGTTCATCGCTGCGACACGCCCCCGAGGCCTACAACGCGTTGCCGAAAATCTCATTCTAAACGATTCGTTAGCGAATAGTTTGTCCGTGTCAGCTCATTCGTTGACGAGTACTGGATCATGGGTGAGGCGGTCGCACGGAGCACGAATGCTGCTCAGCAGGATCTATTGCCCTCCGACGGTACGACGAGAGCCCGGGTGCTTCAGTCAGAGAGTGCGCAGACAAGGTCATCAATCTCGGAGAAGCTGCTCCATATGACTCTTAGAAAAGGTGTGCGTTGGTATCCGAAGGCTCTTTTGCACAAGACAGACGAGCCACCGTCTCAGCCAGAGGGCGAACTCGCTCCGAAGCGAACCACAAAACTGTCGCTGTTCGAGCGTTTTCGTGACTTATGGAGCAAATGCAGCCTCAAAGAGCAACAAGTTGGTATGTGCATTCTCTACAAGGTACGTGTATTGCGTCTTGAACCACTTGAGGGACGCAGTGTGCCACCGCCCCTGTTCCAGGCGCTCCGCGTTGGCTCCAAGGACGTCGACGGCGGAGACGCCGGATCGCACGTACAAAGGTCGCTATGGCCGTCGACTTTGTGGAGAATCTGCCTTGTAGCCATCTGGGACACCTCTCTTTTGGTCATGGAGGGTGTAGATTCCATCATTCTAGCGATGCCTGTGATTACCCCGGCTCTTGACTGGGGCCAGTTCGATTCCGGCCGCGACGCCGATGGCCGCCTTCGCACGCTGCCGCTGAGCGTCTGTCAGCTCATTTCGGACCAAGCTGGGCCAGGGAGCCTGCACGAGGACTTTATCGGGGCCAGCACTGAATTAGAAGATGAAAAAAAGGCATCCGGGTCACCGATTCTGGTTCTCGAGACTCCGTTCCTCGGTTTGGTGCTACAGTTTTCCTGTGAAGCAGAGCGCTCGCGATTTGCCGCGGAATTCGATGCAAAGAAGCGGGCCGCCATGCGATGCGTCCAACTCTATCACAGCGCTGTTCGCTTCGTGGAGTGCCTGTGGCTTCGGTATCGCTGGCGAACGCTCGTGGATGCTTCTGCAGTTCGCTTCGAGAGATTCCGGGGTCGTAGAGATCGTTCGTTCGCCACGTCGACCAAACCGATGCCCGCTGTGGTAGTGGCGGAGCGTTTCCAAGCGCTCTATCGCGCGGTCCAGGCGAGAAAGCTCAGAGCGCGTCTGGCAGTGGCATGGCAGGTTGCTCGCCAGAAGGGCATGAATGTTCGCATTGAAGGACAATGTCACGTTGGCGCTTCGCTGGTTACGAAAGCCTGGCTCAAAGCGGGGCGCGCTCAAGTCCAGTGGCTCCGCGCTGGACATTGCGATTCAGGCCCAGACTCATCTAATCGTGCGGATCCCATACCCGGCGCCAACGGCAGGGTCTACACATGCAGCGGGGAGGACCTCTCGCACGCCCTCATTGCACGGTGGATCGTGTGCAGCCCCCGAACTGGGGAAACCATAGACCAATTTGAGGTGCAGACAAGGCCGGTGACGATCTCCGCTTCGAGCAAAGAGGGGCTCCTGCTCCAGCGCTTGTTCCAACTGCCACAATGCCGAGTGCGCTGCGTCTACCATCAGCTCGGCGACCAGCAATCGACAACGTTGAAGGACAACGAGACATATCTAATGGTTCTCCGCTCGGATGATATCTGTCTGTATCCTCAGGAACCCGAGCGTGAATCACGAGATTCTGCGGAAAACAGCTGCCAGCGACCATTATCGGTGTCCACTGGAGCGGACGTGGCCGGACCTTGCCTGTTGCGTTTCCCCTATCGAGCGCTGTATACCAGCTCTGATGTGTTCGTGCCTGCATCAGGACCACTGCTGCTCGTTGCGGACCTCACGCATCATATATATTTGGTGCTGGCAGCGCGCTCCTTTGCTGAGCGCAACGTGTTGATTTGCATCATCCAGCAACTGGTGCGAACCGCTGCACCTTCGGTGCACGTCATGATGCCACCAGCAGGAATCGCCCGTTTTGCTTTACAGGCAGCAGAAGCTGCTCAACGCCTTACAGCGAGTAGCCCTATGCGACGTCAACACCAGCCACAACAACCACAAAAACAAGCGCCGCAAGTTATTCGGCAGAGCGATGCCGAGGACTCCGACTCGGAACCCTGCCCCAATTTTGAGTCGAGTGGCCTCTGGGATGCGCCCATGCTGCGAATCAGCCGAGACGACCCAGAGATGCGTCGAGAAGGTCGTTCCATGGAACTGGCCCGTGCCGGTTGGCAAGCCTTGGGTCGAGGCTTCGCAGGACTCATGCACACAGGCAAGACCATTGCGTCGCGAACATCCTCGGAGCAATTCCGAAGTCTCGCGTCCAGAACGCGCGCCAACGATACGAGTCAGCGCGTTCGTGCCGCGATCCGGAAGCTGTATCAGGAGCATGTACGTGGCCCGCAAACCCGAGTCTCCTAGGCGAACGCAAGCACACCTCAGCTTTTTTTCTGTTATTGGCGGTACATACGGAGCTCACGAGAGGCCTTTCGAAATGATGTAGCATCGAAGGAGAGCTCGCCCTTGGCACCTCTGGTGCACTGCAAGTATGACACGGATTGCTTTGGCGGGAGCTTCCTATCCCTACTCGATCTCTGTACGAAGAGGAGCACTGCATGACTGGGCGTATTTCCTGTGTGTCTGCGCGTACCTGAATCATTCAGGAACGAACGCTCTGATCAAGATCCATGTTTCTACTCGACATCTAATCGAAGAGGCTTCGTGCATGACTTGCCAGAGATCTTGTACTTGCCTGAACGCGAGCCATTCTGGAACGAATACCCCGTTTTCGAAAAGCATTTGCGGGCACAATATTGAATGGGATACCAACTTCTTTACTCGCGCTATTCGTCTCGGAACATCAAGATTTGATCCAGCAGGATACGCTCTTGGAATGCACGCGAGGCTTCGTCTAGCTGAAGAAGCGATACTGAGCGCCGAGCCCCGGAGCCTTCTTCCGTTTCGTGCATTGAGGCCTCTGGTCGCTCTCACGCCTCGACGTGTTGGTGCTGCGCGAGTACGCGCGCACGGTGCTCTATGCGAGGCCTGCTCCGACCCCGATCCTGGGTTGCATCCAACCGCCGTATGTGTGGACGGACCCGGTGCATCTTGAGTACTGCGCCCTAAAAAACGGAACACTGTGCGGCACAGTTCATCCTCACAAGCGAACTGCTCGCGAAACGTGCTCGCATTTCGGCGTGATTTGCATGCACCCACTGCGCATATTGCTGGGGTGCAGACGCCCTGCCCTGGCGCTCCGCTGCGCTGCAGGTGCCAGACTCGCTTGTTGCGAAAGCAGTTCCTCGAGTTGCCTTGCGCGGACGGACGCCAACAGTCCGAGCAGCTTTGCGCTGGCCTCCCGTCCAACCAGATAACAGTATCATCGGCAAGCGATACCAAAGCAATCGCAGGCCTCGTGGGCGTTTCCGAGGACTCGCGTTCGAGCCCTGTCTCTGGCGTGGGACAGGGGCGCCACGCGTGCATGGCCATCATGACCCATAACTGCCCAATTGTTCACATCATTGTTCGGTGAGCCTCGTTGCCGCACACACGTTTCCGAATCAAGCGACTCGACCGGGTCCATGCCAATCCTGTCGCGTATACCCTGTCCCAGTTCCTGTTACGAGCGAGATGCAAATGTTGATCTCCTTCACAGAAGCGCCGTTGCATGGGTGGCGTCCAGTGCGGACTCCTGCCGATTCGTGCTGCTGCCGCCACGCGGCTCGGCGTCGCAGCGATAGGCGGCGAGCCGATGTCGATGAGGCGCACGATGCTGGCGAGCATGGTGAGATATATCCATTTATAACCCTAAAAGTTCTGAATATACCGTTTCATACTGTGTTTCGATTTGATCGAAAGGCGTCATCACCCGTTTCTGTCATCCTCCGACTTGGACGACAGGCATCTTATGGCAGCCTGCAAACTCGAAACCTTTGAACCCGACTGGGATGGTCATGGACTCTGGTGTATTTTTGCAGACGGCAGTCTCTCTCTGGCGTTAGTCCAGAAGGACTCTGGTCTACCAGTGCCTCGGCTTCATTTAGACGCAAAGCTTGTGACCCAGGGTTGCCGTTTAGCGGCGTTCCCCAACGGCTGCTTTGTTGCTGAGCGCTCTGGTAGAGTTTCAGCCTATGTATTGGACGTTGCCGATGCAATCAAGGCCAAAAAACTGGTAAAGGCGTGCTGTATGGTTGTCGAGAACGGTCGGACGCCCCAGGTTCTCAGCGTTGCAGTTTGCCCACAGCAGCCTCGTACTGGGAACCTTCGCCTAGCACTTCTCTATGTGAGTGGTGCCCCTGATCCAGTCATCTACGCCGCCCATTGGGACGTTCCGACTGCGCGTGGCAGGCCGCAGACGCAAGTGTGGCAACGTTGGCGAGAGGCACCCATACTCGACGGATTTCTGGGCGCCGACGACGGATACACCTGGCTGCTGTGCGCAGACGGTTATCTGCTTGTCCTAGACCAGCAGCTGCGAATTTGCAAACGCTTCGAACTGCCGAGTGCAGCGCCCTGGGATCGCATGCGCCCTGACACACCGTCTCAGCGACTTGTTCTGGGCTCTGCCACAGGCTCGATACTCTGTTGTTCGGTAATGTTGACCCGCAGCAACAGCCTCGATGCGCATAACGTATCCGATTCAATGAACGGCCTTGAACTGGCATCTAGGGTGATTTGTAACAGGGAAAGCGGTGCAGGTACTCTGGCCGATACATCGACCAGGCTGCTGAACGATTTCTGTGGCGCACGAGGATTCGTCCTCGCTGGTTTCAGCGACGGTACGTGCGAATTGCGGAGCGAGGCATTCGATGTCGAGTTACAAGGCGAGCGTGCTGGAGCCTACTGGTCCTGGCGCCAAGAACCGGTCCAGATGCTGCGCGTGGATCGCCAGCAAACCAGAATCTGGGCCTGGTGTCCGGGCGCTGCCATTCTACTCTGCTGGAACGCCAGCTGTCTGCCGGTTGTGGCTTCGCATGGTGCTCGGGACGGTTCTTCAGTGGCCGCTAGCCGAGAAACGACGACGATGAGTGCGTTCGAGTCGCAGCGTCAGCGAATGCCGACCGATTTCGTTGTATCTGCATCCAAGGTCGTGACTGCTTCGGACTGGCGTCGCACGAGCATGCACCATACGCACGAGACTGGATCCGGTGCCGATGAAAGAAGCACGCCACCAATGCACACCGGATCGGAACGCGAACGCCATGACACACGCCAGCTGGCGAGTGCTGCGGAGGCGAGCCCGCGAAGCGGCTGCACCCTCTCGCCGGAGCCTTTCCAATGCCTTCAGGAGCTCGCAACAATTCTGGATACCCAGCGGGCAGCCATCAGCACGTCGCTCGCAACATTGGACCGGCGCCTTCAGCAACTGGAGGGCGCGCCCCGTCTGCAACGTCATCCAAGAGCAAGTACCGCTGCGGACGCCGCCGCGTCTGCACAGCAGTCCGAGCAACTTCCCGGAGCGTGCTGCGGTCCAAGTGACGAATACTCGCTGTCGTGGAACGCCATGGCGCTGGTAATCCGTGATTTGCGCCTAACGCTCACGGAACTGCGCATCCAATACGAAGCCCAGTGTCAAACGGTGTATCGATCTATCGATGCGCTCAGATCGGGCAATAGCATCGCCGGCCCGAACTCGGTGCCTGTGAGTGGTGCTCGTTCCCCAACAGAGGCGTTGGGTCAAAGCGAATCGACCGTATTGCAACTTGAGCGTAGCCTGCTTTTGCCGTTACAGCAGAGCCGTCATTTGCAGCATGAACATGATGAACTCTTCCAGGAATTACTCCTGGAGAACGAAGCACTCCGAAATCGGATGCGGGAACTCAACGAGGCCCTGGAGACAGTTGCTGCAGCCAATCAGGCGCTGCGTCGGGAGCATGCCCAGCAAGCGCAGCAACTCGCTGACATCCAAGCAGAGCGCTGTCGCCTCGTGCAGCAGCTCCGAAGCGCTGTCCGTGCTGCACGATTCTTCTCTGAAACGCGTCCGGAGCGCGCTGAATCCGAGCTGCGTGAACCCATCTGCGTTGTCCATGGATCCACAAAGACGGCAACGAGTCGAGAGGACTCGTTTCCCTGACAAGCATGCGGTACGAGCGTTCGTTTCGTGCAACGGAGTGATCGGGCGGTGTTCCGAGTAAGCTTCGCTTGTACTGATCCTGATCTGCAGCGTTTTGTAGTATGTGAAGCATGAACACGAACTGAGCGATCACGCACCTACTCGTGACGAATATGAACGACGCAACAACTTGTGCCGAGTCCATACCGTGCACGCTGTTGTTGTTGTTGTTGTTG
>Ga0123519_10015082_pt1 | contig 10896 bp, 9 predicted proteins | sample YelNatPaOPRAMG02_FD_87396 | JGI IMG/M metagenome (GOLD analysis project Ga0123519, IMG submission 87396) | Hot spring microbial communities from Yellowstone National Park - Yellowstone National Park OP-RAMG-02 (version 2) | ecosystem: Environmental > Aquatic > Thermal springs > Hot (42-90C) ... | reverse complement strand
AATTGTTTTTCGTGCGTTTAAATATAGATAATATTGAAAAAGTTCAAATTAATCCGTATATAAAATTAAAAAAAATTAAATGAGTCCTCTTTTAAAAACTTTTGGAAAAAGAGGAGGATTACCAATAACAATTGGTATTAATAAATCTCATCTCAACGATTTTAAGCTCTGGATTTCTAATTCTAGCTCTTTTATTTTATTTAATTTTCAGCAAGAACTTGATTTAAATCATTTATTAATGCTTGAGTGGATTCTGTAATTCCTGCAATTTCTGCATCCAGTAAATTTATTTGGTCTGTTAAAGTACCAAAAATTTTAACATAATCGGCCTTCAATTGCTCTATGATCAAATCCTTTTCAGATTGCTTCATTTCAAGCATATCCTTTTGAAACGAAATTTCCGTAATTTGCTTTATTAACTCTTGAATTTCTTTCTTTTGTTCTTCCGCGGCAGCCAATTTTTGTTGATCTCTAACAAGCGCCGATTTGACAGGATTTAAAGTTAATTCTTTAATAATATTATTTTTCTCTTTAATCAAAATATGTAAAATTTTAAGTTCTAAATTGGATGCAACTATTGCATTTTCAAAATCTAAGCCTAATATTTTATCAATATTTTTCTCTAATGATTCTAATAATTCATTAGAATTGCTTATATTGAAATCTGACATTTTTTCACTTAATTTACGAACAAAACTATTAATTAAACTAGGACTTAGAAGTATTCGTGAAGCTATTTTCGATAATACTAATTCATACTCTTCAGAATTAATATTTTGTGGTAAAAATAAACAAACGACTCTTTCTGCAACTCCAATTGCATTTTTTGAATAATCAAATGTAAATCCGTCTGTGTGCGTGGATCCTAAGCCGGAAAAAAATGAGCAAACATTGAATTCTTCTCCATTTTCTAATTTCATTCTTAAAAAACCAAAAGATGGTAATGTAGATTTTACACGATGCATGTTATAAATATTCATCGAAGTCCTTTCAGAGATATTGATGTCAGGCCAAATTGCTTCTATAATACCGCCTTTTTTTTGATCCCATTTAATAACGCATATTGAAACATTATTTTTTTCAATAGAGCTTTTTTTCATATTTTCATTATAATAAATTAAAAAATTTAAATTAATTCTTTTAATTTCTCAATTCCATATGCTTAAGTTTAATCTTTTTGCAGTTTCTTTATCTAATTTGTGTAAAAATATTTTATTAATATATTCAGGAAAATTTGAAGAATTTAAAAGTTATCTAAAAATTATATTAAATTATGGAAAATCAAAAAAATGGATTTAATATAATTGAATTCTCCAGACCCGGAGCAAAATACAAACCATTAATAAGATGGTGGTGGCCTGGTTTAGCTGTTGAAAAAACCAGATTGAAAAAAGAAATTGAATTGCTACATCAAGCTGGTTTTGGAGGAATTGAAATTCAGCCTTTTTTGATTGGTGGAAAAGGAGGAGAATCGGATGAAAAAGTCCATCGAATGGCTCCAGATCCTTATTATTATGAAATTTTAGAATATGTATTGCAATTATGCTCAAAATTAGAAATGCGTGTGGATTTAAACATCGGTTCTTCATGGCCTCCCGGCGGTGATTTTATAGATAAAGAAAATTCATTAAAAACAATATTGTCAGGAACTAAAATAATCAAATTATCAAATTATATTTATAAACAATCATCAGATTGTCTTATTATTGAACTACCAAAACCTCAACTTCCTCCATATTACAAATACAAAATAATTCCGAAATTATTAGGCGATTTTCAAAATGATTTTTCGAATTATATTAATGATTTTAAACCAATTGCGGTAATTTTAATTAAATTGAAAAAAATTAATAAAAAGCGCTTAAAATTTAATTTTTTATTTCCAAAAGGAATAGATCTTCAAAATTTTTCATCCATAGATATAACAAACCACATCATTATTGAGGAAAATTCATCAAATTATAAAACTAAATTTAAAAATTTCATAATAAAAATATCACAAGAGGAATGCAAGAAAATTGGGATTTTTGAAAATGAATTATATCAAATATTTGCATTTTATGCCGGTCCAACAGGAATGCATCCTTTATCCGACGCGAAATCCAAGCCTAATACAATATCTCACGTTGTTGATATAATAAACAAAAATTCTATAAAGATATTGTTAGAAACTATTTTAGGAATAAACAATGATGGATTTGAAAGAATAAAGAATTATTGCGGAAAAACATTCAAATGTTTATTTACAGATTCTCAAGAAATTGCTTGTGAATGGTTTTGGACGGAAGAGTTTTTCAGTTTTTTTAAACAGAGAAGAGGATATGATATAAAATCATTTTTGCTCATATGTTTGGTTCCAAATCGTGACAATCAATTTTTAGAAGTTGTTTTTCAAAATAGAAAACCTTGTTTTGATATTAAAGAAGATTTAATTGGAGAGCGTGTTCGCTATGATTGGTTAAAAACATTATCTGAAATTTGGACTGAAAATTATATCAAATATATAAGCGATTATGGAAAAAATTATGGATTGATGCATAGAATACAAACCTATGGAATGCCTATTGATTTAATTCAAGCATTTGGTGCAGCAGACATTCCCGAAACTGAAACGCTTTTTTCAGGAGCGTTAGATTTTTTCAAAATTGCTGGCTCAGCTGGAATTTTATATAATAAAAAAATAGTCTCGGCCGAAACTTTTAGTTGGATGAGAAAAGATTTAATGACAAATCCAATTAAATGGAAAGTTGCGTGCGACAGATTATTTGTTGCAGGTGTAAATCAAATTGTGTATCATGGCTGGACTTATCAAACAAAAGTAAATGAATTTCCACCAAGATATCCATGGAGATCTCATGGATTTTCAGAAGACCTAAGTCCTGAAAGTCCATATTGGAATTACTATCCAAAATTAAATGATTATGTAACTAAGATTCAATATGCACTTTCAGAAGGAGCAACTCATTGCGATATTGGAATATTTTACGCTGAATGGAATTACACTTACAAACATATTTCCAATGAAGATAATGAAGAAGGAACTTTAGACGGATATGATGGAGAAAAAATAAAAGGACTGGTGGCTAGGTTTATGCGAAAACCTCGTAGTCATCTTGATAAATATAACCAATTGATTCAACAAAAAGGTCATGAAATTATGGAAGTCGGATTTTATTATATTCATTTCAATGAAGATATTCTTAATCAAGCTAAAATAATAAACAATAGCTTCTTATATCCTAAATTGAGAGCACTGATTTTTATTAATTGCGAACATATTTCTTTAAAATCGGCCGAAATAATTCTGGAAGCAGTCCAAAATGGAGTTAATGTAATATTTATTAACAAAATTCCTACAAGACAAAGTGGATATTTAGATTATAAAGAAAATGAGAAAAAGATTCAAGCGATATTTTCAAAATTACAAAACGAATACAGAAGCAAATTTCATTTAATACCATCAAGTGAACATTTAGGTAAATATTTAATTCAAAATTGTTCAATTCAGCCTAAATTATCCTTTTTAGATTCCAATAGTAATGTATTAAAATTAGAACCCAAAATCTCATATATTTGCAAAATAAAAGGAAGTGATCAAATTTTATTTATAAGATCCGGAGATAAAAACAGTAGAAAAATTAACTTATTATTTAAATTGGATAATGAACTCGATAATTTAAATTTATATTTATTGAATGCTTGGAATGGCGATTTTAAAGAATTTCCATACAAAAAATTAGAAACTCAAATTAAAGCAATCAATTTTAATTTTGAATTACAACCTTATGGATCCAAATTATTCTTAATTACTCCTTGGAATTTAAATTATAAAAATTTAAAAAATCAAAATGAAACGTTAATTATTAGAAATTTCGAACTTAACGATGAATATGAATTTGGAATTTCAATAGATAAATTAAATTTAAAAGATTGGAATTTAGAGATTCAAGCCAGAACAACGATGGGAGAATTTAAATCCACTAAGTATAAATTGAAAAAACTAAAAGACTGGAGAAAAATTAGAAAAATTAAATATTTAGCACCTTATGGAGTTTATAAAACCGAGTTTCAAATTCCGAATAATATTATTGAAAAATATAACTTACAACAGTCAATAAAAGAAAATTCGAAAAGGATTATTTTAAATTTAGGTAGAGTTCAAGATATTGCAGAGATTAAATTAAATGGAGTTTATTTAGGCTCAATTTTGGTTCCTCCATATAAAATTGATATAACAAATGATATCAAAATAAATCAATTAAATACATTAGAAGTTAAAATTATCGGAACTTTACAAAATCTATTCATTGGATTTGGAAAAAAATATAAAGGAAAATGGAAAATATTTAAGAATCGTCAATTAATGCCAATAGGATTAATAGGTCCTCTTAATTTAGAACTTTATAAAAAAAGATCATAATAAAAATAAATCTTTTTATCTTGAAGAAATAGTCAATTAATTTTTAGCTTGCAAAATCAGTTTATTTTTGAAAAAGAAAGAATTAGATCTTTTATTTTAAAAGCAAAAATATTTAAGTTAAAAAAAATTATTTTTCATGAATATAATTAGCTGTAGCTAATTTTATTACAAAATGAATTCGAAGGATTAAATAAAATGCTAAAAGAGGCGATCAGAAATGGTAAATACTGAAGTGCAAAAGGATTCAATTTCGTATAATTTGATACCATTGGATATGTTAGGATATAATGAAAAAGGAAAAATAATAAATATACTAGCAGGACAAGGCGCAATTAAAAGGCTTTCAAGTTTAGGTTTAACACCTGGCACAATTGTAACTAAAATATGCGAAGCTCCACTTTTAGGACCTATCCAAATTAGCGTCAGAAATACAAGAATAGCGATTGGAAGAGGCTTAGCTCAGAAAGTTTTAGTACAAAGAATGCTAGAATAAAATTTTTCATAAAAGTTGCAACATATAAGTTTTAATTTTTATTTTTAAAATAAATTTTAAATGAAGAATAGATAATTTATGAAAATGAATTTTTAAGTGAAAATTATGGAAATAATTGATAAAAAATTAAAAGAAATAAGATGCTGTTTAGCAGGGAATCCTAATGTTGGAAAAAGTGTAATTTTTAATAAATTAACTGGATTATCACAAATAATTGGTAATTGGCCAGGAAAAACTATTAAAAAAGCAGAAGGATATACAATATTTAATGATTATAAATTTTACATAATAGATTTACCAGGAATATATTCTTTATCAACCTATTCAATAGAAGAAATTGTAAGTAGAGAATATATACTTGATGAAAATCCTGACTATATTATTAATGTAATAGATTCAAACCATTTAGAACGGAATTTATTTTTAACATTTCAACTATTATTATTAAAAAAACCTGTCATATTAGTATTAAATCAATATGATATTCTTCAAAAGCGTGAATATGAAATAGATATTCAAATGTTGGAGGAGTTATTAGGAATTCCTGTAGTTATTACTGTGGCAGTTCATAATAGAGGAGTTCATGAAATTCTAGAAAAAATAATAGATATTGAAACAGGAAGATATACTCGAAAAATAAAAGAAATTAAATTTGGAAAAGAAGTAGAACAAAAAATTAACGAAATCGAACAAATGATAATAAATAAAAATCTAAATTGTTTTTGTACTCCTAAATTCGCAGCAATTAAATTAATTGAGAAAGATGAACATATAATTGAGAGATTGAATAAATATACGGAACCGAATAAAAAAGAAGAATTGAAAAATGTTTTAAAAGAATCTTATAATTTATGTGAGCATTTAGAAAAACAGCATGGTGAAAACATCTCTTTAATTATAAATGCAGAATTTTATAATTTAGTTTCAAAAATAGCTTATAAGGTAATAAAAATAAAACAATTTTCTCGTAAAATGAAATGGCACGATAAATTTGATCATCTAACTCTACATTCGATTTTCGGATATATTTTTTTGATATTGATTATATTTGGAAGTTATGCTTTTACATTTAAGATAGGTGATTTAATTTCAGATTCAGTTGAAAGAATTTATGAAATTGCAACATACAATGCTAAGAATATAATAGATCCCAATTCATTACAATATAAAATTATATGGAATGGAATAGTGGGATCATTTTTTGCCGCAATTGGTGGAGTATTGCCTTATGTAATTCCTTTTTATTTTATCTTAGAAATATTACAAGATACAGGTTATCTACCAAGAGTAGCTTATTTAATGGATAAATTTATGCATTTAATTGGAGTTCATGGAAAAAGTATAATTCCAGTTTTGCTAGGTTTTGGATGCAATGTACCAGCAGTAATGGCAGCAAGAATAATGGAAACTGAAAAAGAAAGAAGAAGAACCATATTTTTAGTTACATTAATTCCTTGTTCTGCAACTTCGACAATTGTATTAGGATTAGTTGGATATTATTTGGGTTTACGATATGCATTTATATTATATTTAATAAATTTTAGTATTTTAATTGTACTGGGTCGAATTTGGAAGAAGTTTGATAAAGAAAAAGAATCAGAATTAATTATTGAATTACATGAATTTAGAAAACCGAATTTCAATGTAATTTTCAAACAAACATGGCATTCGTCTAAAGAATTTATATATAGAGCACTTCCTTTAATAATAATTTTGGGTACAATAATTCAAATAGTAATGGAATTCAATATAATGGATTTTGTTAATGTTTTATTATCTCCAATTACTGTTTATATACTTGGTCTTCCAATTAGTGTAGGAATTTTTTTATTGTACGGTATTTTAAGGAAAGAGTTAAATTTAGTTTTACTTCAAATTTATGTAGTATCATTAGGTTTGGAAATGTCACAATTTATGAGCCCAATTCAAATGTTTGTATTTACAATAGTAACAATGTTATACATACCATGTTTAGCAACAATGATTACTATAGGTAAAGATGTAGGATGGAGATTTTCATTAAAAATATCCATTTTAGAAATTATTATTGCTATTATAATTGGTGGTATTTTAAATTGGGGTTTTAAAATTTTAAGTTTTATATTTTAAGTATTTTACAAGTTCAAATCTAAGAATTTTCTATAATTAGGCATTAAAAACTCTTCTATTTCAATCAGTTTTATAAATGCAATTTTGATTGTATCTAAATAATCTTCAATAATACTCGTGAAAAATAGAGGAATATCAACTTCTTCGGCAAGTTCAAACACCCGATGTTCGTTCATTATAGCATTTTTAAATTGCTTGATTTCATTTTTGGAAATTAAATCTATTTTATGCACAAATAAGGCGGTAACTACATTTTTTGAGTACATTGTGGCTATTGAAATTATTTTTTTCAACAATTCATAATGGTGTTTTATATCTTCCTTAAATTTAATCGAATCGACAACGAAAATCACTAAATTTGATTCTATAAAAATATCCTCAGCTCGATTCATTAAAAGATCTTCTAATTCTTGACCAGAAGTATCAACTATATTGCATTTTAAATCATACAAATCATAAATATAATTCTCAATGCCGATAGTCGGTTCTAATGAGTTAGTTATTAATTCTTTGGGTTGAATGAACTCAAAAAAGCAACTTCTAATTGATGATTTACCAACCTCAGGTTTTCCAACGAAAACAATCTTTTTTTGAGACTTGGGTCTTATATGATATATTTTTAATATTGATTCTAAAACCTCTTCAAAAGATTGGTATGGATTTCTGCGTTTATTCATTACAAAATTATATAAATTTTCAGATATTTCTACCATAATTTTATTCATTTTTTTTTCAACACCTTGTTATTTTAATTTTTTATAATATTCATGCAATTCTAAAATTGATTTTATTTGTTCAAAATTATATTTCTTTTTAAAATTGTTTAATGTTTCTTTAGATTCATTAATCTTTTTAATAATTTCACTTGCGTTTTCTGTTGATAGTGTGTTCATTGAAAGAAGTCTTTTAACTTCTTTTATTGAATTTTGAAATATTATTTCATAATTTGAATTGTAATATTCTTGGTCTAAAACGTTTTTAACAAATTCTAAGGCCATTCTTCCATCAGTATTTGTTAATTTAATTCCCAAATTTATAAAATCATTAAAAATAGTTAAATTTTGAGCCAATATATCATAAATATTCTTTATTTTAGAGTAGAATTGTTCTTTTTTATCTACGGAATTAATTACTTGGTGGAGTAATTTATCTTTTAGAGGTTGCAAATGATTATTTAAAACTTCGAATATTTGACCAAACTTATTGAGAATTGATGCAAATATCGGCGCGATATGATTTGGTACTAAAACAGAATATCGTTCGGCTGTTAGTTGAATTTGATCGATAAAATTGTTTAATTCATTTAAATTAGGTTTAATTTTAATATTAATTTCTTCATCTAATCTATTTTGTATCAATTTTTTATATTCATATAAAGTATCTGAAAAATTGCGAATGGAATGAATGATAAATTCTCGAAATTCAGACGGAACCTCAACATGTCCATATTCTACTGTTAATCCATCTAATTGCAATCCAATTTTAGTAGCTTGATTAAATAGATCTTCATCAATAATTGCCTTTATTTTTAATCTTCGCAAATTTGAAAATATTTCAAAATTCAATGCATCTTTAATTTTTTTTAAAAATTTTTTGATCGCAACGACGTTCACTTCTATATCTTCTATTTCACGTTTTTTCATTACTTTTTCTTTTAAATTGCATGCTATCCGTTCAAAATCGGCGCCTATTGAGAACTCATTGAATATATTATTGCAATTTTCTCTTATTTTTTCAATTCCTTCTCTTTCTTCATAAATCATAGTTAATAAATGCGGCATTAAAGAAATTATTACATGCATTTCTTTATATATTGGATGAAGTAATCTATACAATTCTAGTCCTCTTTGTAATTCCTTTTTGGTTTCAAGTACCAAATTTCTTACACCCAATTCAATTTTTCTTTTAGCCCAATCAGAATCGAGTTGAATTGTAGATAAATCAATTTTTTCAAATTCACCATTTATTAAATGCTCTGAAGAGCCTTTTATTTCCTTTTCGAATAATTCTTCAATTTGAAATAATATTTCACTTATTGTTACTACTAAATTTGAAGTAGTAATATCTCTAAAAACAATATCTGTTTTTTTCTGATACTGCTCTTCTGGTTTATCGATTATTTTTAATATTTCTCTTAAATTTGGCTTTTTCCCTGCACTAATTTCACTCATAAAAATAAGCCAAATTTTTTTAATTTGAAATTGTGAAATGCTTGGGTCGAGATAAATTTCTTTACTTGCTCCTTCTATTAAAAATTTGCTCCAATCAATTAAATTTTGGATTTTCCTAATTGTATTCATTGATTTTATTGATCCATTTTCTAAATTTGAAATTAATTCTTCAATAAAATAACCTAATACTAAATGAAAATTATCTTTATAAATTTTTTGTATTTCAAAAAATGTTTCAAAAAATTCATCTATTCTTTTATGAACTGCCTCTGGAAAATATTTTTTTAATTGTTCTTTATAATTATCTAAATTCAATATTTAATTCACTATTAGATTTATTATAATTTTTATAAGTTTTGTTAATTTTATTTGAAATTAGCTATTTTGTTAAAATTATATAAAATATAATTTAAACTTATTTATGATTTTTCAATTTAAATATTAAATTTTTAATTTTTTCCCAATTTCTTGGCTTGTTCTAAAAAAAAGCCCAACACCTAATAATTGAAAAGCCTCATTTACATTCTCTCCTGTCAATGCAGACGTTTCTATATAATGACATCGTAATTTCTTAGCCAATCGCTGTCCTTCCTCTGTACTAACTACTCTTTTATCTTTTAAATCGATTTTATTGGCTATTAATACTATTGGAACATTTACTGTATCATTTACCAATTCTGTATACCACTCGGGAATATCATTAAAAGTTTCTATATTTGTACAATCATATACCAGAAACGCCGCTTGAGAACCACGAATATATACGGTTCTCGCTCTTTTGAAAAATTTTTGCCCTGCCAAATCCCAAATCGTGAAATTTACTTTTGATTTTTCATCACCTAATAAATTATAAGATCGTTCGGTTATGGAGATACCTAAAGTCGGAATGTAATCTTGCCTAAATTTACCTGTTGTGAATTTTTGAATCAAAGTAGTTTTACCAACCATAAGATCTCCTAAAATTATTGTTTTATAGTTCATTGAGTATGAATCTAACGAATAAAAATTTAAATTCATATCATTCAACTGATCTAAAGTAAGTGATTTTTTTTGTAATAAATCTAATAAAGAACTTTCTGAGCCTATCTCTAATTGTAATTTTGGAATATTTATCGAGAATCCCTCATATAAATCCTTTCTAAGTATTCTAGCAACCTTTTCGGCTATTAAAAATGCATATGGTAAAAGATGATTCATGGATAAATCAAATTCAGTAACTAATAATAAAATTGCATCGGGGCCCGCTTCTAAAAAAAACAACCGATGATCTTCTGTCTCTAATGTTCCAGTGCTCCAATTACCTAATTTGAATTCATTTCTAACATGTCGTAATATAGTATCTATTTTTCCTGTAATTGAACCTAGTATTTCTTCCTTTCCTTTATCTTCTATATTCTTAGACTCTGAACAAATGATTAATCCATCTCTATCAAATAAATATATAGAAATTATTTGACTATTGATATCTAATAAATTATTAAATAATTTGCTTAGCATTTCATTAGAAGGTTCCAAAATAAATTACCTCTATTTTTCAATATAATAAAATATTCAAATTTTGTTTAAAAAAATATTTTTTAAAAAAATAAAAGATATTAAATTTATTTCATTTTATTTTTTTTTATGTTATAAAAGTTAAACTAGACATTCCTATTGTCATAGAAATAATTAATCCACATAAAATCGCTCCTACACTAATTGTT
>Ga0123519_10015080_pt1 | contig 10896 bp, 6 predicted proteins | sample YelNatPaOPRAMG02_FD_87396 | JGI IMG/M metagenome (GOLD analysis project Ga0123519, IMG submission 87396) | Hot spring microbial communities from Yellowstone National Park - Yellowstone National Park OP-RAMG-02 (version 2) | ecosystem: Environmental > Aquatic > Thermal springs > Hot (42-90C) ... | reverse complement strand
AGTTGAAGAATACGGCGAAGCTCTTTACGAAGATGAGCGCAGATGCAGATCGCTGCTGCTTGACGTGATAAAAAACTCACGCGATGTAGCTGTGCTGTCTGCCGCGGTTAGCGCAGGTATTGTAAATGATCTGAAATCCTCGACCTCGGACATGCCGTTCGAGGCACGCGCGCGTGTTTTTGCGAAGCGACTCCATAACGAATACGGATTATCTGAGGACTTCGCATTGTGGTCTGTAGAAAGCTGGGCACTGGCTTTAGGCGTTGTTACCGAAGACGATATAGCCACTAAAAAAACGAATCGATCACGCAACGCGGACGAGAGATCAAAGCAAACGGATGCTAAGCCTCATGATGTTGCCAAGCCAATTGACTCCGCACGCGATGAGAAATGCTATCGAGATACTTTAGATCGAGACTCGTATAACGCCGACTATGCTTTCAAACTGGCTCAAAGTTTAGAAGGAAAGGGCGAGTATTTCAAAGCTGAGCAGTTCTATCTAAAAGCTCTTGCTTATCAACCAGGTAACCTGGTTTATCTGAAAAGTCTTGGCAAAATGCTTGCTAATCAAGATAGGACAGAAGAGGCGTTGCAATTTCTGACAAAGGCTGCGAGTCTGGACCCGGCAGATTTTGAGTCAAGAACAATTATTGGGGTAATCTTACTCAAAAATAAAGACTATGCTCGAGCCTTTCCGTATCTACAGGACGCTGTAAAGCTTAATCCCACCGATGCATATCTCCAATGTATGCTGGGATTTTGTCTATTAGGTTATAATCAGCCCAACGAAGCGAAGCCTTATTTCCGCAAGGCCATAGAACTGGATGAGAACTACGCTGATGCTCACTACGGACTAGCGTGGGTTTTGTTTTTACAAAAAAGATTCAAGGATGCCAAGTACCATTTGGGGAGGGCAATCATATTCAATCCTACGAATGCCGATTACCGTAGTTTGGCTGATAAAATCAGTAGCCGCAGCTCATCAAGCAGCAGAGGGAGAGGATCTGAATCATCTCGAAGAAAATCGCAATCTAGTAGACGTAGCTCAGCAAGTAGTGGAGAGGATGACTGCTTTGTAGCCACAGCCTGCTTTGGTGACGCAGACGCGCATGAGGTAAGGTTGCTGCGCATATATCGCGATGAGATACTGGTGCGCAGTCGGGTGGGCCGAGCGTTTATCAGTTGGTACTACACTCACGGGCCGAGGTTTGCTGAGAGTATCAGACACAGACCAGCTGTTAAGTTGGTCGTGCGCAACCTGTTGATAAGACCCTGTGCACTAATGGCCGGATTGTTCCTGAGAATAAAACAAAACGTTGGAGCTTGAGTTCGCCGAATGTTCTGCCTTGATTCTCACGTTTAGGTTTTTGGAGCTGCAAAATGTTTGGTCGTGAATCTAAACCCAATACGGAGACTATGCCGCAAGTTACTATCGTTACTGCGAGATGTAGCAAAAGTGGTGGGCTTTTTGGAGTTCGATTCGAGAAAATCGGAGACGCCTGGGTTTGCACCTGGGCATTCAAAATTCGCGAGGAAAGCGCTTCACGCGAAGGTTACGACCGCAACGAAATCTCCGGCAAGTTCGCGTTTGACGAAAAATACCCCGGTTGCCCCTATTGTAAGAATGGGTCGTTTTTCAAATGTTCTTGCGAGAATGTCGGATGCTACGATGGAGAAAGCAAGCAGATAACGTGCCCATGGTGTCACAGACGAGTAACGTTGAGCGGAGTAGTTGAGAGTCTGTCTGCCGGCGTAGATCGATGACGAGCCGGCCTAAAATTTCGGGGGTAAGTAGCGATTGGCCGAGCTGGTTAAGGACTACATCTCCAGTCGCACCAATTCCGAGCAAGAGTCGTTGCACAAAGTCTCCTTGAGCGAACTGCTCGGCAGTTTGGACACATTGCGTGCGATCGCGGATCGATACGACCTGGCTGAAATCTCAGACAAAATAAAAGTCAGAAAGCGCGACGCTGCATTACCCGTGTTTGTAGTGGTCACAGGCGAGGGCAATTATGGCAAGTCGAGCCTGATAAACGCGATCGCAGGACGGGATATTGCTCCGGTTTCCATAGTGCCTTTGACCTGGAAGATAGACGTATATCGACTCAGCTCGTCAAATCGTGAATACGCCCAAGTGAGGTACGTAGGTGCGGACGATTATGTAGAGCTTGGTCTGGAAGAAGCGCAGAACTTGTGTCTGCGTGAGGAAGAGCGGATCAAAAACAACCCCGCCAGCAAGCCGAATATAAACGAGGTTATCTGGCACAGAACCGACCTCAAAATAGGCCCCGAAATATGTCTCGTAGATACGCCAGGTATCGAGCAAGCTGGGCTGGGCATCGATATTACCAGCGAACGCCTGGTGAAAGGACTTGGGGCCACTTACACAGTCGATGAAGTATGGAGCTACTACTACTATCGAGCTGATGTGGTTTTATGGGTCTTTGAAGCGACTAAGCTGGAGTCAAAAGGAACTTTTAACACGATCGAACAGCTTACCAAGCTTCAAACCAAGCAGATCGTGCCCGTTGTCACCAAGGCAGACAAAGTTCCGGTAGAGAGATGGAGCGAGATTGCAAATCGGTTTAAGAACATATACGGACGGTATTCGTCATGCGGTCTCGTGCAAAAGCTGTTCTGCACAGTCTGTGGTGGGAAGTCCGATCTTGTTGGGACTGGAGTTAAGGAGCTTCGAGACTATATAACCAAAGAGATCGCAGCTCAGTCCTTTGAGAAAAAAACCAGAGCGTTGCTCGACTTCACCAGAGACACTTCGCGCGAGCTCAGCCACATTCTGCGCGCTTCTGCTCAACAGCTTGTAGAGAACGTTCGCACAATGGCGGACACTGCCGACGAAGTAGCGCTTAACTTGATGAGAATCGGAGCAGAGCGACGCGATCAGGTAGTTCGACAGGTTCTCGATTTTCTGAAAGCCAAGGCCAAAGGCTTAAACGATTTTCTTTATCCTTTAGTTAAGCAAGCTATAGAGAGCAGGGCTCTAAATTTAATAGAGCAGGGACTAGAGCGATATCTGGAGCTCCGCGAAGTCGAAAGACAGCTCAGAAACGGCCTTGAACACCTCAGCATTCAGACACAATCACTGGCAATTGCTCTGTCCAAGCAACGTCGGCTTCACCGTGTAATCATCGGCTCAAGCGGCAAAGAAAGTCGTGAGCGGTTCTCATTCCTCATCGACGTCAAGGCTCCGTCCGTTCCGCATATATGCATAAGCGACATCAAATATCGACTTCCGCCGATAGGACTTTTAGAAGGATTGGGCCGCCTCTTCAGGGGCTTGTTTGGAATGGAATTCAAGATGACCGAAAAGGAAGAGAAGGCCTATTTTGAATACCTGCAATCGATAGTGGCGCGATTAAACGAGATCGTCGAAGAAACTCGCGCGGCCTTCCATAACCACATACGATCAAGAATAGGTCCTGCTCTGCTCAGCGGTGTGACCAAAAGCCTGAAAACCTACACAAAATTAGATCCCGGTGAGACCGTCAGGCTTCTGCTGGATGTTGATCAAGACCTCAGACAACTGGCCAAGCTTTCTGGAGATGAGAATGCGATGCCAACTCAGTTTGCCAATTGGGCAAGGTACTGGGTTTTGGAAAACCGCGATGTCGCACTTGCGAAGCGATTGGTTATGGATGTGCTTTGGCCACGGCGAGCAGAAATGCAGAACTATATTGCGTCGTATTCCAAGCTGCCCGGAAAAGTCAAAAAGGAGTTTAGGCGGACCTTCAAAGCCGCTTATCGAACGCTCAGGAACAAATGCGAGATACGATTGCAATCCAACGATGCGAAAGAATCCGCCGCAGTTGACGCCATGATGCCTGGAGTCGTAAAGGCATTCCTAACCTGTGGCGCAGCGACAACAGCTTCTACGGTACGTTTAAACTTGGCTGCAATCATGGATTCGCAACCCGGTAACAGGTTTGTCGATGTGGTTGTCGAGGCATTCGTCGGTTTTGCAAAACGCGATCCGAGCCTTGCCAATATTGGGCAGAGTGTTGGAGAGATACTGCCAGATGCGGTGGTAGAAGGTCTTGACATCCAATACTCGAAAATACTGGCAAATCGTATGGACAAAGCCCTCAAGCAACTAACAAACAGAAAAATATAGGCATCAGTTGAGGGAATCACAGCATTTGGCGGCGCTTTTTCTAGATCTTTCGGCGTTGTTCCGTTTATGTTGGCCTCGCTGAGTCCTGCGGCAGGGGTGGTCGCCGGATTAGTGACCACAGATTGCGTTTTTGGGATTGTAGACGCCTTGTCAACATTTGCTGCTGGCATAGGTTTGATGATCGCATCTAATAAACGGTTTAAGAAGCAATCAATGCGCAGAATATACGGTGAGTCTTTCAAGATATTGGAGGAATGGATTTCCGATGCTTCATCACTCGTTGCCGCAGGAATTGACGAAACGTTTTTCAGGCAACTAGTAGATAAACTAATCCTGCATTTAAATCCACGACCTCTGCAGCGGTTGAACTTAGGAGAATTGATCGATGTTGGACGCTAAGACAAAGGAGTTTTTGACGAAATCCGCCGATTACCTTACTTCCGATAAGCACGCATGCTGTTTTGCTAGCAAAGCCAACGTTATCGACTGGCTTCAGCAGTTTACTCCGCAATTGGAAAACGTTTCTGCAGAGTCTGCGGGACTTCTGACCGTCGCTGTAGTGGGCGAATTCAAGGCTGGAAAATCCACGTTGATCAATGCGATTCTTGGTAAGGAAGTTGCATTTGTAGACGCTTTTGAAGCAACGACGTCGGTGGCTGTTATAAAGCCAGGGTCTGATGAAGTCGTGAGAGTAGAATATTCCGGCGGCAATCGGAAAGTCATGAGCATCGCAGAATTTGTTAAGGCATGTGCTCAGTATAAGATGCGGGATGCTAAGTATGTTGAGATAATCGTAAACCATAATTGGCCTTTCGTCTTAATCGATACGCCGGGGATGGGAAGTATTAACACCGCACACGAAGAACGCGCGGAGACGGCCATAATGGATTTGGCAGACCTTGTCCTCTGGATAATGGATCCGAGTGACATGCTGTCGGCCAAGGAAGGTGCGTTCCTTAAACGTGCCCGTAGCATCAATCTTCCTATATGGTGTATCGTCAGCAAGACAGATCAATTATCCGATGCGGAGATTGAAGACTGTATTGAATGCGTAGCGCGGACGACAGGCTTGGACAAAAGCAGCATTATTGCTCTCTCAGCCAAGAACTACATGGAATCAAAATTCGATCAAGGCGTTACCGAGCTTTTGGACAGATTGATGCTTATGTCTCGACGCAGCAATGACGTGCGAGATCAGGCGAAGTCAGCCAAAACAGCGGAGTTGCTTGATGAGTTTAAGCACGCCGTTGAGCTGGTAGCGAATTGCGTAAAATCGGAGATTGAATGGTTGGATGGCGAGCGCGAGGTTTTCGACCAGGAAGCGCGTTTAGTCGAGAGTTCGCTTTGTATGGAAGCCAAATCGATCTTGTCAGGTTCTGTGAAGACTTTCTTCACGAACAGACTTGTTCCGCTGGTTAATTCTGGTGCTCAGCCCAATGAGATCTGTCGCATTCTGATTGAAAGCTTTTTAAAAGAAAGACTGCCATCAGTTGCGAACCGTATAGCATCCGAAGCTCACGATAAGGCTGTTGCCGTTTGGGATGCGTCGTTTGAAGAAAGACGCGCTGATCTAAGCAGACAAATCGAGAATATTATACGAAACGAGATGCAGAACAGCGATTCGGAGCGATTTCTCCGCGATCAGTTAGTGGTGACTGAGGAAAGGCGCGAGGCCGTTATGCACGGTTTTAAAGCCACACCAGCAGTCATAGGAGCAGGTGCTCTAACTCTTCTGATCGATCCTACTGGAATAACCGCCAATTTGGTCACGATGGCAATTGGAGCTTTGGCGGGTCATATTGCAGGTCTTTCTGCGAAGGATGCATCGGTTCGGCGCGTTACCGAGACCAAGATCGACGCTGAGGCTGTAGCTAATTATGCATTGCAGATGTCGGATACTATCATAGACCAACTGGTGATGCCAAAGATAGCCGATTATCTGGACCATGTGGTTGACCAAGCATTGGATAAGCGATGTTCGCAACGATTGTCGGGTATGAGCACGAACGACGTCCGGACCGTGTATGCTGAGCTCAATCAGATATTGTGCGGCTTGAACAATATCACGTTTTCAGAAAGTTCGGAAGACTATATGCCCAATCAGTTTGGTAGCAGTGTCGACAAAACTACCGCATCGGTTGGTGACACACAAAACAGCTATGCTTATAAGGCTAGAGACGCATTGGTGTATGTCGTCAACGAATACGGCCTTGGTATATGCCAATCTCCGAGACAAGTTGAAGCTCTACTTAAGGACCTGTGCGGAGATTGTTCGAAGGAAATATTCCTGTTCGTAGAATGCCTGGCATGCGGTGCGGTTGATCGCCTGATCACTCAGCGAGACTTAGTACCAGCACAAGCCTTAATTCTTGCTGTGGCAGAGGAGTTCCACAAATCCAGACTGATCGAATTGGATGCCGCCAGATGGGCTGTTGAATGTTGGAACGAAGCTTTGAAAGGCGCCTCGTGCTCTAATTTTAGTAAGACAGCAAGACAGGATTGGTAAGTAGTCCTGTTTTTTTATTGCATATTTCGCAGGTCTGTGCTGCTAGACTATTGACAATTGTATGCAACAGCCTGTATGCTGAGGTTAGTAAAACGTTTGTTATAAGCGCTTTAAAAGAGAGGTGTTGGATGGCAGTAACGATTAAGGCTGTGGCTGAAGCGGCCGGAGTGTCGATTACCACAGTGTCATTTGTACTAAATAACAAGCATCCACAGGTGGACGCTATCCCAAAGGCTACACGCGATCGAGTAAAAGCATGTGCGGAAGCACTGGGCTATCGTCGAAATCCTGCGGCCGCTGCATTGAGAACGGGCAGGTCTCTGTGGATCGGCGTAATTATGCAACAACTAAAGGACGAGTCGGATGCATGGATGTGGGCGCCGTTCGAATTGTCGCTTCTTTCGGGAGTCCAGAAGACTTTGTCAGAGAGAGGATATTATGCTGTGCTGGGATCGAAACCAGTTGGACTCAAAGGTGATACTGAAAGCGTTGAGGCTTTGATATCATCAGGCGTAGGCGGCCTTATACTAAGGTGTCCGTCGAGCGAAACCGTCCGACTTATTAGCGAAGCTGGAGAAGATACAGTGCCTGCTATAGCAGTCTTCCCGCTAAATCGGGACGATCTCTATCCGCACATCATAGATGTCGACAATTTCCGGGCAGGAGAGCTTGCGGCGGAGCTTTTCATCAAGGCAGGTCGGAAGGCTCCAATGCTCGTTCTCAACGAGGAATGTCGATACGTGGAAATCGATAGAGTAAACGGCTTTTCGGCAGTGATTGAGCGGAAACTGGGATTCTCTCCGGCTATCTGTCGCATTCCGAACGCGTATAGCGATGTTGCTCGAGTAGTCGCAATGACGGATTCTCTCCGTGCGAACAAGCCCGACTGCGTTATGGCAACTGAAGCAGGCAATGCGTTTCTGATGAGCTTTGCTGCAGAAGGCCTGGATTTGAAAGTTCCGGAAGAGCTGGCCATAATCGGTTTCGATTGTTATTCGTTCCGAAGCGCACGAGAGCAAAGAATATCAGCAGTTGGAACATCGTGGTGGCAAGCCGGACAACTCGCAGCTTCCAGTATACTGGATATGATCGAGAACCGTACTAGGTGGACAGAACCGAAAATGTTGGGACCGAGGTTCATTCCGGGCGATACTACTCCGCCCGAACTTGCGGAGCAGAGCGATCTCTACTGGCTGCTGTAGGTCAAGCGCAAGAATCGAGGATTAAACGTTGAGAAGCAAGAGACGGTATCGGCAAGCGGCTTTAGCAATAATAGCGATGGCACTTGCATCCGCAGCGGGAATATGTGCGGGCATCGATGTTCAAGTAGACCCTGCCGAGCTGGCTGCCGCTTTTGAGGGTGCTCAGAAGCTGGATTTACGAACGAGCAAGATATCAAGCGTGGCAACACTGCGAGACGTAGTCAAGATCCCGCCGCCTGCCGAGCCTGTTCTTGTGAAGACTTTCAAGAGAAACGAGTTGCCCGCAGTGCTTGAGCCGGCGTTTGCAAGAAAGGAAGTGGCCGGCGTAACACTGGCGGGACGGTTCATAGCAATAATCCACACAGATTTACAAAAAGAATACGAAGACGTGCTGCGCCACGAACTCGTCCACGCATATATTACTCTTGCATCACCCAAACCTTTGCCGTTCTGGTTTCAGGAAGGCAGCGCAGTCTATTTTTCGACTGGCAAGACGCGCAAATTCTACGGCCAGCCTTCAAAAGACCGAGTGGGTGTAATGGTGGGCAAGACAGTTGAACTGGATCCCGTCTACAAGCAGAAGCTCTACAGCTTTAAATATCTTGTCAAAGCGGCTGGCCAGAAAAGATTTTATGAGTGGTTCAGAGAAGCTGTAATGAGTGGCGACGTCGATCCGCGTAAGTTGTTGGGCACATCTTCGGGCGAGGACAAAACGTCGAGTGTCCGAAGGTCTATTCCCGGATGGCTTATCGCGGCTGCAATCGCGGTTGTGATAGCAGTAGTAGTAATCGGTTTCTATACTTCTCGCCGAGACGAAGAATACTTCTGATTTGAAATTGGGTTAAGAGCCAAGGGAAATAAGATTAACACATCCCTTGACTCTTAACCCTTGCCCGGACCGAGTCTGTTGCAGTGTACGTTACCGCATAACCTGCATGTATGTCTGGTCGGGAACGACTATTGCACGCCAGAGTTCGCCGCGGTCGTAGTAACTACTGCTGACTCCGGTTAGAGTCACGCGTGTGCCGATAGGCGGCTTGGGGAGATTCCCACAGATGACGCGCACGCCGACGTTACCCGATCCATCGTTGCACTGCGCACCGTCGTCGATGTAGAAGTAGTTGTTGCCCACAGCAGTCACTGTGCCGTTAACTTTGACCAGCACGCCAATATTGTTGAGTCCGGCCACAGGAAACAGAGTAACCATCCAGGCATTGCCACTTTTTACCTTCCGATACTCCGAAACACCTCGCTGCATGCCGAATGCACTTCCACCCAAATCGCAAGTGCGCATAAACAGGGGGCGTACCAGTGATGTGGCACCGATGCTTTGTGCAGTCTCTACCTCCAAAACCCGTTCCCCATCGATTGTTTTCATGGTACCGATCAGGTTTGTCGTAGCACCCAAGGTGAGAGGTTGAGTCGCCTGCACACGGATGCCTGCAGGTCGCCCAGGCTCTTGGACATAGCTGAGTCCGGTAGCGCCACTGCTTGTTACAACCTTGCCGCTCAGTTTGACAAGATATCCGTCGGGTGTGGATTTTGCCCGAATGATATCTACCACGGGAACAATCGTGAAAGGCGATTCGCTGGTCGTCGATACGGTACCTCCAATATGGCTGATACGCAGCTTGTAGCCGTGACTGCCAGGCAATCCTTCTGTGTTCCAGTTGAATGAGGCAGCGTTGTAAGCCAGAGATTCCGCACCGGGCACAGGTCGCCAAGTAGAATCCAGTCCTGTTGTATACTCGATTTTGACTCTGTCGGAAGGCTGCCAACCTCCGGAAGCTTGGAATGTGATACGTATTGTGGAACCGGCCTCAAAGGTAGTGCCGGCAGTTGGACCGGTAATCCGGATGATTCTGTCTGTGTTTGATATAGCAAGCGCTTCGCGTATCATCGAATACTGACTGGGCTGAAGCGGGATATACGGGCCAAGAGCGACGATACGACCTTTGCCAGGAACATCGCGGTAGACCGCGTAGGCACGACTCGGATTATATTGACTGCGCGCCAGTACTTGCGCATCGGCTGGCAGAGCGCTCACGATGAAAGCGGCTGTATAACCGCGAGAATCGATGACCTGGCCCAAAGTGTAACCTGCTGTTATGGGATCGGCAAGTACAATTTCTTGGTCGTTCTGGCTTGCATTTGTATCCCAGCAGGTTCCATAGCCATTAGTGCCGGCTGCTTGTGGCCACAGGAAGCCTGTCCAGGCAGCATAACAAGTAGAGCTGTCAAGAGTTAGAATAGTCTTTCCACGGACAAACCAGTTTGCGACCGACGACAGATCGGCAGTGGCGACGGCATTGTCCGGCAAAACAAGCGCATCTTGGCCAGCTAAGTCGGACGGCGTAAGTGTGGTTACAATGTTAACCTGAAAGCGCTGTGCAGGATCGGTGTCAAGAATCTCTTTGATCTTCTGGTAAGCGTTAGTGTTGCTACCCAAGAAGTAGGGAGGAACCGTGCTGCAGTTATACACTGCGATCTGCCTTTTCGGAGGCACAGCAAACGTATAGTAGCCGGATGGCGAGGGATCACGGGCAGTGTTTCGTCCCAAAGCAACATCGGTTGCAAGGATGTAATAACTAATAGTGTCGCCGGGGTTGGATGGACCGGGGATTTGGGCTTCATATTGGTCATCGCCTATTGGCTGCATCGGAAGCATCGTGTCGGATCCGTTGTTTCTGTGGTAGTAGAGTACCACACTTTGGATACCGGTGTTGTCGGTTACCCTCGCGCGTATTGGGTATGGTCCCGTAACATTGCCGGTATTGGATGCGGGAGTATGCTCAATAATCGGCGGTTGATTGTCTACTCGAATCTTGAACGAGTGCAGCTCGGTCGGTGCAGCCGAAGGGCTCATTGCAGTTTGACCGTATTGATCCTTGACGTAAATATAGTAGTATACCGTTGTGCCATAGGGTTGTGCTGGTATGGTACCGCGATAGGTCGATCCGCTTACTAGGCTCATTGGAGACGAGTTGAACTTTGTCCCGCCGTCGGTGTTCCAGTGGACCACGAGTCCAGTCGGATCCAATGGGGCATTAGCGGTCACT
>Ga0123519_10015079_pt1 | contig 10897 bp, 6 predicted proteins | sample YelNatPaOPRAMG02_FD_87396 | JGI IMG/M metagenome (GOLD analysis project Ga0123519, IMG submission 87396) | Hot spring microbial communities from Yellowstone National Park - Yellowstone National Park OP-RAMG-02 (version 2) | ecosystem: Environmental > Aquatic > Thermal springs > Hot (42-90C) ... | reverse complement strand
GGCTTCGTGGTGCAGTTCATGCCGCGAAGAATTGCCTTATTTTATTGAATTGTGTAATTCATATAAAAATAATAATATAGCATTTGTAAGTATTTCATTAGATAAAGATGAAACTGAGTGGAAAAATACAATCAAAGAATTGAATATTCCAGGTATTAAGCTTTTCGCAGTACATGGATTTGATTCTGAAGTTGCACTAAATTATCAAGTCAACTTTATTCCTACTTTTGTTTTAATTGATAAAGATGGAAAAATAATAAATTATCAGGCACCAGACTCATCAAGCAATGAATTAAAAGATTTGTTAAACAAATTACTGGAATAAGATGATTGATAAAAGAATTGTAAAATTTTTCAAAAAACATCATGTTTTAACCCTCGCAACATCGAGTAATAATGAACCATATTGTGCTAGCTGCTTTTATGTTTATCTTGAAGATGAAAATATTTTGGTTTTTACTTCCGATAAAAACACAAAACATATATCTGATACTATTAATCAACGACTTGTTGCCGGAGCAATTGCATTAGAAACAAAGATTGTCGGCAAAATTAGAGGTGTGCAGTTCAGAGGCATTATATCAGAACCATCGGGACAAATTGAACGTAAAGCACGCATAGCTTATTTTAAAGCTTTTCCGTATGCAGCACTTTTAAAACCGATATTCTGGATTGTAAAACTCAATTTTATTAAATATACCGATAACCGTCTCGGCTTCGGAAAAAAAATTATTTGGCAGGAATAATAAAATTTTAATTTATGATTTTAGTTACAGGAGCAAATGGACTTGTTGGCTCGCATATTTTGTTTGAACTCGTTAGTCGAAACAAACCTGTTAAGGCTCTTATCAGAAGTGTCGAAAAAAAGGATGAGATAAAAAAAATTTTTAGCTATTATACCGATAATTACGAACAACTAATTTCATCAGTAAACTGGGTAAACGGTGACATTTGCGATATTGATTCTCTTGAGACTGCCTTTAATGAAGTTGACGAGATTTATCACACTGCTGCAATGGTTTCGTTTAACCCTAATCGAAAACATAAAATATTTAGGACAAATATTAATGGTACAAAAAATATTGTGGATTTAGCATTGGAAAAAGGAATAAAAAAACTAGCATATATTAGTAGTGTTGCTGCTTTAGGTTCGGCAAATAATTCGGAATATATTGATGAAAATTTATCATATAAGCCCTCCGAAAAGAATTCAAATTATGCTTTTTCAAAGTTTAATGCCGAACTTGAAATTTGGCGAGGTATTGCCGAAGGATTAAATGTTTGTATTATTAATCCTACTATAATTCTAGGTCCCGGCAAATGGAACGACGGAAGTTCTTCCTTTTTCAAAGCCATTTATAATGGTTTACGCCTTTATCCTTCGGGAGTTAACGGTTTTGTAGATGTCCGTGATGTAGCAAAAATTATTATTTTATTGATGGAAAAAGAAATTTTTGCTGAAAAGTTTATAGTAAATTCAATTAATACAAGCTATAAAGAATTATTTAATCATATAAATAAAAATTTTGGCAGACATACAAAATTGATTGCCTTACCTGAAAATATAGCAAAAATTGCATGGAGGCTTGAAAAAATACGTTCCCTGATAATGCATAAAGAACCAATTATAACTAAAGAAACAATTGCATCGGCTTATAAAGTTTCACTATATTCAAATGCTAAAATTATTCAGAAACTTAATTATCAATTCATACCTTTTGAACAAACAATAAAAGATATATGTAATTATTATCTGAAAGATAAGTAATTTATAGTCAATATTTTAATAATTTATTTTTTTATTTAAATATTAAAAAGCTTTATAAAATCAATCATCAGGGGAATATCGAGTGGATTAATACCATGTTTTATTAAATACTGACTATCAGACCAAAATTCGTTTGAGAACCAATTATAATCATTTCCCGAAAGTTTTAAAGCTTCTGAATAATTTTTTATAGCTTCTTTCTTATTGCCTATACACCAATCAACATGTCCAAGATTAAGATAATCGTTTTTATTGTTTTCTAAAGCAATTATTTTATTAAAATATTTAACGGCAGCATCAAATTTGCCTAATACAAACGAACACCATGCGATAGGCCTTTGTATCTTAATATTATCAGGTGAAATATATTCGATTTTATAATAATATTTTAAGGCTTCTTCAAATTCTGACATATCAACACAAATATTACCAAGATTGACGAGAATATACAAATTTTCAGGTTCAAGTTTCTCGGCTTCCTTATAATAATTAAATGCTTCTTTATATTTTCCAGCCATTTTGTAGCAAAAACCGATCTTTTTTAAAATCCACTGACGGTTTTTATCAAAAAGTTCAGCTTTTATATAGTATTCCAAAGCTTTATTATAATTTCCAAGTTTCTGATTACAGTATGCTATTTTTTCAAGCAATTCAAAATCTGATTCATGGTCGGATAGTTTATCAAAAATGTTTAATGCTTCAGCATAAAAACCTTTTTCAAAATAAAACTCTGCAATATTTCTGATAACCTTTTTATCTTCAAGAATATGTTTAAAAATAAATGAATTTGTCAACTCAAAAGGAACCGAGAAAATATCGTAAAATTCATTTTTTAAAGGGTGAAGTTTATAGAAACGGTATAAATCCTGAAAATACTGGGTAAAAATGGATTTGTTCTGAGCTGAGAAATTAATAATTTCATCGTCTTCGGCTAATTCGTTCATCGCTTGAAGTTCAAGAGTAAACAAATTCTTAATCATTTCTTTCTGTGCTGAAGGTAAAAATTTAATATTAAAACAAAATGAATATTTATCCGAATCGCACATAAAAACAGAACGTTCGAGACTTTCGGCAAATTCTTCGGGCTTAAAGTCAGAACCAAGTTCCTTTAATACGTTTTTAACAGTGTCATTATCTTTATAGAAAGGAATAAACCAGTTTATAAAATGACTAAAAAATGGAAAAAATTTTAAATTTGCAAAAGCTGAAATTAATACATCACTACCCTCGAGTTGTAGTTTTGAAAATTGCTCAATTTTATCGTAAACTCCCGGTGTATCTTTGAAAAAATTCTCCCAGTCAGGATTTTTATCCTCCATTTGTGATGCTGAAACAATATTTTTTAAATCAAGTTTTTCCTCAATTTTCGATTTCATCTTAATCATCTCGGGCATTATTTCTTCATTAATTTTTTTAGTAATTTTAGGCGTCTCGAGTGAACGGATAAACTGAACAATTAAATTTTCGAAATCGGCTTTAAGTTTACTGTTTTTGCCTATTTCAATTAATTTATATTCAATATCGTGATAAAAACTTAATCTGTTTTCATAATGTAAAATACAGGTAAATATGGCTACCATAGCTCTTTGCCATACTTTATTTTCTCTTAATTCAAAAAAATCAAATAACAATCTGATTTTATTTGCATCAAAATAACGATGTATGCTCAACATTAAGGCACTTACCAGTAATGCTTTATCGTACCATAATATTACATTGGAACTACTAAAACTTTTTAAAATTTCTATTTCTGATTCTTTAAATTTGTCGGTAAACCATACCGTCATAAAAAGGTTTGTACGAATTTTATCATCAATACAATATACCTTATTATCATTTTCTTCTAACAATTCATTTTTAAAAATAATATTTCTTATCAATTCAAGTGCCTCATATTCATAAGTGCTTGTATTTCTTTTGATTTCTTCTTTTAATTTATATGAATTTAATAACCGGTATTTTTCAATTATTGTTTCTCTTATTTCGTCCGATAAATCATAAACAGAGCGGATAAGGTGATGATAAATTTTTTCTTTTTCAGGATCTTCGGTAAGTTCAAAAGAGTATTTCAGAATATTTTTATACGTTTCATAATAATTGTCAATTGTGAATTCATACTGATTTAGCTGATAATTTGTAATTATCATGCGCAAAAGGTCAAAAGTTTCCTTGAGTTGCCTTTTGTTCAAATTATGATTTAATTGTCCGAAAATATTATGTAATTCATTAATTGTCATATTACATTTATATTATCAATATTTAAGCCAATTTTATAAAACTGAAAATTTGGCAGTTTATATTTCCAGTTTTATATAATAACCTTCATGTTTTCTGATATTAATTACATCTCCGTTTTCAAAAATCAGATATTGGCCTTTAATGCCGATTAATTTTTCATTGATAAAACTAACCTTATCAAAATCGATTGATTTTATTTTTTTTGGAAAATATATTACCGGATATTTAATTTCAGTAATTAGATCTTCATTATAATAATACATTTTATTTATTTCCGATAAAAAATTGAATGCTTTACTTTTCTCAGCAATCAGATTTACATCATTATTAATGTCAGAAAGCATGGTCCGCCAGTTAGTTTTATCAGGAAAATATTTTTTTAATTCAACCTCAATAATTCCAGCTTCGTAACGATTTGAAGTTTTTGCAAAAATTATTGCCGAATTTGCACCCTGATCAATCCATCTTGTGGGTATTTGGTTATGACGTGTTATACCAACTTTCACTGAACTTGTATTGGCAAGATATACATAATGATCAATAAGGCAGTGTTCTTTTGCAAATTCAAGGTCACGTGCAATGCCTTCGTGTGCGCGGCATAATTCAGGCCGTAATACGCATTCTTCGGCTTCAGGAGCTTTTATAAAACAACTGTAGCAAAAACCTTGTCCGAATGACTTTTTAGTAATTTTTCCACATTTTTTACAGTTTATTTGTCCGGTATATTCAATTTTTATCGGTTTTCCAATTATTTCGTTTAAATGAATAATCTTTTCTTTCAAATTTAAATAATATTCAACTACTTTACCATTGCTGGCGTTCATTTTTATCAGATTTCCTTCAAATATCATTGTATGTATAATTATAAATTCATTAAAGTATGGTAAAGATTTAAAAATACAATTTTTAAAAATATAACAAAAAGAAATACAAAACAAAAGAAAAAATTTGCAGATGTTTTTAAGTAACTTTTTATTATGTCGGGTATCTTCAAAATTTTTGTAATTGGTGTTTTAAATATATGTCTGTAATTTTTTAATCTTTATAAATATTTATAGCACAATGATAAAATGTATTAAACAGATTTGTAATGATTATAATCTTGAACATCCAAAGTAAATTATGGATAATTTATATTTATATCACGAATAGCAAAAAGTACAACACAAAAATATTTTCTACTGATTGCCCAGATAAAAAAAATTATGACGTTTAATACCTTTTTGCATAAAACATTTTTCTCTGGTTTAAGAAATAAAGACGCAAAGAGGTTTTATAATTCTCTAAATTTTTTTATTAAAAAAGAAAACTTCAAAATATTTATGCTTAAAATAATAACAACAATTTTAAAATTATTTTTTATATTAGTGACCGAAAAAATCGAAATTTAAACCAAAGCGTACTTATCTATATTAATTTAAATTAATAAATTATAAAAATATTTATATGATTAAAAATAAAGCAATATTGTTTTTGATTTTGATTTGTGCAATCGGTTGCCAAAATGAATTTGAAAAATATTATGCCCGTCCTGAAAATATTAAAGGACCAATATATGAGCAATTACAAAACGAGGGTAGGTTTTCAATTTTTTTATCATGTATTGATAAAACAACTTATAAAAATACTTTAAACCGTACCGGGTATTTCACAGTATTTGCCCCAAACGACGAAGCCTTTAAAAAGATGGGCATAACAAGTATCGATCAACTCGATACTTTTACTATTAAAAATATAGTATTATATTCAATAATAAATTATGGCTATACTCCCGACCAGCTTGCCGCCTATCAGTCACCAAATGGCTGGCAATATGGAAAGGCATTCAGAAGACAAACCCGACTGAATGAATATGTTATTTCTGATTCAATTATTAATACTACAAGACTTGGTTATAACAAATCAGAGATATTACTGATTAATAAAAAATCAAAGTACGTAACTTATTTTTTAAATCAGTTTTTTTTACCACAAAATCTTAACGAAAATGATTTTAAAACATTTTATCCTAATACCGAATATAAAGGCTTTCATATTCTCGATGCCACTGTCATTGGTAGGCAAATAATTGCCGAAAATGGTTATATATACGAGCTTGATAAAGTTAATCTGCCATCAGATAATATTGATGAGGCATTAATAAAAAATAAAAACAAATTCAGTAAATTCAAATATATTCTCGATAAATTTGTAACCTACAAATACGATTCATTATCTTCAATCAAATATGGTAAACCAGTATACTCCAAAACATACAATACATTGAAAAATACGATAGATGCTAATATATCAGTTCTTTTTACTCCAAATAATGAAGACTGGATGTCAAGCGGTTTATCAAATGACAATCCCTCCCAAACAAATTCATGGACCTTATTTGTACCCAGTGATGATGCTGTTGATAATTTCATTAAAACAAAATTAAGTGCTTTTAATTATTCAATTGATGAAGTTTTCAACCAAAGACCTGAAATATTTAGCGAATTTATTAATGCTCATATGTTTACTACGGCAAAATGGCCAAGTCAATTTGCATCGAACGAACGATTATTCGGAACAAGCTTAAATAATTCAAATCTTACATTTTCTTATGTGGCAAGTAACGGCTTTCTTTACGGAATCGATAAATTACTTGAAACTAATAATATATTTAACTCGGTTTTTGGAGAACTTATGCTAAATCCTAAATACAGTATTATGTATGTTACAGCTTTAAAAGATGCAGCAATAAAAAATGTTTTAACAAATAAGGACCTTTCGTATACATTGTTTTTATGTGCCGATCCAGCGTATAACCTCATTAATTATAAATATAGCGATTCAGTAAAATCTATTGTTAAAATATCAGAACCCACTAAAAATGCTTTAGACTCATTTAAGGTAATATTTTACTATCAGATTGCAAAAGGCGATAATGAGGATTTAAGTGGTTCAGGCTTTTTGACCACTTACAATAACGGATATATAAAATTTGATAATTATAAATTGTGGGGATATGGAAACATTGAAAAAAATTCTACTGTTAATGTACTTGAAACCATCTTTGCACCTAATAATGGCACAGTGTTCATCATTGATAAACCTATACTTCCTCCGACAAGAACCTATGCATCTGTTTTATCAAGTCCTCCAGCCGGAGCAAGTTTTTCGAGATTTTATAACTTAATAACTGCTTTAAATTTAATAGTTAATGGAAAATTAAATGGAATAGCTGCAGGACAGGCAGTAACTATACTTGTTCCAACTGACGATGCTATTGCAAGTTATACAGGGGCTAAGAATGAAAATTTTATATTAAACCACATTATACCGGGTAAAATAATATTGACTGACGGCAATTTTAAAGGTTTTGTAAAAACATTATGTGTATCATATATGTATGGAAAAACAAAAATATACACAGAATTGCAAATAGGAGGTGATAATAATAATATTACAATTACAGATGGCACCGGACAAACTGCTAATGTTCTTAAAACCAGCGGCAGTAATATTTTTACTACTGATAATGCTGTTATTCTTCAAATTGATAAGGCTTTAAAATATTAATTTTTAAAATTCTGAAAAATGCTTTATAAAATGAAAAAATATTTATTCTTAATATTTTTGGTTATTTCGGCCATAATATTTAATTCAAATATTAATGCCCAGATTTTAACAGTAACAGGTACAGTTAAATCTTCTTCAGATAATGAAACTCTTCCCGGAGCATCGGTAGTTGAGTTAGATAAAAATAACCGAATAATTAACGGGGTTATTACTGATATGAATGGAAAATATGTTATAAAAATTACAAACCCCGAAAATAAAATTTCCTTTTCTTTTGTAGGCTATAAAACAAAGGTAGAATCAATAAACGGACGTAAGGTAATTGATATATCGCTCGATGCAGAACAAATTCAACTTGAAAGTATTGATATAGTTGCTCAGAGATCTGTAAATAGTGGTTTTCTGAGTGTAGAAGAAAGAAATCTTACAACAAGTGTTCAGCGAATAGCTACAAAAGATATTGCCGATGTGCAAGCTTCCTCAATTGACGAAGCACTACAAGGCCGACTTGCAGGAGTTGATATTGTTGCCTCATCGGGTGACCCAGGTGCAGGTATGTCGATTAGAATAAGAGGTACAACATCAATTAATTCTTCTTCGAAACCTTTAATAGTTGTTGACGGAATTCCTTATGAAACTGAAATAGCCCAGGATTTTGACTTCGCTACTGCCGACGAAGAAGGTTATGCACAGATGCTCAATATTCCAATTGCAAATATTCAGGAAATTGCTGTGCTTAAAGATGCCGCAGCTACTGCACAATATGGTTCACGTGCGGCCAATGGAGTTTTAATTATTAATACCAAAAGAGGTTCGGCAGGCTTGCCTCGTATCGAATATTCATTAAATATGATGGTATCAGAACAACCAGATGTAATTCCAATGCTTAATGGCGACCAGTATGCAAGTTATATTCTCGAAGGTTTTATGAACCTTAAAGGTATTCCATTGAAAGATTCGGCATTTTTATATGATCCTAAATATTCAAAATATTATGAATATTCGCAAAATACTGATTGGATAAAAGCTGTTACACGTACCGGCTTTATGCAGGAACATAACCTTTCACTATCGGGAGGTGGAGACAAGGCAAAATACCGCGTTGCTGTGGGTTATTCTAATCAACTTGGTACAACAATAGGTACTTCACTTACAAAAATCTCAACCATGATGAACCTCGACTATACTGTTTCTGATAAAATTTCTTTTACTACCGATTTATCCTATAATAGAGGCGATAATGATAAAAACTATCCGGAAATTGATAAAAGTAAATATAAATCAATTCGTGAAATGGCTTATATTAAAATGCCTAATATGTCAATTTATGAAATGGATAGTATTGGTAATCCTACTGATGTATTCTTTTCTCCAAGAACTACTCTTCAAGGCGACTGGTCGTCATCTTCCAAATATATTTATAATCCCGTTGCAATGGCTTTAAGAGGAAAATATAATATAGTAAACAACAGAATTATACCAAAATTCGGTTTAAGATATACAATATTGAAAAATTTAAAATACACCTTTGATGTAGCTTTTGATATAAATAACGAAAAAAGAAAAGCATTTCTTCCACAGGAAGCCACTGGCCTTAACTGGTATGAAGATGAAGTAAACAAAACACTTGACAGAGATAATGATGTTTTTATTGTGCAAACCTTTAATAAATTATTTTATAGTCCTAAAATCAATGAAAATAACCAATTAACATTCTTAGCATCGGTTATTACTTATGATAACACAACTTATTCTTATCAGTCGGTAACTTCAAATACTGCCTCGTCTGAATTGCAGGACCCCGTTGTACCTTCACGAATAATTAAAAGCGGATTAGGTCCATCTTCAGGAAAAAGCAAAAGCAGAACTCTAGCAGAATTATTAATAGTAAACTATAGTTATAAAGATAAATATATATTCTCAGGTTCAATAAGGCGTGATGGAAGTTCAAAATTCGGAAAGACTTACCGATATGGTTATTTTCCAAGTATTTCTGCACGATGGAGAATTTCGGATGAAAGCTTTATGAAATCATTCAAATTTATTAATGATTTGAGTTTAAGGGCAAGCTATGGCCAAAACGGAAATGAACCTGGTAGTAAAAGCTACACTCAATACAATCAATATGGTACTTTCGACTGGACCTATCTCGGGGAGCCGGCAATGTACTCAAAAACTATGGAATTGGCTAATAAACGTTGGGAAACAACAATTCAGAAAAATCTGGGCTTTAATCTTGTTATGTTCAATCAGAAAATAAATATCGATTTTGATGTATATCATAAACGTACTAAAGACCTGTTTTTTGAAAATCTCGCAATACCAAGCCAATCAGGTTTCAGCACTATGGATATGAATGTCGGTGTTATGGATAATCAGGGATGGGAATTAAGTATAATGAATAAAATAATCGATAATAAAGCTTCTAAATTTTCACTAGATTTTAATTTTAATATTGCCCGCAATCAAAATATAATCAGAGAGATTTCGGAATTATATCCAAAACAAAAAGGTAAAACTACAAATAATGGTGAATATCTTTCAATAATACAGATAAATAATCCAATCGGTTCATTTTACGGATACCGCTGTCTTGGAGTTTATCCCGATAAAGAATCAACAATTGCGCGTGATGCAGACGGCAATAAAATATATGATATAAACGGTAATCCGGTATATATGACTTTTAACTATCCTTCAAATGCTTATATTTTCCAACCGGGTGATGCTATTTATGAAGATATCAATCATGATGGAAATATTAATGAATATGATATTGTATATCTTGGCGACGCAAATCCCTTATTTACAGGCGGTTTTGGAATTAATATCAGATATAAAGGCCTAAGTATCGGTCCTTATTTCCATTTCAGATATGGTAATGATATTGTTAATTATGTCAGAATGCAAACCGAAAAAATGTATGATTATGATAACCAAAGTACAGCAGTATTACGCAGATGGCGCCAGGAAGGCGATACTACTGATATACCAAGAGCTATGATTGGTGGTGGATATAATTGGCTGGGCTCAAGTCGTTTTGTCGAAGACGGATCATTTATAAGATTAAAAAATTTAAGTATTTCTTATACTTTACCAAATAGTTTAACTAAAAAATTAAAAATAAACACTCTCAAGATTGGAATTACAGCTACTAATTTATTTACATGGACTAAATATTCAGGACAGGATCCTGAAATATCATATAGCGATGACCCATTCATGATAGGCTATGATAAATCGCGTACTCCTCGTTCGAGGGATATTACTTTTAAATTAAGTTTTAGCTTTTAATTTGTAAATATTTAAAAATATGATAAAAAAATTAAAATATATTTTTGT
>Ga0123519_10015078_pt1 | contig 10897 bp, 9 predicted proteins | sample YelNatPaOPRAMG02_FD_87396 | JGI IMG/M metagenome (GOLD analysis project Ga0123519, IMG submission 87396) | Hot spring microbial communities from Yellowstone National Park - Yellowstone National Park OP-RAMG-02 (version 2) | ecosystem: Environmental > Aquatic > Thermal springs > Hot (42-90C) ... | reverse complement strand
TTCTATATTAAATTCCTTTTCTATTGCTGCAATAACTGCAACAAACTGCATAGAATCAAGACTTATTTGTTCTCTTAGAGGTTTGCTGGCGTCTATTTTACTTATATCTAAATTAGCAACATTTTTAATCAATTCGTAGATTTTATTATTTAAGCATGGATTCATAATATAAAATTATCTCCTTTTGTATATAATTTGAATTTTGATTTTTTAAATTTTTAAAAATTATAATTTTATTATATATCCTTTATTAAATTTTTATTGTCAATTTATTAATTCTTTATACTAATTAACCTGACGTTTTTATAAATATTTTCTTTATATTTGTTTATTTCTTCATTCGTGTATTCGTGTTTTCCTATACTAAAGCAGATACCTAAATTAGAAATCGTTTCAATTTTTTTTAAATATAATTCTAATTTGTCAATTGATATATTACCCCTTCCCCACGAAAATGGTAAAGAATCATCCAGAAGTAACAAAATACCTTCTATTTGACATCCATAAAAAGAATAAGGTGAAGCTAATCCTATATCAAATCCAGGGTCAAGTTTAAAAGGCAAAGAAAGTATACCGCCATGATATATAAAAACATCTTTACGTAATGGCATTTTTGTATAAACATTTTGAGGTGCAGACGCATCGCATACTATAGTGCCGCCTAAAAAATCATCCTGATTAAACATAGGAACATAAGAGCTTGTAACAAAAATAATTATATTAGAATTTTTAACCGCAAAGGCATTGTTGGTAGATAATTCAATTTCACACTGCAAAAAATCTTTTTTATTTTCATAAAATATTTCTAAAGAGTTTTTACTTTTAGCAGTTAGAATCATTTTTTTTACCTTGTTACCAAAATATGTTGCGCAACTGCTTCCTATGTCGCCACTTGCACCAATAATACCAATTGTAGAATCTGAAAGATCTACTCCAAAATCTCTTGCACATTTTTCTACAGACCTAATAATGCCGGCAGCGGTAAGAGCATTGCCAGAAGTTATTTTTATCTCATGTTTTTTTGCATAATCTTCTTCTTTCCCCTGTAAAACAATAGATGTAAAAGCCCCCAAAGCCGCTACCTTGCAACCGCATTGAACAGAAATAGAAAGAGCATCATCAATTTTTTCTATTACTTTCTTCAGGCTTATGTCTTTCATTTCTGGGAGAAAAGGTACCATTATAAAATAGGCATCAAAATACTCTTTCCCATCAAACGTTAAATCTTTCCATTCTGTTATTTTATATGAAGGCGTCCATTCGAAAAGTTTTAATAACAATTTATCATTATAATCTTTATCTGGCTTTAAATATTTTATATATCCCCTATAAATATCCATGTCTGGAGGATGGCAAATAAAAGCAACCGATCCCTTATAAATTTTGTTCAAAATATTATCCCTTCAAGCTATAATATGAATAATTTTTATTGAGTCTTTGAATTATTATCTTTTATTTCGCTTAAAATTTTGTCATAATCTTTTTCGTTTATTGGTGATTTAAATTCTATTCTTACACTTTTTATTCCAACATCATGATGTATTTCTTTGACATAAAGCTCAATACCAGCAATTTTTATTTTATCTTTATGAATTTCAAAAGTATCATAATATTTAAAAAATATTCCTTTTGGTGATATATTATGAATGTGAACATTATATTCTGTATCGCCAGAAGCAATTTTTGCATTTTTTTCTATTACATGGCGTTCGTATGCTCTTGTAGCTCCCAACATAAATTTGTTTTTTAAATATTCCATTTGATTTAAACTTATTGGCTCCTTAAAAATTATTCTAGAATTTTTATGCTTTAAATCATTAAATAAAGATTCTGCCCTTATTGTAATATCATCAATCTTTAATATAATGTTAGAAGCATCAAATTCACCATCATAGTAAAACATCATTCCTTTTTGAGACAAATTTACTATATAAGCCCTAACATTATTATCGTTTAACATTATATTACTGTATCGTCCAATATTTATTCTTGGGAACCTGCGATCATCTTCCTGAGATTTTGTAAGTTCTTCTTTTATGGCATGTATCATTGAATCTATATTTGTTTTCATTTTTTCTTTTAATATATGACCTAATACTTCCTCTATTACAGGTATTCCTAAATTATAATCTATTTGAAAGTATATTTTTATTCCTTCATTCTGATAATTTTCTACTTTCCATTTTCCATTGATATTCTCAAAATCTCCGTCTATTGATTCAAAACGAATCTCATAGTTGTCTATATCAAAATAGTCGTGTTCTATCCATCTTAATGGAGCTTCTTCTATTGTAATAAACCATTCAGATTTTCCTTCGTTTCCATCATTCTCTAATATTACTACTTGATCTACATTTTCCATTATTTCTTCATATTTTTTATAATCTGAAATAATTTTCCAGGCAAATTCTTTTCTCACTTTTCCTTTTAAAATTGCCTCTGTTGAAACTCTTTCGAAGCCCATTATAATTACTCCTGATTTTTAATATTAAAAATAAAAGTTGTTTGAGCAGGTTCTTTTTGTGATTCTATATAAATTTTTCCATTCATTGCTTCAACTGCTAATTTACAAAAAGTAAGACCTAATCCAAAATTTCTTATACCGCAAGATGTTTGCGTTAGCTTTGCACTTGCAAACTTATCAAAAATTATTTCTTTTTCTTCGTCGCTTATATATGTGCCGCTATTAAATACTTTGGTTTGAAAATATCCATTATCTAAATGCTTAAAAGACACAATAATTTTTCCCTTTTCTGGTGTATAATTATAGGCGTTAATTACTAAATTCAAAAGAACACGTGTATATAAATCTTTATTTGAATTAATAACAAGAGAAGAATCTTTGTCAAAGTCATAGCCAAATTCTCTGTTTGAAGAATCAATTTGAAGTTTAACCGGCTTAATAACCTTTTCTACCTCTTCCAATACATTAAATTTTTCGTAATTAGAAATAAATGTTGATGTTTCAAATTTTGAAATACTTAATAAATTATTTATCATGTTCTTTATTTGAAAAATTCCGCTATCAAATATTTCTAATATCTTTTTATTATCGTTATAAAACTGTTCTGAAAAAGACTTTTTTAATAGTTCCCAAGCTCCAATTATACATTGTAAAGGGCTTTTAAAATCATGAATTAAAATTCCTAAATAAAGGTTATTTAATTTTTCTAAATTTATTTTTGCAAGAACAAATTGAATTTTATGTAAAAACTCTTCTTCATTAAAAGGCTTTACTAAATAATCTGCAGCGCCTCTTTTCATGCATTCTATTGCAAATTCCATAGAATTATGAGAAGTAAACATCATTACCTGAACAGACTTAAAATTTTTTTTTATTTCTGGAAGTATATCAATTCCATTTTTGTCTCCCAGATTAATATCTAAAAGAACAACATCTACCTCTGGATGTGTATGCAAATATAACATTCCCTCTTTTGCACTTAATGCGTAATTAGCCGAAAATCCCATTGTTTCAAGCAAACCTGTAATCCCTGTGCAAATAGAATAATCATCATCTATTAAAAGTATATTTGCTATTGTTTTTTCTTCTAAGGCCATAATTTTAGAGCATAATTTTAATTAATCGGTTTAATTGAAATAATTTTAAAAAAATACTAAATATTCAATTATGTTTTAAATAGCATAAGTAATTTTTTTATTAATATAATATTGAAATAAAATAAGATACAAATTTAATATAGCCTTTTTGCTTCATTTTTTCAATAGTTTTTATTTTATCAAATTTACTCTTATTTACTTTAAAAATAATAATATCTCAGCAGCTTTAAGATTTAAAGAATTTTTTGGTACTGCTTTTTCTTGCAAATTATCACTATTTAAAGAAATCATTTTTTTATAATTATGAATTTCTTGAGGAAAATCTTCCAACAATATTTCCTGTTCCTCTTGTAATTTTTTATTTACACATATTAGAATTGATTCCTTTTCAAAATCGGAACTCTTTTCCATAAAAATAAAATCTTTTTCGTATTCTGTTAATACCTTCCAGCTTCCTTCTTCGCACAAGACATCGTGTTCAAGTTTAAAGGTATTTATTTTTTTTATCCATTGAGATATATCCCATTGCGGTGGTTCAAGATCTGCAGGTGTTCCTTTAACAACATCCATTTTTATTTTTGCACCATATTCGTATCCCATTGGCATTAATAATCCTTTAGAAAAAACAGCAGAAAAAGCATAACGCATTTTTTGAACTTCTATTGTGCTCCCATTTTCCGATGCAAGCCTTTGAGTATCGTGAGATTCTGGAAAACTAATAGATGGTGCTATTTTTTTATTATCTGCATGCTGTTCTATACACCATGGTTTATCAAAATTCCAGTATTTAGATGAATTATATAAATAGTCAAAACCACAGTCTTTTAATTCTGCAATCTGTTCAAGAGTACATCCAAGCGTTTCTGCAAGAAATATTGTACGCGGATATCTCTTTTTTGCCGAAGAAATTAAAAAACTCCACAATTTTGCAGGCACCTGATATGCTGCATCGCATCTAAAGCCTAAAATCCCCATTTCCTGATAAAATTTTATCAGTTTATTCCAGTATTCCCATAAGCCTTTTTTATCTTTACTGTTTGCATTATCTATTTCGGCAAGATCTCCCCATACAGTAACATTGTCTGCATTGGCGGGATCTATTGCATGAGGACTTATTAACTTTCCCTCTTTGTCTCGTTTATACCAAGAAGGATTTGATTTAACTAATACAGAATCTATTGCAGTATGATTTATAACAAGATCCATCATTACATTAACCAGTGCATCTTTACATGTTGCAATAAATTTCTTTAATGGTCTAAAATCTGATGGGTCACTCCCCTTTTTAAGAAAAAGAGGATTAAGCTGATAATAATTTTTTACAGCATATAAGCTTCCAGAAAAACCAGTCTCATGAAATGAATTAACAAAAATCCAATTAAATCCCATTTCTACAATATGAGGGACAACATCTTTCCAATCATCTATGGTATTAAAATATCTTGGGAATAAATTAAAAATTAATGGAACTTGTTTTTTGTTTATCAAAGTGAACCTCCTAATATCACATTATCTATTAGTCTTGTGTTTGTTTGTTTTGTTCTAACCGCTACTGCCAAAAGAGCTTTGTCTTTAATTATAGAAATTGGTTGCACAAGCTTTGTATCTACAACATCAATATATTCTACATTAAAAGTTTCTGACTTTTTATATATTTCATTTACTGCAGAAATAATTTTATTTGAGTCTCTCTCACCATTTTGATATAATAATTCTGCTTTTTGAAGACCCTTATAAATATTAGGAGCCTCATTTCTTTCTTCCTGCGTTAAATAGGAATTTCTTGAACTCATTGCAAGCCCATCGGGTTCTCTTACTGTTTCTCCAATTAACATATTTACATTAACATTTAAATCTTCTATCATTCGTTTTATAACAATACACTGCTGAGCATCTTTTTGACCAAAAATAACAAAGTGAGGCATTACGATATTAATAAGTTTCAAAACAACAGTGGCTACCCCTCTAAAATGACCCACTCTATATTTACCGCATAAATTTTCTGATACTTTTTGCACTTCAACATAAGTACAATAATCTTGAGGATACATTTCTTCTGATGCTGGGGCAAATATTATATCGCACCAGTTATCTTTTGCCTTTTGGCAGTCTTCATCAAAGGGCCGGGGATATTTATTAAAATCTTCATGCGGGCCAAACTGTGTGGGATTAACAAAAATACTTAATACAGAAATATCACATTGCTTTTGAATTGTTCTAAGAAGCGATAAATGTCCTTCATGCAAGGCTCCCATTGTTGGAACAAAACCAATCTTCTTTCCTGCCTTTCTTAGGGTATGAGAGAAATTTTTCATTTCTGAAATACTTTTAATAATTTTCATATTTGTTCTTCACTACCTCTTTTTTTGTCATCAAAAAATATTTTTGTTTTACTATCTGGTGGAGTAAAAAAATGAGTTCCAGGCAAAGATTTAGCTATTTCATTAAGAATCTCTTCTAAGTCACCAGCTTTTTTTACAAAATCTATATCGTTAGTATTAATTATTAATAGCGGTGAATCTGAATAATGAAAAAAAAACTGATTATATGCTTGATTAAGCTGTTCTATATAATCTTCATCAATGTCTTTTTCGTAATGTCTGCCACGCTTTGCTATTCTTTTAAGTAATACATCTGTAGAAGCCTGAAGATATATAACATAATCTAAAACCGGTATTCTTTCTTCTAAAACCGAGGCAATATTATTATATAACGCCAGCTCGTTTTCTTCTAAATTTATTGTTGCAAAAATCCTATCTTTAGCAAAAATATAGTCAAAAACATTAACATCATAAAATAGGTCCATTTGAACAAACGCTTGCGAAAGCTGACGATATCTTGATATAAGAAACCATAGTTGCGTTTGAAATGCGTATTTTTTTTTATCCCTATAAAACAATGGTAAGAAAGGATTACTTTCTGCTTCTTCAAGAATTAATCTGCCATTGCATCTTTCTGCAATTATTTTAGCAATGGTAGTTTTACCCACCCCTAATACCCCTTCTATGCCAATATTTTTTATATGTTTTGGAAACTTTAAATTACGCATTTTTTGTATTATTTTTATCTTTTTATATTATATAAAAAATATTTTTTGCTTTCTAATATCGTTTTGCATATTTTTATAAAAATTAAAAATTGTCTGATTAGTTCCTGGAATCTTAAAATTTGGTTCTATTTCATAAAGACCTTCTATACAAAATCTACGTTTTAAAATTTGAGGATGAGGAATAATTAAATCTTTTTCGTATATAATTATATCACCAAAAAATAAAATATCTATATCTGCTGTTCTTGGTAATTTATTACTTTTATTGGTTCTGCCTAATTGTTTTTCTATTTTAAGGCATACATTTAAAAGCTCATGAGGTGAACCATTATATGTACCAGAAATAATTTTATTATAAAACCATGGCTGGTTGCCAGATGTTTCTAAAGGCTCGGTTTTCATAAGCCTTGAAGAGTAAAACGGATCCCCAAGAATTTTTTTGATTTTATTTTCCATTGCTTTTATATAATATTTTTTATTCCCTAAATTAGATCCAAGGCTTAAAATAACTTTATGCATTTTTAGTTTTTAAAATAAAATAATTAAAAATATTATTTACAAAATCTTTTTATAATTTATAACTTCAACATCTCCATAATACTTTAAAATTGGTAATATCTCATCTTTTTTACCAGCAACAGCCATTGCAAAATATTTAGAATAAAAATATTTTTTTATTGCTTCATTTACTTTTTCTACTGTTGTGTTTTTAATTTCCAGAATAAATTCTTCAAAATACTCAAATTTTCTGCTAAATTGTTCAAGCCATAATATTTTTTCTGCTATATTTACAATTCCTTCAAATTGAAAAGTTATATTGCCTAAAAGATACTTTTTTGCATTTTCTAGTTCTTCTTTTGTAATTCCTTTTTCTCCAAATGTTTTATAAATATTAAAAATATTTTCTAACATGTCTTTTACTTTTTGATTTATTGTAGACGTAGAAATAGAAAAGATACCAAATTTTTTTTCAAAAGAAACCAAAGATGCTATTGTGTAAGTTTTTCCTTCTTTTGAACGTATGTTTTCCATTAGACGAGACGAAAAATTACCACCTCCCAAAATATAATTAGCAATTAGGACATCGCATTTCATTGTGTCTAATTCGGAACATGTTGGATGACCAATAACAATAGAGGCCTGAGTTAAATCGGACTTGTCTATTAATCTTATTTTATTTTCACTTAAATTTTTTATAGGAGGTGCAATGACAATATTACCATCTATTTTTTTATTCCATTTTGAGAATATTTTTTCATAATTTATTAAAATTTTTTCTGAATCAAAATCTCCACAAAACATTAAAACACTTCCTAAAGGACAAAAATATTTATTATAATATTCTTTTACGTTATTATGATTTATCCTGCTAATAGATTTTATTGTTTCAAATTTACCGGCAGGATGATCCTTACCACATAATACATTTCCAAAATGTTTATTAGCAATTGCAGATGGATCTACTAATTCAGACTGAATGCTTGTTTGTATTTCTTTTTTTATTCTTTCTATTTCTTTGGGATGTAAAGCAGGATTAATAATCATTTCCCAGAATAAAGGAATAATTACATCTAAAGACCTAGAAAGAAATTTACAGCCAATAATGCAATTTTCGTTACCAATATCTGTAAACAGTGTTCCTCCACAGGATTCTATCTTTTCTGCAAATTCTTCGCAAGTCATGCCTGCAGGTCCTTTTAATATAGTGTTAACAATAACCGAGGTAATACCTTCAAAATCTATTGGCTCATTAAAATTGCCAAATGGTAATTGAAAAGCAATTACAACTCCCTCCTGCTCATGATGCTCTGCAAAAATAAGCTTTAATCCATTATCAATTATCTTAGACTTAACAAAAGGAAAATTTATATTAATGTTTTTAAACAGCATATTCTTTCTTAAAGTAAAAATTTTAATTATTTATTTGGCAAAAATTTTCTTAAAAGACCCATAAAATAAACTAATGGATTAATCTTTTTGGGTTTTAAATATAAAGTTTTACTTTCTGATGAATTCCAGTATTTTTTTGCTGCATTTATTAGGTCATCTATAGTAATCGTATCTAAAGCAGAAAGCCTTTCAACCCACAATTTATAATTTCCTTCTATTGCCTCCGAATAGGCAAGCCTTTGACAAATATTATCGCACAAATAAAGTTCAAAGACCCTATTCATTATAACAGAATTTTTTACCTTTTCCATTTCTTTTTCTTTTATGTTCCCATCTTTAATTTGTTCTATCTGATTTAAAATTGCATCTTTTATTTTGTTAATTGATATATTTGGTGTAAAAATAGCAAAAAATAAAGACATTCCAGAATATTTTAAGAACTGATTAATACCACCTGCCATTATTGCAAGAGAGTTTTTTCGCACTACTTCTTTATTCAATCTGCCGGTTTCTCCATGAGAAAGTATTATCTGAAGTATTTCTAAGGGTATAGTATCAACGCTTGATGCACATGGAGCAGGATATCCAACTATACAAACAGGAACATCAAAATCAACTTCTCTTTTCATAAAAACATTGTTAGAATTTAATTTTTTAATTTCTTTTTTTTCTGCTGATATTTCCCTTCTTTCATGCCTTTTAAAATGAGCTTCAACTTTTTCAAAGACCATTTCGCTGTTTTCAAAATCACCAACAATTACCATTATAGCATTATTAGGACAATACCATTTTTTATAATAATTTTGGCAATCGTTTACATTAATTGATTTAATATCTTCTAATCTCCCCAATGCAGAATATTCATAAGGATTATCTTTAAAAAATTCTTTTCTAAATTCAAGGAATGCTTTTGAAAGCGGGTTATTCATATATGTTTGATATTCTTCTATAATAACATTTCTTTCTGTTTCAAGAACCTTTTCGTTAATAATAAGGTCGCTCATTCTATCGGATTCCATATAAAGAACCATATCAAGATATTCTTTGGGTACGCTATTTATGAAGGCAGTAACATCTTCTGCCGTAAAAGCATTATAATGACCTCCTACCTCATTTATTTTTTTAGCATGTTCCTCTGGTCCTATATTTTTTGATCCTCTAAACATCATGTGTTCAAAAAAATGAGATATTCCTCTTATACCATCATATTCATTTGCGCTACCAGTAAGATACCATATTTGAATACAAACAATTTGAGATTCCTTTTTAGGAAGGCATATTACTTTTAAGCCATTATCAAGAACATAATGTCTTATATTTTGTAATAATATTTTAGTTTTTTCCATGTTATAAAAATTGGTTATTTTCTTTTTAATATAATTTTATAAAAAATAACAGTAAGCTTTTTGAAAAAATAAAATCGGAGTGAGAGGATTTGAACCTCCGACAACTTGGTCCCGAACCAAGTGCCCTAACCAGGCTGGGCCACACTCCGTTTTGTTATTTAAAAATATCTAATAAATTAATACAATTGCAAAAAGAAAAAACGCTAAAAAATTAATTATACAGAACTGCTTAATATTCTCATTGCATCTTCTGCTTCTTTTGGTGTTTTATAATATTCAATATGTTCTAATACTTTTATTTCTTCTTTATTAGTAAAATATTTACTCCATTTTATTAGCATGTCTGCTAAAGATATTATGGCTAATATTGCCATAATAGCAATCAAGGTAGCATCAAGATTAAAATTAAATTTATCCGAAGAATTTGTTGCTTTAGATGCAAGGTTTATAAATCTGAAAAATAATTGCCAAGCAGCAGTAAGAGTTGTGGTATACATAAAAATCATTGGCAATAAAGTTACCCAGATATATTTAATCTTATCGTATTTGATTATTACCGTAGTACCAATACCCAAGGCAATTGCCGCCAAAAGTTGATTTGCTACACCAAACATCGGCCATATTGTTGAGATACTTCCCTGATAAATAAGATACGCCCACGAAAATACTACCAAAAAACTGGTACCAATAAGCCCAGGTAACCATCTTAAATGTGCAAGTGGCTTATAAAAAAAACCACCCATTTCCTGAATTAAAAATCTTGCTACCCTTGTCCCTGCATCAACTGTTGTTAAAATAAACAAAGCCTCAAACATTAATGCAAAAGTAAACCAGTATGGCATAAGTGCTTTCATACCTGGAATATGAGAAAGAATTGTAGTCATTCCAACAGCAAGAGAAACAGCTCCTCCCGGCCTTCCTTCAACATTAAGTCCAACCATTGCTGATAATTCTTTTATTTTGTCAACAGGAAATCCTAAAGCAGAAATTGCATCAAAAGAAAGCTTGGTATTTATTGCAAAATAATCTCCCGGAATCAAAATTGTTGCAG
>Ga0123519_10015076_pt1 | contig 10898 bp, 10 predicted proteins | sample YelNatPaOPRAMG02_FD_87396 | JGI IMG/M metagenome (GOLD analysis project Ga0123519, IMG submission 87396) | Hot spring microbial communities from Yellowstone National Park - Yellowstone National Park OP-RAMG-02 (version 2) | ecosystem: Environmental > Aquatic > Thermal springs > Hot (42-90C) ... | reverse complement strand
TATAAACCCAAATTATGTAATAGAATTTTTATAAAGATATTGATGGTATATTATAATGAATAATGTGGGTGTATTTAATATTTATAAATTTTAATTTCATTTTCAAAACAAAAATTAATGGCTTTTTCTTTTATGCCATCTGGAATATTATTAGAAAATATTAATTCTGCAGTTTTTGTACTTTCTAATGGATATAATATTTTAAGCCCAACGCATTGAGAATTAATTTCCAAAGGTAAAATAGATTCAGACACAACAAAATAAACAGTATCTTCTTTTTGATGATTTAAAAGTTTATTAAATATTTGTCTTTTTTCTTCTTTTGATTCTTTTGAGCATTCTATTATTATATCAAAATTTAAATTTTCTAATTCATCATATAAATAAAAAGAAGCAGATAATTGTTTAATTACTTTATTTGAAGACATTATAAAATACATAACACGTGAATTAATAAAACTTTGTAGTTCTATAATTCTTTGTTCGTCATGAGACACCCAGCTAATATCATTCCTTTTTTTTAATAAAAAAAAGCCTATATCTTGTGCGATTTTGCCAGAACCAGCAATTAGAATTTTTTTTGAATTACACATAAAATTTTATTAAAAAATAATGAATTTTAAAATAATAAAAATTTTATTCAAATATAAATGTTTATTAATATTAATTGAAAGTTTGTGAAATTTAAAAAATATTGTTAGCAATTAATAATGATTTATATATAAAATTAATTATTTTTAATAATCAATTCGTATCAATAAAGTTATTTTTAATTTTTCTTTAAGGTATCTCCAATAGAAGATGGCGGTATTGTTTCTTTAAAAGGAATAGGCTCGTGTCTATAATATCTTCCTCTATATCCATCTGGTGCAAAGGATGAATCAAGATTCTGATTTTTTTCTTTAATTAAAGATAAAGAATCTGTATTCAATAAAGAATCTGTTTTTTTTACAGATAAACTTTCTTCCTTTTTTTCCTGCCTTATTCTTGCTTTTAAGGCAGCAATAGAGTCTTCTACAATTTTTAATCTTGATTTTGCCTCGTTTATGCAATAAGAAGAAGACGGAAAAGAATCACATAAGACATCATAAAGAATTTTTGCAGTTCTGTTTTTTTCCAGAATAAAATCATTTATCCATGCAGCTGCATAAAGACTTTTGGGACCAAATTCTGTATTTTTATATCTATTAAAAACATCTAAATAAGCCATTGCTGCAGAATCTGCTTTTTTATCTATAATTAAAAGTTTTTCTGCCGCTTCAAATTCACTTCTGGCAGAGTCTTCTCTGGTATATAAGTTTGTATTAATACCTTTAATAGTAAGCGCCTGTTTAGAAAAAGCATTATGAGGATAATTATTGATTAAAACGTTATAAAGGCTATCTGCTTTTAAGCTGTCTTGTAGTGCATATTTTGCTATCCATGAGGCAGCGTAAAGAGATTTTGCAGCCAGATATTTATTACTTGTGTCCCGAGCGGTTTTGCAATAATGAAAAAAGGCTGAATCTGGCTGATCCAGTTCAAGCCAAAAAAGTTCACCAATTTTAAAATCCATAGAAGTTTTTGTTGAATCTTTTGCTTTTTTATCATCATTTTTTTCTGCTCTATAATTATTAAGAGTTTCTATTGCCTTGCTTCTTTTTGCTGCTATTTCTTTTTTTGAAGCATCGGTAAGAAGCTGTTGAGCCTTGTCATAACATTCTTTTGCTTTTTTAATATCGTCTTTATCTGTTTGGTATATGCGGGCTAAATTAAACCATGCCTCACCAGATAAATTTCCATAAGAAGCATTTTGGGCAACAATTTCGTAAATTTTAATTGCCTCATCTGTTCTTTTTAGCTTATAAAGAATATCGGCTTTTTTAAGTTTAAGGGGAGCAAAATAAGAAATATATTCCTTATTTTTTAGCATAACTTCTACTATGTCAAGTGCCTTATAAAAATCATTTTTGTCTTCGTAGCAAGATGCTCTAATAAATTCTATTTTAAACAACAAATAAATATTTTTTTTATCTTTTGGAGTTTTCTCAATGATTTTAATTGCCCTATCGGTTTGTTTTAGTTCGCAATAAATTTGTGCAATTCTAATAGCAAGTTCCATTTTTTGTTGAATATTTTTTGCATTATTATAATTTTCTTCAAGAAAAGAAACAGCCTGAGATTTTCCTTCTCTTTGTAATGATATTTCTGCCTTTAATAGATTTATTTCGTTATTTTTATTTAAATGTGGGTATCTTTCCAGAATAATATTAAATATTTTTTCTGACTCATCAAGGCTGCCATTTTTAAGATAGGTTTTGGCAAGCCATAAAAAAGACTCTGGAATAAGATCGCTTTGTGGAAATTCCTTTTGAAGTTGAATAAATGCCCTTGAGGCTTTTTCGTATTCTCCTAAATAATAGTAATTTTTCCCAATCAAAAACCACGCCTTGGGGTGCCATTTTTTGCTTTTAGGATAAAGTTCAAATATTTTTTTTGATTTTTCTATTGACCTTCTGTATTGAGATTCAATTTCTGAGTTGGGAATATAAGAGGAGTCTGGATTTTTTTTTGCTAAAAATTCCTGTTTTTTTTGTGCATTTGTAAAAGCAGTTTCTGCATTATAGTAAAGATTGAAATAAACGCAATTAATAAAAAATATTATTATAAAAGAAAATGATAATGCCAGCAATTTTTTCATATAGTTATAATATTTTAACAATTTTATTAAAATTACGTTTTTATCTTATGTTTAATTTATAAAATAACCTTTTCTAATTAAGATGTAGTATAAGGATTTTTAAATTTTTAATACTATTTTGAGATTTAATAAATTTAATCATTTGATTTAAGAGAAAATTTTTTAAAATATCTAAAATTAACAATAAAATTATTTAGGTGGGGAAGGCACTCTCCACTTATTTTTTTAAAATATATTCTTTTTTAAATTGCTTTTGCCTTTTCTTTTGCGATAAATTCTGCTATAGAATTAACAGATTTAATAATAAATCTTCCTATATTTTGATCATCAATATGAACATTATATTTTCTCTGAAGAGCCATTACTATTTCTAAGGCATCAACACTATCAAGCTGAATAACAGGATTATTTTCAAATAATGATGCGTCATCTGGAATATCATCTGGATTAACATCAGAAATTTTTAATGCTTCCAGAATAAGCTTTTTTATTTCAAGCTTTAGTTCTTTTGAGGGTATTATAATATTTTGCTCTGACATATATTAATTTTTTCTTTCTATTTTACCAAAGAATATAATTTATTGAAAAAATTCTCTTCTTCTTTGGAACGTTCATATATCATTTGTTTTAATTCTTTAAGCCGGTTTTCACCTAAATCTCTTGCTTTTCCTATTCTTGCCACAAAAAGAGATATTTCGCGCCATCTATCGCCTATTGACATTATTTCTTTTGCCATTTCGGAAAGCTCTGGTTTGTTAAGTATTTTAGATGCCTCTTTAAGAAAAGTTGCATACATAAAGCGGAAACCTCCTCCACCGGTTCCACGCTCTTCAAGCGTAAGATGAATACACATAATAGCATGAGAGAGAGCATCGGTATTTCTTGCAATTTTTGGCCATGTTAATATATTGTCTGCAAATTTTCGCATTCCTCTTACTCCAATAAAAGGTATTGGCACCTTTGTCATGTTAAACGCTGCTTTTTTTATGCCTTTAATAATTGCCTGTTTTAAGACATTCTCGTTTATTAAAAGAGAATTATGATTGTTAATATAAAATTGAAATCCATTAGGAGCAAAATCTGATTTTGCAAAACGAGCCTTATCAAGAGAATCTGAAGATAATTTTGAAATAGAAGGATAATAACAGTCACTTACCAGAAAAGTATTTTGGTCTTCTTTTCCTATTATTGTAATATAATGTGCATTAAAGTGGGCTCTCATATAAGATGGAATATAATCCATATAAAACATATCAACCTGAACCGCAACAGGAATATCTTTTTGTAACAGAGATTCTAAAGAAAGTCTAGCCTCTAAGGGTTTTTTGAATTTTTGTTCTTTAAATTTTATTTTTAATCTTTTTTGAAGATTTATTCTTATACTTCCTGGTTGTGTTCTCATATCAAAAACAGGAAATACCATATTTGGTGTTTTAATAAAAACAAAAAAAATTGCTCCTGAAATTCCAAATATCATAGGCTCAGATAATTTTAATCCATTATGATTAAGCAAAGCACACAGAGTTCCGCTTTCACAATGAGCTGCCATTTTATGCTCAAACTGTATCATTATAAAACCTCACTTTTCTTAATTTCTAAAATAGAAAAATACGGATTTTTTGTTTTCTTGTCATTTATGATAATTTTGTCTTCCTTTGGAACAACAATCTGAAACATACTGGATAGAGAGACTCCAAAAACATCTGCATATTTTCTTATTTCTTCAACCTTTGCCTTTGCAAAACCTTTGGGAGTTTGATGTTTTAAGACTCTTGATTTAGAAATGCCAACTCTCTTTGCTATATCATTTGGAGTCATATTATATAAGAGCATATAATAAACAACAGGGCTTATTTCTCCATCTTGAAGCTTTTTTATGCATTCTGTTTCTATGTTTTTTCTTTTTTGTAAAAAATCGTCAAGATAATTTTTTGCCATATATGCACCTGTTTGCAGAGGACCATAAGAGCCGTCTTCTTTTTCTACATATAATAAAAGCTGATGTTCAAAATAGTCTACCTTAGCATTGGCTTCTTTCATAAAAACCTCCTTAACAAATTAAGAAATAACTTAAAAAAATATTTTCTTTATATAATAAAAAGAAGTTTTTATTAATAAAAAAAGTTTTTTTCTATTTTGTTAGTGCATGGTAAAGCATCTCTCTAAAAGCTGTATTCCCATCAAAAAAATCATACATAAAATTAAGCCTGTCAAATAAATTGTAAGGTTCTTTTTTTATGTCAAGAAGAAATGTAAGTGTTTTATTGCCTAAAATTCTATTTGGAGAACAATATTTTGGTGGAGAGAAACTTACATAAACTCGGCAGGTTAAAGGCCTTATTTTATAAATAGAACAGGAACCATTTTTATCTAACAAAGGACATGGCCTATTAAATTGATAAAAAGAAAAAAGAGCAACATCATATAAATCAATATTTTTATAAGTTTGGCTTACTTTGAGAGCCTCAAATTTTTTTTTAATAGTTTTTTTAATGTTTTTTAGACATAAAATATCATCACGGAGAATATTCTTAATTTTTTCTATTTCGCTTTTCCTTTGTTTTTTTAAATATTCTGCAATATAAATGACTTCAAAAGAATATGTATCTTCGGGCCAGTGGTTACAACATATTCCACAGTTTTTTTTACAGGTAACCTTTAGCGGATAACAGGATAATATCTCTTTTTGATATTTATCAAAAAGATTAAGAATATTATTCCATTTGATACGAAATTCTTTTTGCAAACATGAAGGATATTTGCTATTAATTAAATCGCGAAGTAGAACAAAAATTTGTTTTTCTATAGATTTTGCCTTTTTTGTAACAATAGGATCTTTAACATTAAAAATGTTATAAATATCTTTTGTCATTTTGAAAAATTAAAAAGAAGCAAAGGATAATGAACCGAGATACTGGCAGAAACTATTGGACTATATTTAAACGGATTTGTTATATTGTTTTGATTTTCTATCCACCTATTGCAAAATTTTATTGAGGCATCAGCATAGCCTTTAAAATAAGTTCTTGCTTCCAAATTAAAACCTATTGTTCTTTGAACTACTCCAGAAGGAAATTTTGGTTCTATTCTGTATCCTAGTGCTCCCGGTGTTTTTGTTGAGTCTTTTGTGTCGTTCCAATAGGATGAAGTCCTGTTTTCTCCTATTCTGGAATAAAAAAAATCAGCATTGGCTGCAATTTGCTTTTTTATTCCAAAAAGAAAAGAAAGATTAAGAGAATCTGAATCATTTAAAGGATAGCCTAAGCTTTTCCCAAGATAGGTGTAACGTTCACCTCTGTTTGAACAATTATCAGATACAGTGTAAAGCCACCTAGAGCAATATCTATATTCCAAAGAAAAAGCATGCTTTAAATTTAGAGGTAATATATTTCTTGCCACAATACCAAAATCACCTGCCCAATGATTTGGCTCCATATCTTGAGGGCCGTTGTTGTCTACCTGTATATCATCAAGCAATATCTGGCCAAGTAGGTCTATTTTATCTGTAAAAGGATGCAGTTTCCATTGTGTACATAACATTAAATTACCACTTCCTTCACCATTTGTATTTGTAGTAAAATATACAGAAACAGGATTAATATATTGAATATCCGGAAAGCCACTTTTTCTTGTAAATACAACAGATTCAGAAAATCCTATAGAGCCAAATTTTCCTAAAATAAAATTTAAAGAATGTGCGGTCAAATATCGGCTATAACCATCTATATCTAAGTCCAACGATATGTTTTCTTGCGGAAATGCGGTAAAAAAGTGCCTGAATTCAAAAAAGTTGGAAAAAAGTGCGAGTTCAAAGCCATCGTAACTATAAGGATAATTAGACAAAATAAGACTTCTGTCTGCAAATGGAGACCAATTTCTGTTTATTCTACCCGCCCTTAAAAAACCACAATTAAAATTAAATTGTAAAAAAGCCTCCGAAAATCTGGCACTTATCCCTCTATTTTTTAGCCATGGATATAAAGGATCATCATAATATCTTGAATCGGTAATAACAACCTGACGCGTAAAAAAATTTTTGAATTTGATATTATTTGAAAGAATACCATTTAAAAAGTAGTTTTTGCTAAAATATTCATTAACATTTCCTAAAAGACCAGATATTTGAGGCTCAATATACCAATAATCTGAAAGGCTTTTATTATATATCAAATCTAAATCAGAAAAAATAATTGAATCATTTAAAGTCTTAATATCATCCCAAAACATTCCACTTTTTGAAGATTGATAATTTTCAAGTTTAGAAGAAATAACATAATATGGAAATCTCCAGTTATTCAGGTCAAAAGAATAAACAAGAAAAAATAAAAATAAAATAAAGAATATAAAGTATATAATAAAATTGCTTTTTTTTAGTTTTTGCATTTTAAATATTTTACTAAAAGTTAAGAATTTTTCGTCTTTTTAAAATAATAAATAGTTATTGATATAAAATATAATTTTAGATTTTTTATTTTCTTTTATTTTATAATTTCCCCTTTCTCATATTTTTTATTTTAATTTTAATAATTAATTATTTTTTTTGATTTTTCAAATTGAATACATAAGAGGTAAATTATCGTATGATAATAAGAATAAAAAAATTCATTTTAACTTATCTTTTTTTTATAATTTGTTTTTTAACCAATGTAATGGCTCAGGTATCTTTGAAGCCAGAGATTATTACTTTTTCTGAACCAGTTAACAATGCTTTTTCTCTTCCATTTTCAAATAGTGCAGCAATAGAGATTTTTGTAAGCACAATAGAGCGGCAATTTGCAATTGTTAATTTTTTAGAAGACAGGCAAGTAAACATAACCAAAATCCCTTTAGATGAATATAAATCTGCAACAAAATCTGTTTTAGGTATGATAGACGAAAGAAATCTATTAATATTATCAACTTCTCAAATTTGTATTTTAAATCTTGAAGAAAACAGAATAACAAATGAATATACTACACCGCTCACAGTACCCACAGAACTTACGCCTCAATATTTTATGGGAAAGCTTGCAACAAAAGAAAGACCTCTTGTAATTGCAGAAATGCAACCATCTGTTGGGCAAGAAGGAATTCTTGATCCAACTCTTCATTCACTTGTGTACGAAGACATTCTGGCAAGAAAAACACTTTCAAAAATAGTCCTCGAACACCCATTAAAAGAGATCCCACCCGTTTTTTGGGGTAAAGAAATTATTATATTTAAAAACAAAAGAAAAGATATTTCTGAACCATATAAGGCTTTAGATAATACTCTTTCTCAAATAGAACATCCATTATGTGATGTATTAAACAATAAATTTAAAAATGCTTATATTTGGGGGCTTGTTTTTTCTGAAAAATTTAAACAGGCAATTGTTTTTTGTAGGGATATTCAAACATCTATTCCTTTTATTTTCTATGTTTGGTGGGAAAATAATATTATATCTCCTTTTAATTTTGGTTCAAAAATGTTAATTGATATAAAAAATCTTATGTTATCTTTAGATCAAAGATGGGTTTTTTATACTGCCACGTTTAGAGAAGAAAATAAGATTATTAATCAGCATTATCTTTTATCTTTTGATGAACTTAATTACCAAAATTTTGCTCCAATATTTCTTTTAGATGCAAAATCAGAAGATAGAATGTGTTTTATAAGCGGTCCCGAAAGAATAGCTCTTTTTAGATCTGGACAGATTTTATTATGGAAGCTTCCCAAAATTTTGCAAAAGAAAAGTGTTGCTAAACCAAAAGCAACATCAAAAATATCTACAAAAAGGAAAAAATAATGCAAAAAACCAATAATATCTTTAAAATATCTCTTTTAGATGGCTGGAAAGATAAAACAATTTTTACTTTTGAAGGACCTATTGATAGTGGGGTTCAGCATAACATTGTTCTTGTTATTGACGATACATTAGAAAGTAAAACCGATCTTCAAGAATATGTTAAAAGCCAAATGATGGTGTCAAAAGAAGCTCTTCCTGGATTTGAAATGATTAGTGAAAAAGAAAAAGTTCTTGGTTCTGGAATAAAAGGATACGAAGTGGTTTACAAATATATGCCAAAAGATGATCAGGCATTATTTCAAAAGCAGTTTTATACCATTATTTCCGATAAGGCATATATATTTACATCAACTTTTTCCAAAGAAACATTACAAACAATTTCTTTGGATGTTGATACTATAATTGGAAGCTTAACTCCATTAAATTTAGAAGAATAAAAAAATGATTTGAGCTGAAAAGGCTAAATATCTTTTGTTATATTGTAATTTTTTTGCGATTACAAATTTAAATTTACTGGTAGTAATTTTAATAAAAAAATGTATTTCAATAAATTATTAATCAAGTTAATCAAATGCTTTTATTCCCCTAAATTATTATATAGGATATAAATCAATGATTACCGTAAGAGAAGCAACTCAAGAAGATGATAAAGATTTTACAGAACTTGAGTTGACCTATTTTTTGATTTTTTTTGGGTATAAAATAAAAACTGTTTTGCAATATTTATATCAGTTTCGCTTTAATCTTTTTAGCTTTGAACATGTATATTTTGCAGAAGTTGATAGACAGAAAGCGGGAATGATTTTAGGATATGATTGGCAAGCTAAGAAACGAGAAAATTTAAGAACTGTTTTTTTGGTATTTAAAAAGATGGGTATTAGTATCTTTGATAAATTTTTATCATTGATGAAGTTTAATGCAACAGTTGGTCGATTGACTAATAGCGAGTATTATATCAGCAATATTGCAGTATATCCACACTATAAAAGGAAAGGAGTTGGTAAGAGATTAATGCTTCAAGCAGAACAAGAAGTAAATATGGCTAATAATGAAAGAATAGTATTAGATGTAAAAAAGGAAAATTTAAACGCCATAACTTTTTACAAGGAAATGGGTTATAAGATGATATTAGAATTTGCAATATCCCTACAAAAAGATAAAATCTTGCATTTTGTTAGAATGACAAAGGAAATAAAATAAAAAATATTTTTTATAACTAAATTTATAATTTGTTTAATATTTTTAAATTTTTATATATGTTTATTTTTGATTTTAAAAATAACAAACCGCCACGGCACCTTAAAGGATACTATAAAAGAAAATTTTTAGGATTTTTGGAAAGAAATAATAAAATATTAAAAAAGATATTTTTAATATTTTTATTTTTATTTCTTTTTATTTTAGTTATAGGTTATATACCAATTTCAAGCAATTTGTTAAAAACAAAATTAATAAAAGAAATAGAAGGCATTACAAACGCAAAATGTTCTTTAACAAGAATTTCTGTTACACTTTGGAGAGGTTTTATCATAGAGAATTTTTTTTTGGAAAAGAATGATAATTTAATTTCTTATACTATTTCTATTCCCAAAATTAATTTGTCTTATAATATTTTTTTATTAGTATTTAAATGTCTTATTATAAAAGATTTTCATCTGGAGAAGCCACAATTAAATATTAATTTTTATAAAGCAAAAAACAATTCAAAAGATTTAAAAGCCTCTTTTGATTTTTCTTATATTATTAATTCCAATAAATTTTTTAATTTTTCAGTTATTATTAAAAAATTTTCATGTAAATCTGCTTTAATATATATAAAAAAAGATAAAAAAGATTTTGTCTCTTTTTTAAATTTAAGTTCTCAAATAAAATTAAATTTTTCTAAGCAAATAAAATGCGATGGCAAGATAACCTGTAAAAATATCTTTTTCCAAAAAAAATGGAAGGTAGAAAATTTTTATAATTACTTTTCCCAAAAAGATTCATATTTTACTATTGAGAAATGTAAAATGGATTTTTGTAATGGAAAAATATCTGTTACCGCACAATCTGATTTAAAAGATAATCTGCTTAAATATTTAAACATTGACATAGGAAATATTAATCTGAATAAAGTCTACGAATTATCTCAAATAAATAAAGGTAAAATAGAGGGAATATTAAATTCAAAAGTTAAATTTACAAATTGTTATTTAGCTTACGATTCATTAAAAGGCTTTGGCAATTTTAATATAGCCAATCTTAAGATAAACGATTTACCAATACAAAGGAATCTTTTGGTTTTAATTGCTGTTCCACAACTAAAAAGTATTGTTTTTTCTAAAATATCTTCTAAATTAGAAATAAAAGCCAAAAAAATTTATATGCAAAATATAGAAGGGCAAGGGGAACCAATAGATTTATTTTCCGAAGGATGGATTGATTTTAATGCTTATTTTTGTTATAAAATT
>Ga0123519_10015074_pt1 | contig 10898 bp, 8 predicted proteins | sample YelNatPaOPRAMG02_FD_87396 | JGI IMG/M metagenome (GOLD analysis project Ga0123519, IMG submission 87396) | Hot spring microbial communities from Yellowstone National Park - Yellowstone National Park OP-RAMG-02 (version 2) | ecosystem: Environmental > Aquatic > Thermal springs > Hot (42-90C) ... | reverse complement strand
TGGCACCTTTACCCCAACCTCCATTTTTCCAGTCATAATTATTGATAATCGTCTGATAGGCATCTTTAATTTTTTCTAATTCAATTTCATCAACTTTAAAATCTGGATTCATTGATTTAATTAAGAATGAATTTACATCTGTCTTAATCTTCTCCAGCTCATCTTTTTTGTTTTTATAATAATTCAACACAGAAATTAAAACATCTTTAAAAGCTGGCTTACCGAATTTTGCAACTGGCGGAAAGTATGTCCCACGGAAAAAAGGAGTCTTATCGGGAAAGAGGAAAACTGTCAATGGCCAGCCACCACTACCAGTTGTTGAAGTCACAAATGTCATATAAAAATTATCAACATCAGGAAGTTCTTCTCGATCAACTTTAATCGAGATAAAATTTTCGTTTAAAATTTTTGCAACTTCTTCGTCTTCAAAACTTTCTTTTTCCATCACATGACACCAGTGACAGGAACTATATCCAATGCTTAAAAAAATCGGACAATCTTTTTGCTTTGCAATTTCAAAAGCTTCTTCCGACCAGGGATACCAATCAACTGGATTAAAAGCATGCTGACGCAAATAAAGACTTTTCTCATTTACCAAACGATTTGGTTTTCTGTTTGTCATAAATCCACCAATGTTTTTTAATTTGAGTTGACAATTTTTTAACTAAACAAAACTTATTTTGAATTTGTTCATTCACGCCGAATTTATTTCATAAGATTCTTAACGATTTTCCTCTGATTGCCTATCTTGATTGAAATGCTTTTAAGAATTATATTTGCAGTGCTTTTAAAAGAAAATCGTTCTAATACAATTTGAAATGCGGGAATAGCTCAGTTGGTAGAGCGTCACCTTGCCAAGGTGAATGTCGCGGGTTCGAGTCCCGTTTCCCGCTCAAATAAAAATCCCGATGAAACAAACATCGGGATTTTTAGTTTTATGAAGTGATTTTGAAATTCTGGCGCGGTACCCAAGTGGCTAAGGGAGAGGTCTGCAAAACCTTTATTCGCCGGTTCGAATCCGGCCCGCGCCTCTAAACGAAAAAGGGATAATCAAATCGATTATCCCTTTTTAATTTTAAATCAAATATTCAAAGCCTATCAAATTCAAAGATCTTAATATCTTAAAATCGCACCAATTCTCTGATAATCTTTCAATTTACCTTCTTCATAAAAATAGACTTCACCTTTTTGTGTAAAGACAATCTCAATAATTTCATCAACAAGATCTTCTATTACATAAGGTTCATTAGTATTTTGCACCAGAACAGGTTGATCACCTTCAAACTTTGCAGGTTGATGATAATTTTCTTCAACAAGTAAAACATCAACTCTACCTTGATTAGCTAAATTCCATACATCAAGTAATCCAAATGCAGATTTTTTATAACCAAAACTCTCTTTGAATTCATTTAAATATTTCTCCTTTTGATCATTCAAATATTTCTCAATAATCTTATTAGCTTTTTTGCCAAGTTCAGCTAAGTCATCTGAAGTATAACTTCCTTCAATTTTCCCAATCAAATTTTTACAGTCATTTAATTCTTCAAACAAAGACACTAACTTATTAACTCCTGCAACGATCAAAGGAAGATTATCTTCAGAATTTTTCTTGTATCTCTTAAATGATTCTCTTACATATTGTCGAATTCTTTCAAGTTGTGCCGACTCATATCCCCAAGTTCCTTGTTCATATTTTAAATCGACAACATCTTCAATTGTATATGGGAAATTGTCCGATTTGTAAGGTTCAAGCACTTCACCAAAACCTTTGAATAGATTTGTATCTTTTTCGTTTAAATTCAACAAGAAATATTCAATCGATCGGCTGTATTGTTTGATTAGATATTTTGTTTCGAATGTATCATCAATCACAACCATCTGCGGAACAGAAAATGGAAATTTTATATAAAACGCTCTTCGTTCATTCACAAAAATTCCAAGTCCATCACTTAAGTGAAAAAGATCAATCTCGCTTATAACATTATTCACCTTTTCAAGTATTTCTTCAGCATCTTTTCGATTGACTTTTTGCTTTAATTTTTCCTCCAGTTCATTAACCAGATTTTTTAGTAAGATCTTCTCCTTATTTGCATCAACTGTAATTCTAGTTGTTGGTAGTAAAAGAGTTACTGATGGATAAACTTTTTCTCTTTGAAGATTTAGTAATTCATTCTTTAACATAGCTTGCTCCTCCTTCTTTTTAAAGATAAAAATCCCTCGCAATTGGATACGAGGGATTTCTAATTCTAAATTGTTTATGAATTCTTCTGTTGAAATTCTTTCATAAATTCGACTAAAGCCTTTGCACCTTCAATCGGGAATGCATTATAAACGGATGCTCGCAGACCTCCAACAGAACGATGTCCTTTCAAACCGACTAAACCTCTTTCTGTTGCTTCTTTCACAAATTGTTTTTCAAGATCTTCATTTGGCAGTCTAAAGGTAATATTCATTTTCGAACGACTATCTTTCTCTGCATGTCCACGATAAAACCCATTTGAATTATCAATCGCATCATAAATCAATTTGGCTTTTTCATCGTTTATCTTTGCAATTGCTTCTAATCCACCAATACTTAATAACCATTTTGCGACAAGTCCCACAATGTAGATACCAAACACCGGAGGCGTATTATACAGAGAATTATTTTCAGCATGGATTTTATAATTCAACATTGTATGGAGTGAATCTTGCGAACGCTCAAGTAAATCTTCACGAATGATTACAATTGTAACTCCAGCAGGTCCAAGATTTTTCTGAGCACCAGCATAAATAAGTCCGAATTTTGAAACATCAAATGGATAAGAAAAGATATCAGAGCTCATATCACAAACAAGGGGTACATTCCCAACTTCAGGAATGTAATGCCATTCGGTTCCAAAAATTGTATTGTTCGATGTATAATGAACATAAGAAGCATCGGGATCAAGTTTTAATTCTTCTTGCTTTGGAATTCTCTTGAAATTTTCTTCTTCGGTTGATGCTGCAATGTTTACTGTACCAACTCGCTTTGCTTCTTTGACTGCTTTTTTACTCCAGGAACCAGTTACAATATAATCAGCTTTATTTTTTGGAGGCATCAAATTTAATGGAACCATTGAGAATTGTAGACTTGCACCACCACCAAGAAAAAGAATTTTATAATTCTGTGGAATGTTTGCAAGCTTTCTCAAATTTTCAATTGTTTCATTCAAAATATTTTCAAATGTAGATGAACGATGACTGATCTCAAGGATTGACATTCCAACATTAGGCAAAGCCATTAAATTTTCTTGAACCTCTTTCAATACAGGTTCAGGTAGAACAGCAGGACCAGGATTGAAATTATAGACTCGGTTTGTCATAATTACCTCATTAGTTTTTAGATTAAGTGAATTAAAAGTCCATCTCTTAATTTTGGTTCGAACCAAGTTGATTTAGGCGGCATAATCTCACCAGCATCAGAAATATTCATTAAATCTTCAATTGTAACTGGATACATAGAAAACGCAACAGCAGCTTTACCACTATCGACCAGTCTTTCTAATTCTTTTGTACCTCTAATTCCACCAACGAAGTCAATGTTTTTACTTGTTCGTGGATCGTCAATTCCTAAAATTGGTCTCAGTATATAATTCTGAAGAATGCTTACATCAAGATTTTCACCATACGAACTTCCTTCTTTCACATTTTCATTTGGAGTGAGCAAATACCATTTCTTTCTGAGATACATACAAATGTTTCTTCGTTGTTTTGGTTCAGAATAATTTACTTCAGACAAATTAAAATTCGTTTTTATTTTTTCAAGGAATTCCTCTTCCGAGAGATTATTTAGAGAAAATACAACTCGATTGTATGGTAAAATTCTCAATTGAGACGCTGGAAATAGTACAGCAAGGAAGAAATTATATTCTTCATCACCACGATGGTTAGGATTTTGTTCTCTTTTAATGGACCTTACTCTTGAAGCACTTGCTGCACGATGATGACCATCGGCAATATAAATTTTATCTACTTTTTTTATTTCATCAATTATAAATTGATTGTAATCTTCTGGAACAATCCAGACCTTGTGTTGGACACCATCTTTTGCAATGAAATCATAAATAGGAGCAACTTCCATTTTTATTTTATCAACTAAATCATTTATTGATTTTACATCGCGATAGGTTAAGAAAACAGGTCCAGTTTGTGCTGATGTTGTTAAGATGTGATTTGTTCTATCATCTTCTTTTTCTTTTCGCGTCTTCTCATGTTTTAATATCACATTATTATCATAATCATCAACTGCAAAGGTTGCCGCAATGCCAGTTTGTATTTGATCTCCCATTGTTAATTGATAAAGATAAAATCTATCATTTTGATCTTGTATCAATGGGGCTTTTTGTGTAATGAGTTCAAGATTTTTCTTTGCAAGCTCATAAACTTCTTTTGAGTAAGGATTTACATTTGGAGGTAATTCAATCTCAGAACGAGTAACTCTTAAAAATGAAATTGGATTACCTTCAGCTAATTCAAATGCTTCTTCCCTACTCACTACATCGTAAGGAACGCTTGCAACTAAATGGGCGACATTTTTTTCGGGTCGGAGTGCTTTGAAAGGTTTGATGATTGCCATAACTTTCCTTCAAATTTTGTTTCTCTCAATGCAAAGTTCGTAAAATTTTAAGTGATTTTCTATTAGAATTGGAAAACAAATCTATTTTATTTACAAAATCATAAAGTTTCGTATGAGATGTTTCAGGATGGTTTAATTTATGTAGCTATCTAAACAGAAAGAATTAGAAATAAACTCTGAGATTATCTTAGTGATGATGATCTGGTGGGAATTAAAATTTGAGCGGGCGACGGGATTCGAACCCGCGACCCTCAGCTTGGGAAGCTGACGCTCTACCAACTGAGCTACGCCCGCAAAATTTCAAAATTCAATTGCAATCTTAAGAAAAATTAAAGGTTTTCTCAATCTGTTATTTGTCTTTTTTCTTTTTCAAAAATGGCTTAATTAATTCAATTGGGATTGGGAAAATTGTTGTTGAATTTTTTTCACTTGCAACTTCACTTAAAGTTTGTAAAAATCTTAATTGCACAGCAACTGGATGATCTTCAATTATTTCAGCAGCTTCTTTCAATCTTTGACTTGCCTGGAATTCACCTTCAGCATGAATAATCTTTGCGCGTCTCTCTCTTTCTGCTTCAGCCTGACGAGCCATTGCTCTCTGCATTTCTGGTGGTAAGTCAACATGCTTTATCTCAACATTTGAAACCTTAATTCCCCATGGCTCAGTCTGATGATCGATTATCTTCTGTAACTCACGATTAATTTTGTCTCTTTCAGCTAAAAGTTCATCAAGTTGAGATTGTCCCAATACACTTCTCAAGGTTGTCTGAGAAAGTTGAGAGGTTGCATTTAAATAATCTTCAACTTCAACTATTGCTTTCTCAGCTTGAACGACTCTAAAATAGACAACAGCATTTACTTTTAACGAGACATTGTCTTTTGTAATTATATCCTGAGGCGGAACATCCATTACAATCGTTCTTAAACTTACTCTTACCATTCTATCAACCAGAGGAATAAGAAAAATTAAACCTGGACCTTTTGCACCGATTAAACGTCCTAATCTAAATACAACTCCTCTTTCATATTCTCTCAGGATTTTAATTGCGCTGGAAAGAATTAATATCACAAAAAATAAAATGGTAAATAGAATTGGTGAAACCATAACAACCTCCACACTAAATTTTTTTGACTTTTAATTTTAGATTCTGAACTTCAACTACTTCTACTTTTGAATTTGCTTCTATTAGCTGATTATCAATCGAAATAGCCGTCCATATTTCGCCATGAACGCTAACCTGTCCTTCAGGATTTAAATTGGTGATTGCATTACCAATTTCACCAATCATTCCTTCAATACCTGTTGTTGCTTTTCTTTTCTGGGCTTTAAGTCCAAGTCCAATTGCAAACGAGAAAAATAAAAATGTTAGAATTGCAAGAACAATGATAATGTGATAAGAAATTTTGAAAACCTCAAGAGCTGATTCTGTTCTAATTAACATAAGCGACCCCAGAATGAATGAGATTATTCCCCCAATCGTTAAAAGTCCATGACTTACAATTTGAGTTTCAAGAACGAATAAAATTATTCCAACGATTATCAAAGCAATGCCAGCAAAATTAACTGGCAATGTATGTAAAGCATAAAAAGCTAAAATCAACGAAATGATACCAATCACTCCAGGAAAGATTGATCCTGGATTGTATAACTCAAAGAGTAAACCATATAAACCAATCATAAGAAGTATGTAAGCAATGTTTGGATCACTAATCAATCGCAATAATTTTTGACCAATAGACATTTCAAATTCAACAATCTCAACATTCTTTGATGAAAGGATTTTTTCACCAAATGAACCGGAAACTTTCATTGAATCGATTTTCTTTAATAAATCTTTCAGGTCAGAAGCAATTAAATCTATGACTTTCAATTTCAAAGCTTCCGTTTCGGTGATTGAAAGACTTTTTCGAACTGCATCTTCAGCCCATTTGACATTTCGATTTCTTTTTTCCGAAATACTTCTTATGAAAGCCGCTGCATCATTTGTAGCTTTTTCGATCATTACTGTATCTACTTTCTCAAGAGAAACTGGATGAGCTGCACCAATATTTGTCCCTGGCGTCATTGCTGCAATATGAGCTGATAATGTAATAAAAACTCCAGCAGATGCAGCCTGAGCACCTGATGGTGTAACATAGACAACCACTGGAATTTTTGATTCAAGAATATCTGAAACAATAACCCGAGTTGATTTTAGTAATCCACCTGGAGTATTAAGTTTTATAACCACACATTCAGCATTTTCTTGAAGAGCTGTTTCAATTCCATTATGAATATATTCTGAAATTGGTGGAGAGATAGCGTCATCGACTTTTAAGACAAAGACTTTCCCCTTTTGTGAGTAAACATTATTCAGTAGAAGTGAAAGGAAAACAATTATTTTTAATAAAGACCTCATCTCAATTATCCTTTTCAAAATCAAGTTATTCAAAAATTAAAATTGAAGCAAGTCTTAGAATTGTTATTGAATGAACTTATGAGGTCAATTTTGCTGAATGCTCTTTAACTTTACTTAAAAGAATCATTCCAACAGTAAAAAATAGCCCCATACTTAAAATAGCTATCCTCTGACTGCCCGTTTGCCAAGAAATAAATCCAAAAACTAATGGGCCAAATATGGCTGAAGATTTTCCAAAGAAAGAATAGAAACCAAAAAACTCTGTTTTTTTATCGGGAGGAGTCAACTTGCTCATTAAACTTCTGCTAACAGATTGTGTTGAACCCATTCCAAGTCCAGCAATACATCCAACAATAAAAAATCCAAACTTAGATTGAATAACAGAAGCTGTGAAAATCACAATGAACCAGATGATTAAAGTGATGTAGATTGTCTTCTTCTGTCCAATTGAATCAGCTATCACACCAAAAATTATTGAGCCGGCAACTGCCGTTGTTTGTGCAATCATAAAAAATAAAGTTAATTCCGTAAAACTGAAATTCAATGTCGATTTGGCATAATTACCAGAAAAATAAATTGCCGTGTTCACTCCTTCAATGTAAAAGAAAAATGCAACAAGGAAGAGAGCGAGATTTTTATAATTCTTCAGATGAGTAATTGTAAACACAATCCTTTCAAGACCGATCTTGAAATATGATTTTGTTCTTTCAACATATTTTTTTGTATCAGGTAAGAATAGAAATAAAGGCATTGAGAAAACTAAAAAGAAAAGAGCAGATGCAGGAAAAGAATATTTAACTAAATCGTTTGTAACTAACGGATAAATAATCACAAGCGAAGCAAACGAACCAATGTAACCCATTGCAAAACCAAATCCAGAAGTTCTTCCGTAATTTTTTTCGTCTGAAATCTCTGGTAAAAATGAATCATAAAAAACAAGTCCAGCCTCAAAACCAATATTTGCAAGAATGAACAAAATCAAACCTTCGACAATATCACCTGATCCTATGAAATAAAGTCCTGCAGTAGAAAGAATACATAACAATGTAAAGAATAAAAGGAATCTTTTTTTACCAGCCGAATGGTCTGCAATTGCACCAAGAAATGGAGAGATAATTGCAACGATAAACATTGAAATACCGGTGCCTAAACTCCAGTAAAAATCTCCGATTGGTTGATTTCCCGCAACAGTTTCTTTGAAATAAACAGCATAGACAAATGTAACAATGGTGATTGAAAATGAAGTGTTTGCAAAATCAAAAAGTGACCAGTAAAAAACCTGCAGGTATTTTTTAGATAAGAATTTTCTCCAATTAAATTTCACCGGGTTACCAATTTGATTCAGGTTTCGATAAGACCACGCCCTTTTTTCTGAATGCGATTTTCCTGCTTCAATCTTTTCAAAATTGCATCAAGGACACCATTGATGAATTTGTCACTCTGGTCTGTGGAGTATCTTTTTGCAATCTCAATCACTTCATTAATTGATACTTTAGTAGGAATTTCCGGGAAGTGAAGCATTTCACAAGTTGCCATTCTAATCAAAAGTCGATCAATTACTGCAATTCGATCGATTTCCCAATTCTTAACAACCTGCTTGATCATTTCATCATATTCATCTCGATGTTTTATTGTAAGAAGAGTCAAAGATTTCACGAACTCTTTTGCTTCTTCATCATTAACATCTTGAAGAAGATCTTCAAACATTATGTCAAGTGAATCATTCGAAAGTTCATAAGCGTAGAGAATTTGTAAAACCTTCTCTCTAAGTTTCCGTCTTGATATTGCCATTTCCATTTTTATCTATTTTTATGCAAAGTTAAAAAATTGAATGTGCATCATAAAACCTAAGTTTGATTGGATTCTAATTTCTTTGAGAAATGATTAAAGAAAATTTTAATCACAAGATAACTTATTCATCAATACAAAAATTTTTTCAATAAATTTTTCTCAACCGACATTTAGAATACAAGACAAAATATTTTAAAATAAAAAAGCTGTTCGGCAATAACCGAACAGCTTGAGAAATCTAATAGGATTAAAGATTATCCTTCTTTAGTAACCTGTTCTTTAATCCATTGTGTAGTCACAGATTTTGGTCTGACAATTGGCATTCCAACTGCTCTTGCAATAACTGTCTGGGCAGTTACACCAAGTGTTCTTGAAACAGCAAACAGCACAGTATAATAATCAAATTCTTTCATACCATAATGCCATAGTAAAGCACCAGAACCAGCATCAACATTTGGCCATGGATCTTTTGCTTTTCCTTGTTCCATTAAAACTTGCGGGACAACATTGAATATCTTCTCAACAATTTGGAAGATTTGATCTTTCGCACAGTAAGTTTGTCCAAACTTTAAGAAGGCATCAAATCGTGGATCTGTAATTCTAAGAACTGCGTGTCCATAACCAGGAATTACTTTTCCACTATTCAACCAATCCCATGCAAATTGACGGAGTTGTTCATCAGTTGGAACACCTTTGAAATGTTTCTTAAGATCAAGGACAAACTTCAAGCATTCTTGATTCGCAAGTCCATGAAGTGGACCAGCAAGTCCATTTAATCCAGCTGAAAGTGCATAGTAAAGATCTGACAATGCTGAAGCAACCGTTTGAACAGTTGAAGCACTAACATTTCCACTCTCATGATCTGAATGCAATACAAGATACAATCTCATCAATTTTGTGAATTCGCCATTTGGATCTTTGATTCCAAGCATCTTTGCGAAATCAGCGCCCATATCAAGTTTTGGATCACTTGGTATCCTTGGACCTTTGTTATATTTCATTCTGTAGATACCAGCAGCAATAATTGGAACTCGAGCGACAAGATTAAGAGCATCTTCAAGAGTATAAATCCAGAAATCTTCTTTCTTCAAACCTTTGTCATATTGTTTCTTGAATACAGATTCTTTTTCCATTACAAGGATTGCTGTATTCAGCATACACATCGGATGTGAGTCTTTCGGCATTGCTTTGAGAACTTTCCAGACATAATCAGGAACTTTACGACGCTTTTTCAAATCAGCCATTAATAATTTCAGAGATTCTTCATCCGGTAATTCACCAGTCAGAAGTAAATAAAAAATTTCTTCTGGTAATTTATCTGCTAATTCAGCGATTGGAATTCCGCGAATTAACAGACCTCTTTCTGGTGGAACAGATGAAGTGTCGCATACAAGAGCTTTTACACCTCGTAGCCCACCAAAAATCTGGGCAACGGTAATTTTGTCAACGACTTTATCGCCGTATTGTTTAACGAGGTTTTTTACCTCATCTCTCAGTGCGGGAACTTGTTCGGCGAGCTTTTCTTTTATTGTGGGCATTAGTTCCTCCCTTCTTATTGGTTTATATTAATTTGTTCAATAATTTAGAATAACAAATAATTTTCACTTCAAACTTAAGTATTAATAAATTCTGATTCAATGAGAGGATTTTGTATGAAACGAAAAACTTTAATTCTGTTGATAGCTCTAACATTCAATTTTTCTCCCGTTTTTTCTCTCTCTCATTTTAATTCGCAGATTGAAAAAAATCCTTATTTTTCAAGCACTTTTGATACTCTGAGATATGAACTCGAAAACGATATAAATAGGCTAATCAAAGATTTCAATTATCCTGCGGGAATTGCTTTTAAGGATTTGAAATCTGGTGAAATTTTCTTCTTCAATGAAAATGAAATTTTTCCAACTGCAAGTGCAATAAAAATTGAAATTTTGATTCACTTGATGAAAGAATACCAGAATGGGAATTTGAATCTTTACGAGAACATTCCCGTAAAATTGAGAGTTGGTGGAAGTGGACTTTTACAATTCTTTGATCAGAGTAATTTGAATTTGAGTTATTACAATCTTGCCCTCCTGATGATTCAACAAAGTGATAATACGGCAACCAACATT
>Ga0123519_10015072_pt1 | contig 10899 bp, 9 predicted proteins | sample YelNatPaOPRAMG02_FD_87396 | JGI IMG/M metagenome (GOLD analysis project Ga0123519, IMG submission 87396) | Hot spring microbial communities from Yellowstone National Park - Yellowstone National Park OP-RAMG-02 (version 2) | ecosystem: Environmental > Aquatic > Thermal springs > Hot (42-90C) ... | reverse complement strand
CAGTGGCTCAAAAATAAGAAACAGCCTCTGGATTTATCAATTCGTTGTTTAGCTTTCCAGCTTCGAAGATATATTTTAGTTGAAAGCATTAGTCTCACACTTAAGGCAATGAGAATTCGATTTAAACAAAATATTCTCGATACTTATCTCGAACAACTATGGGCATAAAAAAGTGCAAAACTTTAGTTTATTTATAAAATTTAAAAACAACCCTATTCATGCTCTTCAATTACATAAACGTCATCATTTTTATATCTAAGGAGAATTTTCTTTTCCCAGGATTTATCAAGTGACGGGTAGTCTTCTCTATAATGGCTTCCTCGAGATTCCTGGCGATGAAGAGCAGCTTTGCAAATTGCTGTTCCAACATCAATAAGATTTTTTATTTCTGAAATTAAAAAAAGATCGCTAAAACTTTGAACGCTTATTTTTTTAATATCTTTTTTTATGGCTTTTAGACTTTCTATAGTCAACTCCAGTTTTTCTTTTCTCCGAACTACTAGAACACCTTTCCACATGACATCTTTAATCCTGTCTTTTATTTGCTCAACTTGGATGTCTCCTTTTTGATTTGTATGTTCATAAATCCAATCCAACTCTTCATGAGCATTTCTATAGGAAATTTTTAAGTCATTGATCTTTCCCGCATTTTTTGCTGCCGTCTTTCCTGCTCTAGCTCCAAAAACTTGGCAAGTCACAAGCATATTCCCACCTAAACGGTCTGCTCCATGAGGCCCCCCTGCAACCTCCCCTGCGGCATAAAGCCCCTCAATTGTCGTTTGGCCATCTCTATTAATCTTTAGTCCTCCATTGATTGCATGAGCAAAACAACCTATTGGTATCGGCTCTTTTTCTATAGGCAGTCCCTTTTTTATATAATACTTTTTTAAAATTGGCCAAATTTTAGTCAGAGGATTTTCTTTAGGAAGGCTGTTAACGCGATCATCTGTTATCTTCGTGAGATCCACAAAAACAGCTTGATCAGGATCAATCCCACCTTTAGTCATCTCTTTTTGAATTGCGATCTCAACAAACCGCGATTGATCTCGGGTACTGAACGGAAAATGCTTGGATTTATCTTCGAAACATTCATCAATAGAAATATTTGCGGGTAGGTACTTTTCCAACAATGGGTTCTTCTTGCCATCTAAAAGCGAAGGCCTAGCAGACCAAAGGAAGGTATTAAATTGGTTACGTGTTGGGTAAACTGTTCCTAAAACCACTTGCATAAATTCCATATTAACTAAATCCGCTCCAGCCCTTAAACCGAGTGCATATCCGTCTCCTGTAATGTCTTGGGGGGTCAAAGTATATCTGAATAATTGCCCTGCCCCGCCACAGGCCAAAACGACAGATTTCGCTTCAAATATTATAAAATCTCCATTTAGATTTATACCAACGGCCCCAACACACCGTCCGTCTCTGATTAGAAGTTGAAAAACCGCTGTTTTTTCTATTATCAAGATTCCCCGCTTCAACACCTCTGGGACTAGAGCTTGGATGATTTTTTTCCCGTGACCTTTTAATATATGCATTCGAGACCGTGATGCAAAACATCCTTTTACTTCAATATACCGGCCTGTATCGGGTTCCTTTTCAAAATCGACTCCTAATTTTTCAAGGTAGGTTGCAGTGGAAGGAGCTTCCTGGGCAAGGATGGAGGCAAGTTCCTCATATGCCATCCCTAAGGCTGCATCCATTATGTCTTTAAAATGTGTTTCAGGACTATCTAAGGGATCTACTTCACCATCAGCCCAATTATAACCGGCCGAATCAGCAACATTAAAGGCTGTTGTTCCGCTTCGTCCAAAAATTCCTTTCGTTACAATTGCCACGCGAGCACCCGCATCATGAGCTTCAATTGCTGCTCTACAGCCGGCACCTCCAGAACCGATTATCAGGACATCTATTGCTAAAAAATTTGTTTTAATATCCATTTTTTTAGCATTTAGCCTGTTAATAATTTTTCTACTGCCTGTAAAGCTTCAAGGGCTACATCGAAGGGATCCTTCTTATTATACTCTTCATTAAAAATTTCAATTGTATAAAAACCTATATATCCCTTTTCTTTAATTTTTTTGACAAAACTTTTCAAAGGGATTATCCCTTTTCCTGGAATTAATCTGTCCTTAAGCATATTTAATTCTTTTTTAGGCTTTGCCATAGCATCAGAAATGTGCACTCCAAATATACGGTTTAATGGCAGTTCATCGAGGTCTTCCAAATATAAATCATTCAAGAACATTAAAAATGAATCTAATAATATCCCTGCGTTATTCCTTTCAGACTTTTTAATAAGCTCCCAGGCATACTTCAAACGATTTATTTGAGGTGCATTGCCTGAAAATTCAAGCATTATCCTCAGACCGTATTTTTCAGCTTGATCGCATAGCCATGCAAAATCATTAACCGCTTTATCAAAAGGCCCAGCTTCGTTGAGTTCGACTAATGCAGTAATAGGAGGCGATCCAAGTTCTTTAGCCACATGAAATAAAAATTCCATCTCCTCAATTAACTGGCTATCCTTCTCTCCCGTTCTTTCCCTTTTTCCGGCTAAAGGAATCCCGTTATGAAACATCCATCCAGATAAAAAACCCATTTCTGTTGTTGTAAGCTCAGTTTTTTCCAATAATCCTTTAGCCTCTTTAAGGGTATGCCCTGAAGTAAGATATTCTTTAATTAAATTAAAACGCAGCCCAATACCGCCAAAGCCGGCTTTTAAAGCAATTTCTAAAGATTCCTCAAAATTACATTGGGATATTGTCACTGGATTTAGACTTATCTTTGACTCCATCTTTTATCCCTTCAATCATTGTGGTTAAGACTCGATATTTTAATAGTTAATCATGCATGCGCCATTTTTGGCTGCTGAAGAAGTCATATAACCATACAACCCTAACAACCCTTTTTTTGCTTTTGCTACGGGCCTTTTCCACACTCTAGCTCTGTCTTTTAATTCTTCATCACTTAATAAAACATTTATCTCCCTGTTTGGAATATCTATTTTAATGCGATCCCCATCTTTTAATAATGCAATAGCGCCTCCATCCATAGCTTCCGGACAAACATGCCCAATAGCCAATCCCCAATTTGTTCCTGAAAATCGCCCATCCGTAATCAGTCCTACCTTGGTTTCGCGCTTCATTCCACAAAGAATATTCATGAAAAATTGAAGCTGCCTCATCCCAGGTCCTCCTTTAGGACCCTCATATCGTAAAATAACTATTTCACCATCTTTAATCTTACCACTCAGAAGCCCCTCTATAGCATCCTCTTCGCTGTCGAATGTAATGGCCGGTGCCTCAAACTTCATCATTTCTTTGGGAACTGCAGATTGCTTAACAATAGCCCCTTCTGACGCTAAATTCCCTTTTAATACCGCAAGTCCTCCTTCACTACTAAAAGGATTATTAATCGATCTAATTACATCGTTCCCTTTAAAATAAACATTTTGTAGATTTTCTCTTAAAGTCTGTCCGGTGACTGTTAATACATCCGTGTGCAATTTTGATTCTAAGCTTTTAAGCACCGCCTGTATTCCTCCAGCCTTCGAAAGATCCACCATCGTCTTTAAAGGATCTGAAGGCTTTATCTTGCAGATAAGCGGTGTATCTTGGCTCAATTTATCCCATAAATTTAAGTCAATTTGATATCCCAGGACATGCGCTATAGCTCCTATATGCAAAATTAAATTTGTTGATCCACCAATAGCTAATGTTAGTCTAATGGCATTTTCTATAGCACCAATAGACATTATCTTTGATGGAACTAACCCCTCTGCAAGCAACTTGATTACTTGCCGGCCTGCCTCTCTAGCCATCTTGACCAAATTAGAACTCGTAGCAGGTATAGTAGCATTACCCGGCAATGTCATTCCAAGGCCTTCAGCAACTGAACATACGGTACTGGCTGTTCCCATTAAAGGGCAAGCACCAGGGCCGCAACATGTGTTTGCTAACATATAGTTAAATTCTGCCTCAGAAATTCTTCCTTGTTCTAAAGCCCCAAAACCTTCAACGATATCAGACATAACAGCTGGCTTGCCATAAAAAAGACCTGGTTCCATATATCCACCTGTTACAAAAATTGATGGTATATTTACCATTGCCGCTGCCATTAAAAATGATGGAACAACTTTATCACATGTTGGAAGAAAAACTGCGGCATCAAAAAGATTTGCCTCCAGCATTGACTCTATATAAAGCGCCGTGACGTCACGATATGGCAGACTATACCGATCCGCTAGACTCCCCACGCTAAGTCCATCACAAAGCCCCGCAGCTCCAAATTCTGCAGGATGTCCGCCTGCTTCTATAACTCCCTGCTTAACAGCATCAGCAATAGCTCTAAGATGAAAATGTCCAGGACTAATTTCATTCCAACCGTTAACTATGGCCACCAATGGTTTATTGAATTCTTTTTCATCAAAACCTAGCGCATTTAAAAGTGTCCTCCTATAATAACGTCCAACTTCAGCTTGTTTATCTTTTGCTCCTGGAATTCTTTGACTCTTTAATTCTCTAATAATCATATTATTCCTTCCTTTTCGAAATAATTTTTTATTCCCATTTAAAGACTACCCCAATGATTTTAGGATCACCAGCTAATAGTCTTTTATATACTTCAGGGGCTTCATCTGGAGAAAAATGATGCGTTATTAAAGGTGAAATTTTTATAATTCCCAATCTTTTTAGTCTTAAAGCCTCAAAAACTTCTTTACGAGTATGATGACTACTATGCATTAAAATTGTCTCTTTTGGATGAGCTAACATGTTTGTGTACTCTACTTTATCCCTACCCCCCATTAAATAAATTACTCCTTGACGAACCATTTCCCTTTCTTCATTTCTTTCTCCAGCAACATTTTTCAAAGCGCAATCCAAAAGGTTATTATTCCCCGTAGTTTCAATAATTATATCGTATGGAGCTTCTTTACCAATTTTTTCCCATACATCCGGATCTTTTCCATCAAAAACCATTTCGCATGCCAACTCTTTAGCTTTCTCTAAACGCAATTCAATCTTATCAAAGCCATGACAGCAGGCACCCAATGCTCTGGCGGCTTGCGAAGCAAATTGACCAATTAACCCCAGTCCCAAAATCAGAACTTTCTTTCCAATTGACGCTCCGCTTCGCCGTGCTCCATGTATTCCTATGCAAACAACGCTTAGCAAAGATGCCTCTTCGTTAGATATATCATCCGGAAGAGGAATAAGGTTTGGATGCACTGGAGGACCACCTCTAAATTCTAAATGTGCTCCTGCATCCTTAACATATTTTTTCCCGCTATAAATAAATTCTACAGGCCTATACCAATAGTGCGAGTAAACTCTCTGCCCAACTTTAATGGGAGAAGATTGAGAATAAGCCTCCATAACTCTTCCAACGTTTTGATATCCAGGCAGGACCGGCCAAGGTTGCGAATAACAACCTCCGGTCAAAAAATTAAGTTCTGTTCCGATTGTAACACCACTTACAAGAGTTTTTGTCAAAATATCTCCATTTTCAACTTTAGGCATTGAAAGACCATCTGAAACCACAACCTTCTCTTTTTCCGCAAAAATAATTCCCTTCATAAAATACTCCTTAATTTCTGTTTTTAATCCATCATTACGCCGCCATCTACATTTATTGTTTCTCCATGAATATGAGAAGCTAAATCGGAAACTAAGAAGGCAACTACATTGGCAACCTCCCTTGGTTCTCCCAACCTTCCCTTAGGGATTCCTGATACCAGCAACTCCATTTGTTCTGGCGTAATACCTTTATGGAGAGGAGTCTTTGTAGGTCCTGGGCTTACACAATTAACTGAAATTCCTTCTTTGGCTACTTCACGTGCTACTGTTCGCGTAAAAGCTAAAACTCCCCCTTTAGATGCAGCGTAGTGGCTGCCGCCAAAACGTCCACCACCCCTTTTACCAACATCCGAGCCAATAGTTACTATTTTTCCACATTGTTGTTTTCGCATTATCAGCAGTGCAGCTTGAACAGTTAAAAAAACTCCTTTTAAATTAACATCAATAATTCTATCCCACTCTTGCTCCTGAATATCCCACGTCCGCGTAGGAGATATTATCGCTGCGCAAGTAACCAAAATATCCAATTTCTTTTTTTCCGAAATCAAATCTTCAAAAACTCTTTTCACTTCTTTGCCCTTACTTACATCGGCCGAATATATTTTGCATGACCCTCCATCCTTTTTGATAAGTTCGGATGTCTCTTTTATGCTCTCCTCATTAACATCTACTAATGCTACAAACGCTCCCTCTTCTGCTAATACTCTCGAGACTTCTCTACCAATTCCGCTTCCTGCACCAGTTACTAATGCTATCTGCCCTTTTAAATCATGACCTTTAAACACCATTATCCTCCTTTTTAAAAACTCATTTTCTTATGGCAATGAGATCTACCTCCATAAAAGATTAATCAATAAAAGGCTGATCTGAGGAATAGCAATAATTAATGCAATTGCTCCCGTAATTCCAATAAAAAAAGGAACCAATGCTCTGGTGATTTCTTCCATTGATAATTTAGTTATGTTGCAAATTATATATATACAAACTCCCACAGGAGGAGTAAAGACGGCGATCGCCATCATTGTCACCATAATAACGCCAAAATGAATTGGATCCACTCCCCATGATTTAATAATTGGCAAAAAAATGGGAATTAAAACAATTAGAGCCGCTATTCCCTCCATGACAAGTCCAACAATCGCTAAAAAGCCGGCAATTAAAAACAAGCCCATATATTTATTTTTAGTTATCCCTGCTATAAACTCAGCTGCATAATGGGGAACATTGTCTGAGGTAAGAACTTGAGAGGCCAAAGAGGCTGTTGAAATAATAAACATAATCACGCCAGTCATTTTAGCTGAAGATTTAATTATTTCCGGAATGTCTGAAAACTTTATTTCTTTATAAATAAAAAAGGTAACCAAAAAAGCATACAGAACGGCAACGCAAGATGCCTCCGTAGGGGTTACAGAGCCCAAAACAATTCCACTCATAATAATAATAGGGGTGAGCAGAGCTAATAAACCGTCTTTCATGTGATGCAAAACATTTTTTACCCTAAATGGTTCAGAAGCCCCCCATCCATATTTCAGGGCCATTATATAATTAACAACCAACATGCTTCCCCCCATTATGATACCCGGAATGATACCAGCAACAAGCATTTTGGCCACCGATTCTCCAGCATAAATTCCATAAACGACCATGATAATACTGGGTGGAATAATGGAAGACAAACATGAGGTGGCCAGAGTAATTGCCGCGGTGTATCTTAAAGGATATTTATATCTGACCATTTCTTGAATTTCTATTATCCCCAACCCAGCCGCATCCGCTGTTGCAGATCCAGACATCCCACCGAAGATCATAGACCCAATTACATTAACGGCACCCAATCCGCCTCGCATCCAACCAACTAATGCATTCGAAAAAGCAAAGATTCTTTGAGCCATGCCACCGCGTGCCATTATGTTGCCGGCAAGGATAAAAAATGGAATTGCGATAAGAATATAAGAATCAAGAGCATCAAAGAGCATTACTGGCGGAAGTTTAAAATCTTTTCCCGTCACGATAACTGCTATTGTCGATCCTAATCCTAAACATACAGCAATAGGCACTCCTAATACTAAGAATGTAATTCCCAAGATAGCAAATATAACGCTCGCAATCATTATTCTATGCCTCTTGCATTTTTTGTTTTTGCCAATTTCTGTTCCTTAGGGAGTTATATATTAAATCAATTAAGTGGAGCGAATTAAGGGTAAAACCAATAGGGAGAATCACTGATATAAAAGCAATAGAAAAATTAATTGGCAAACTTACCGTCATTTGATTGGATTGATAATGCATCCTAACCATTTCGATACCAGCAAAAATCATATAGAGAGAAAATATTAAAAAAAGAAATTGAACAGTTATCCATAAGTAGTATTTCTTCTTAGGGCTCAGTAAATGTTGTAAAAATTCAGTTCCTATATGTTCTTGGCCCTTTGTAGCTTCGCTCAGTCCCAAAAAACTGATATAGATCAATAGATAACGATTTAGTTCTATTGTCCAGGGAACGTGAACATTAGTAAGTCTTCCAATAATCTGTAGGACAGTCACGCCGATCATCCCTATCGTCCCTGCAATGATTCCATAACTCTCCAATTTTTTATATATTTTTATTGTCCACATTTTTACGATGGACTTCCTTTATTTTTTGGGGGAAGTATATATAACTTCCCCCTAGTTTTCAGCGCGTTTATTTCTTTAAAGCTGTTACGACTTCGCTTATTAACCCTTTTGTGAATTTAGGCTCGTACTCATCCCAAACTGGCCGTGTAATCTTTCTGAACCTTTCCTGTTGTTCTTTCTCGAGAAAGGAGACGGTCATTCCTCTTTTCTTTAATATTTCTATCGCTTCTTCTTGCATTTTCTTTTCTTCTTTATATTTAAGATCCCCATATTCCTTAATAAGCTTTGTTATTTCATCTTGGTCTTTCTTTTCTAAACTATTAAAGGTTTTAAGATTTGCTTGCACAATCAAAAGGTCTCCCGTATAATCCCACATGGTCACATACTTTGCTAAATCCCACCACTTTTCTGTGATAAGGAATTCTGTGGGCCTTTCAGCTCCATCTATTGTCCCCAATTGAAGGGCGCTAAAAATCTCTCCAAATGGCATTCCGATTGGATGTGCCCCCATTGCCTTAAAAATAGAGACCATTAAAGGAGTTTCCATAACTCTAATTCTAAGTCCCTTTATATCTTCAGGCTTCAAAATTGGCCTTTTAGTATTTACAATTTGCCTCAAAGCTCTAGACCAATAATCAACTCCTTTTATTCCTATCTTCTCCCATTTCTTGAACAAATCACGCATTGGCTTTGTATGGCGCAATTTTTCGTATTCATCATAATTACTGACCAAAAAAGGCAAATTACATACACCAACGTCAATATCCCATGCTGTAAAAGTAGCTGCAGACACCCAAGCGACATGAGTTGAGCCCAAACTCGTATTTTGAATCATGGTTTTAATTTTCCCTCCTGAAAGCTGACACCCTGGGTAAACCTGCATTTCTACTCTGCCATTAGTATTTTGACTTACTTTTTTTGCCATATCTTTCAAAAGGCGATCAGTAATTGACCCTGCAGGTTCATCATGTTCCGCTTTTAAAACTATAGATGCCGCATTAGCTGATAATGCCCACAAAAAAACAAGTGAACTTACGACTAAAATAAATGTTTTCATATAATTCTTTATCATTTTTTTCTCCTTTCTTTTTATCTTTTGATATCTAAAAAGTATTATTTTGTTTTATTCCTAACACCTCCTTTCTTCCTTTCATCACACTTAATTTATTTTGGCGCTGGAGCAGTTGATTCACCTAGTATAATCTTTGTTTTAAGAACTACCCGATCTTTGCAGACTTTTTTAAATAAACGTGCTAAAAGTATTTTTGCCGCTTCCATTCCTACCCTGTTGCCTGGCTGAACTACACAAGTAAGGCTTGGCTTTACTATAGAGGGGAGGGGATTCTCTTCGAATTCAAAAGATACAAATGAAACATCTTCAGGAACCATTTTTTTAGTCTTCTTTAATGCCAATAAACAACCAATGGTTATAATGTTATTCGTTGCAAAAATTGCAGTGGGGGATTTTTTTAAAATGGTCATAGCTTTTTTATAAACCGGCTGAATCTCTAATTTGCTAAATCCGATTAACTCATTATCAGTGGAAATCTTAGATTCTCGATAAGCACGCAGATAACCTGCTAAACGCTCTTGAGTCGTTGAATACTCCTTCGGACCACATACAATCGCAATTCGATTGTGGCCCAGTTCAATAAGATATTTTGTAATTTTATAAGCACCTCCCTCGTTATCCACAGTGACGCTACAACCATCATAACCTGGAAAAGTTCGGTTAATTAATAAAAAAGGAATCTGGCTTTTAATAAGTAAATCCAGCTCTTCTCTATTTTTCCCGACTGGTGCGATAATGAAACCATCAACTCTTTTTTCAAGCATTAGGTTAATGGCATATTCTTGGCGTTTAGGATTTTCATAACTTTCTCCTAAAATGACACCATACCCTTTCTTGAAGCAATACGTATTAATCGCAGCAACAACGCCAGCATAGTATGGATTTTGAATATCAGAAACAATGACGCCTATAGTATTGGTTTTATTAGTTTTTAAACTTTTTGCAATGGCGCTCGGCTTATAATTAAGATGCAAAATGGCATTTTTTACCCTTTTTACCAATTCTGGGCTGACATAACGCTTGCCGCTTAGCACATTCGAGACAGTAGCAGTAGAAACTTTAGCTAATTCAGCAACATCTTTAATAGTTTTCATCTATTAGCATCTTTTTCAGTATAATTAATCGTTTAGTTAAACGATTTACAAAATATTAATAAATATTAAAAAAACTGTCAAGTATAATATGAACCAAGGTAATGTATCATTTCTTGTGTCAGGAGGTGAAATGAGATATGTTGCTACCCTTAGTAATTAAAAGCATAAAACAAGCGTTTAAAGAAAAAAGAGTTTCGGTGCTGAGGAATGGAAAGGTGATTATAGAATAGCTGCGGGCTAAGCTCTCAAAAACATGCTGGAGCGGAGAATGGCTAATGCGGTAGATGCTCATTTAGAACAAATGCGGGCTCAAGATATTCCAGATCGGCGTAATTGTTCTTATTCTAACCATATCCTTACAAAACTTTAAAAAAGCTAGAGCTATCTGAATCCAGATCCAGCACAATGCCAAACAGCTTTAAAATTAGAATGCTTTTTTAATCTAAAAAACGCAGACCCTGCGTTTTTGTTTCTAAACTATATTCGAGAGCTTCTTAAAAAACTCCGTTAGTAATACAAAGAACACCATAAAACTCGGAAT
>Ga0123519_10015064_pt1 | contig 10903 bp, 8 predicted proteins | sample YelNatPaOPRAMG02_FD_87396 | JGI IMG/M metagenome (GOLD analysis project Ga0123519, IMG submission 87396) | Hot spring microbial communities from Yellowstone National Park - Yellowstone National Park OP-RAMG-02 (version 2) | ecosystem: Environmental > Aquatic > Thermal springs > Hot (42-90C) ... | reverse complement strand
CATTCAGGCCGCATCTGCGAAGAACAGGTTCAGTATGCAAAATATATTTAACATCTTCCTTTTGGATATCATGAGAATATATTTTTTCAATAGATTTTTGATCCAGCATAGATCCTACTTTTTTTGCCGGTTTTTCTCTCTTCTGTTTTATTTTTCACAAAATCAGCAGGCACCTCAATTAATTGGAAATCTCGAGTACCATATTTCCTATTTATTGCTTTTAATGCCTCTTGTCTTTGTTTTAAACCTCCACGCTGTCTAAATGAGGCTATATTAGGATAAGTGAAAACTATATTTTCCCTCATTTTCAAACTTTTACATCCAAGTTCAAAAAAATGTAATGTAAACTTGATCTAATCACCTTTCTAAATTATGTCCATAGTTTTGGCTTTTTTGAATCAAAGTTCGAGTTCCTATAGAAAATTTTATTTGGATAAAATATATCACTTTAAAGTGTCTATATACAAAAACTGGTATTTATAATGTTGAATGATTTTATTTATTTAGATCTGAGGTTATAATATGAAGACAGAATATAAAAGCTTTTATGATATTTTAAGGGAATATTTAGATTTATATGAGGGTGAATATGAAGGAATTGTGGATTATGGTCCGGATATTTTTAAATTGATGGCGGATATTTTGAATGAAAAAATTATTGGAGCTGATATGCGATTGAAGATAGGTGCGGCATTAGGGTATTTCGTGGTGCCTTTTGACATAATTCCAGAAGTAACAGCTGGTCCTAATGGTTATATTGATGACATTTTTATTTGTATACATGTCATAAAAGAAATTGCAGAAGAAATCGGTTACGAATCTTTGGAAGATTTATGGGAAGGTGAAGGTGATCTAAAAAATGTTGTAAATGAATGTTATAGCAAATCAAAGGAAATATTGGGAGATAAAACAGCTTTAATATTGAGTTATGTGGGATTCAAATAACATTTTTAATATATAGATTTATTTTTGATGATACAGTGAAGCTAATTTGTATGGTTACAAAGAAGAAGCTTTGGGTGACTCTATGGGAGAACCGCCAAGGATACCTAATTCAAAGGATTGGAAACATTGCATAGAGAGGGAGTATAAATTCAAATATATAACCCGAGCATGGGATATACCAGGGGATGCTTTGTGGGCCACGTCCTGTTCGAGGACAAAAAGGATGTTCATGGGGTTTCCGAGGGAGTTATATCAAGGGAGATATAATCTAATTTTTTATAGGTATATGGATGCTTATGGTTTAGAGTATGGGGTGTTATCTGATAGGTATGGGATCCACATGTATGATGAATGTTTGGATTATTATGATATTCATCCTGGTGAATTAGATATTAAGGACAAGCAGAAATTGGGTAGGATGGTTCGCCAAAAATTGAGAAAATACGGCTTTAAAAAAATAGTCTTTTATCACCCAAGCCCCTTACGATCCAAGCCCTATTTTCATATTCTCTGGTTCTCAAGAGTCCCCGTCTATTATATTACAGATATAAAATTGTTAGGTAAATGATCATATCAACGAGAATCCCATTTGTAAGTAGCCTTTTGATAATAAACCCTTAATAGCTTCTTGGAGAGTGTCTTCATTCATTTCTTTTAAGGCTTTTTGTTTTATTTTATCATAATTTACCCACTTAGATCTGCCTTTTACAAATTCTAATATCTCGAGAACTCTAAATTCAGCGGGAGTTAAGAGAGGATCAATAAGCTTTTTCAACTCCTCACTGATTACGTCTTTCTCGTTCTTTAATGATCTTGCGCTGTATTTTAATTCATCCAGAGGCATTTCAATGCTCTTCAACAATCTCTCAATCTTTTCTTCAATTACTTCTGTATTTACGCCTTTCTGTTTAAGTAAGTTGCAAATTCTTTTGGTTTTATCTATAAACTCAGAAAAATTAACTTGTACAAAATCATCCCATTCTTGATAGATATTTTTCTTATCGTATTTTAAGCTCTCAATCCATCTTTCGATGAAAATTTTTGGATCTTCAAGTTCAGTTTCTTCTATCATTTCAAGATCAAGTTCTTCATATTCTTTTTCAAGCCTTAATAACTTCTCTTTAAATGGACTAACTCTACTTCTTAGGTTTTTCACGTCAAATATATTTTCAATTTTTTTAACAAACTTTTTATTTTCTTTTAAACATGAAAGGAATTCTTTTTCTTTTCTTGCCAAAGCCTTTAGGTAGGTTATTAGTTCTAAAAGTGTGCTTAGTTTATCATTTATGATTCTTTCTTTTTCTTTCACTTGTTTTTCTATGTAAGGAAGTCTTATATCTTTGATTTTAACTGTTTTTTCATCATCCTTTATTTTAGCTGTCTTTAGCTCTTTATATAGATAATATGAAATTTTGTAAGTTGGGTCAATATCGATGGTTGTTAGATGTCTGTTATATTCTTCCCACCTGTCGTTTATATTTTCAAATGCTCTTCTATTTCTGTCAATGAGCTTTTTGATAGTACTTACATTATCATCGAACTTTTCTTTTAATTTTTTTAATGCAAAAATTTTTATGTTAAAGTAATTTGCATGTGTAAGTTGTTTATTAAAATAAAATTCATTTTTATCAAAGTTTTCGCTATTCTTTATTTTGCTTAACTCCTTTTTTGAATAATTCTTTTTGTAAACTTCGATCATTTCCTCATAATTTCTCATTAGCTTTTTGTATTCTGAAATGTTTTCCTTTTTGAATCTTATATTTAACCATTTTTTGGTGTTATTAACGATATAATCAAAATCTCTGTCTAAATTCCTCTTTTTTCCTTCGATTTCTTCGATAATTTTGCTTCCTTTTTTTGAAGCTTTATTTATTGCAGGTAATATTTCTTTTTCAAGTTGTTCTAAAAGTTTGTTACAAAGGCTTATTTTTTGTAATAGAAGATCTTCTTCTAATGAAGCCTTTAATGCTTCAATTTTCTCCCAAATGTCTTCTAAAAATTCGTTAACTTCATCTAACATTATTAATTTATCTTCTCTTTTCTTCGTTACATAGAAATGGTTAAAAGCTTTAAGTGTTTCTTCTTTGATTGTCTCATTATACTTTTTAAGGTTTATTTTTAGAAAATTGTATGCTTCTTCTTTGTCTATTAGGATATATGATTTGCTTTTTCTTTTAATTTTACCTTTGTATTCTAAAATATTTAAAAACACGTCTTCGAAGATCCGACCTGTTTTTTGTTTCACGATGAAGTAGTCTATAAGTTCTTTTGGGTTTACTTTCTTTTCTTTATTCATGATTTCGGAAATCCTCCTCTCTACGGGGTGTCGTTTTACTTTATACCTACCGTTGGAGGTTTTATCTAGAAAACCGTTTTTTTGTAGATCTAAGGATATTTCTTCAACTTTCTTTGGGGAATCTTCAAAATCAGATGATATGAATCCGGTTTTAGTTCCATATTTTCTAAATTTTAATATTCCTTCTATGTTTTTATTGAAAATTTCTTCTGGTGTGTATGGTTTTTCCATGTAATTTATGTATAACTTTAAACAGTCTGCAAACTCAGAAAGGCTTCTAGCTTTTGTTTCTATTTGATCTATTACTAAGCCTTTTTTTGTTTGTTTCTTTAACCATTTATCGATTTTAGAATCTAAGAGTAGTTCTCTGCTTATTATATCTTTACATTCGAACTTGAGCCGTTCTTCATCTACAAATTCATTATATTCTTTTAGTGATTTGTGAGAACTTATTATTTTCTTTGTTAGTGTTGGGTGGAGGGGCATGTTTAAAATTAGATATTTATGTTTTTCATCTAATTCTTTGTTTTGGATTCTTTCTTTGGCTTTATATGTGAAATCCCCGTTGTATAAAAGAATTGTCAAATTTATACTCAAGTCTTCGTTCAAAATTTCACTTATATAATCTATATCTACGCCTTTCACGTCACCATTTACCACATAAAGCATTGTTTTTATTCGTGTTTCATCTTTAGGATCCTCTAATTCCAAAATAGAATAATTTTCACCATCATGAGTAAAATCTAGATTATAATATCCAGATTTATCGAGAACGGTTATGAATGCTTGTGGCATATTTTTTCCATATTCTTCTGTTAGATTTCTGGATGTTTCTCGCCAAAGTTTTAGTCTTATTTCCTTGTTTTTAATAAACTCTAATGCTCTTGGAATTGGTGTTGGGAAAATTTCATTAAGCAATAAATCACTTGCTAGAAACATTCTATCGTCTTTTATGAATCTATTTAAAGAATTACGAAGTTCCATGGCTTTATTATCAGTTATTTTGCCTTTGAAAAACACTTTAATGTCAATCTCGTCAACTGGGAGAACTATTTGTTGGATTAATTCACCATTTTTACCAATTTCAAAAAAGGTTATTCTATCTTCAAAATCATTCACGCTTTCGCTATAATTTTCTATAATTATCATGTCTTTATCAGTTACTTCATCGGTTTTGATATAATACTTCAAAATATCAAAAATGTCTTCAGCGCTTCTATTATCTTTTAAAGGGGCTACGTTTATTATAGATCTTTCAATTTTATCTTTACGTTTTAAATCTTCATTCAATAAATTAATAGATTTCTGGATTGTATTTTCATCTTTCCCTGTTATCTCAACTAACTCATCTAATTTAAATGGCTTAAATTCCCCTATAAATAATTTAAATAGTTCTTTGGTTAATTTTCCCAACTCTTGGGTCTGTTGATCACTTAAATATTCAATTATTCTGTAATATCTATCTTTTTCTATGCAAGGAGCTTCTGCACCGAAAACGAATACTTTTTCTCTTTCTAAAAATCTAAGCAAGTTTTTATAATCCACGATTTCTAATTTATTATCTTTCTTGAGACTATTGAACAGTTTTGTGTATAATGTTATAATGTTTCCTAAGTTTCTTTGACTAATTCTTAATAGGGTATTAAATAAACCAAGATTTTTTATAGGTAATGGAGTGGGTAAATGATATCTATAAGAGTATCCTAAAAGTGCTTTAAGAAAATCTAGTCCCTCCTTTTTTCTTAGTTCCTCTAATTCGACAATGTCAACTCTTCTACCTAATCCTCCAAAAATTAGGCTGGTTTCATCATGCACTTTTAGTTTGTTATAAGCATCAGGGGTGATTGATACAAATATATGTAATGACCCTTCATACTTTCCATTTTCATGGATTGGTTTATAAACTCCGTTTATGGTTTCCTTTATTCCAGAAACAATACTCTTTAGAGAATCTATATCTAGAAGTAATTCTTCAAATTCATCTATGAAAATAAATATCTTACTATCCTTCTTTTTTGATAATAGATTATCTAATACGTTTTCTATATAATCTTCGGGGGCTGGATAATCATCTAATGATGGTATTCCTATAGTTTCGTCATTGGATTCTGCTTTTATACTGTTAAATAAATTGACTAAAAATTTTAGAGATGTTAATGGTGTTTTATTACATGTCTTGGAAACTTCTTTGTCTTGATATGAATTTGCTAAAGTCGATGCAGACACAAAAAGGGCATAGTCTCCTTTTTTCATAAAAAGGGGTTCAATAAATCTTTTATAAGTTTCAGTTTTTCCTTGACCCCATTCACCTAATATCATACAGACTGCAGTTCCCCTAGCAGAAGTTCTGCAATATTTAATAAAATCCTCTAATTTTCTTGTGACATTTTCTCTACTTTCAATCTTTATATTTTCAAAACCTTCAAAATGTACACCCGTAAGTGACGGAAGTCGATCATATAGACGTGTTGTTTTCAAAATTCAGCCCCCCTAAGTTTACTTAATCTCTTAACGACATTAGTACTTCCAGCAGTATGATGAACAATCCTATCATCTTCTGGAATTTTTATTAAAAGAGGAAATGGCAATTTATTCATTTGTCCTGTTAAAATTAACTCTCCTTGACTTAATCTTGTAAGCCTATTTGTCAGAGAAACAGGGAGGCCTCCAGTCACGTTTTTAACATAACTCACATCTTCTGGTGAAATTCTATGTATAAGGAATGTATTACACATTGATAAAACAATTCTATCGAGGAATGATGGACGTTGAGTAATTAAACATAATGAAAGTCCAAATTTTCTACCTTGGGTAGCTATTAAAGATAATTTGTTTTTGGCAAGACTTGATCCTACAGGATATGATTTATCAGGTGCAAAATTTTGGGCTTCTTCAATTAAAAATATCAAATATCTACCATCTTCTCTAATTTTATACTTTGTAAATTCATTAAATAAAAGTGTTACAAGATAAGTCATTACAAGCTGTTTAACTTGTATTTCTACTCCAGTAGCACCTTCTTCGGAAAAGTCAATAATTGCAACTCCACCTTGCCTTGTAATTTTATCTATAAAAGATTTTTTTGTTAATTCTGAATATGATTTGGCGGATAATATCCTATAATTCTCTATTTCTCTAAACTTTTCAAATGATCTTATTATTGCGTTTTTTGTTTGTTCATGTATATCTTTTCTTTCTTTAAGTTCCCCTTTTAATTCTTCATAATTTTCATCATCAGAAAACAGATCATGCATGGAATCATAAGCTTTTTCATCTTTCATGTGTTCCAGTAAGTTTGTTATACCACTTAGTTGTAATTCTCCTCCTTCTAATGTTCCTTTATAATACATTATGATGGTTTCTGCCAATTCTCTTATTGATAGAGCATCTAGATCGATACCAATTACATCTTCGCCGTGTAATTTTGGGTTTTCCATTTCCACATGTGGAAATACAAACCTTTTTATCCATCCGACATTTAAAAGTTCTCCGTTTTCTTTAAAATGTTCGTAATAATCCAAATAGTCACCATTGGCATCTATGATAATCATGGGAAATGATACTGAACTCACATCATCCACAGGTATTCTCATGAATTTCTCTATTAAACTACCAGTATCAAATGACTTCCCACTACCTGTAGTGCCAAAAACAGCCATGTGCATAGGAATTTTTTCAACGTCCAATGGTACTGGAGCGCCTTTGTAACCTGTTAAGGTTCCATACCAACAATATCCTGGAGTCTTACGGTTTATACCATAAATTTCTTGTTCATGTTCATTGGGGTCTATTTTTATAAGAGTATCACCTGGCATTGGAGGATATTTTATTTCTCCACGGGGTAATTCAATTAATAATTCAAGTTTGCAAATTTCATATTGTCTGGCAATTTCTTCTGGAATTCTTAAATCCTTTCTTCTCGCTTCACTCCAAGCGTCTCCCTCGGTATAAAATGCATTATAAGGAAATATCTGAAATATTCTAGCCAATATTCTTCTTTCTTCATGAGATGACACTAAAACTAACATTCCCTCCCTTAATTTACCTTCGGCACTTTCTAGTAATTGACTTGTAGCTTCTCTGGTTGTGGCTCCACTTAGTATGATCCCTAATTTTCCATCTTTTTTTTTAATTTTGATCACCTCAATTGAAATAGGTTGATTTGGTCTTCGAAACTAGTAGTTCTTGATTTGGTTAATATTTCTTCATATAAAACTTCAGCAGCTCCTTCTTGAATTTTACATTTTTGGTGAGCTAATTCTACAGGCAACGGTATGTATTGTTTGGGATATTGCCAATCAAGAGTTGCTTTCACAGCATCGGAACAGATTTTGTTTACTTGCTTTAATTCTTCCTCTAGGAGAGGTATATCTAAACGTAATATTTTGGAATCGATACTCTTTTGGAAAAATGTAGAATATACGTGGATTCCATATTTTTTATACAGATTGTAAGTTTTATAATCTGAAATGTCTAGAAATTTTGAGTACAAGGCACCATAATAGTTGTTTTTAAATCTGAATTCCGAGAATAGATAGATAAATAAGTATTGATCACTAAGAAAACCATTATAGGATTTTTCATTGAAATTTTCAAAATTTTTCATGAAGAAACGTTCTCTGGATCTCTTAACGCATCCGATCATTCGAGAATTTCGTAGACATTTTTTAATTGCACTAGAACGATCTTCTATGTAATTTATATTGTTATAATATGGTGGATCAGCTATCGGACCATCTATGAAAATTAGAGAAGTTTTTTTCTTATTACCCCAATTTTCTATGGCTTTAGTTTCACCTACAAGCATTCTTAATGCTGCTTCTTCTTTTACATTATAATCTTTTTGTTCACTTATTTTCTCTATACCCGCAGCGAATATGTCAACGCGTGGAGTGCTTTCAATTCCATTTTCAAAGAGAATTCTGACTATGGAATATGGTGCATACCACTTTCCTCCGGTTCCACCAATAAGATAAAAACTGCCATCGATTCCGACTGTGCGACAATCTGTAAATTTATTATCTGGTAAATCGTCTTCTATAAACAAAATTTTTTCGATTTTGGAAGTTTCATTAAAGATTTTTTTGGCTCTTTTTTTAAACCTTGCATTTTCTTTTTGGAATCTTTCTCCTATGCGATTGGCTTCACGTACCAATTTTAATAATACTCTCGGTTCTGTTTTATTGAATTCAATGCGTTTCTTCAGTTCAACAAGTTTTTCATAATCCAAACAGCTCCCCACCGCTAAAATTGTAATACGGCGTGATCATTAATTAAATATTTAACTGCTTTGGAGAACGTCCCTTTTTTTAGCCTGCTTTCTATGAAGGATTTAATACGCCCTTCTTTCAAAGCTTGATGAATTTTTTTTTGCTCATTGAGGAATACCCATGCATTATGCACGGATCTGGAATAGAAACTGTCATTTAGACCTTGAATCCTCTCTTTAAGGGTTTTATCTTGGCAAAATGGACATTCGCAATTTGCTAATAATTCTTTTTCACGGCCTCTTATAAAAGGTCTTTTTTTGCTATTACGTGGTGTTAAGTGTCTGTCACCTACACCTGGTAATTGTATTACTCCATAAGCGGCTTTTAATCTCCATGCCATGGAGTCGAGGGAATCCACTCCCAGAGCAAACATGAAATGCATCGATTGGCTGCTACCCACCCCAAATGTATGTAGTAGTGAATCCGGAAATTCCTCTCTAATTAATCCAATTGCATCTGCTACAAATTTTAAGCTATCCTTGATTCTACTGGTTCCTTTAGTATTGAATATTAGGGGAACTAGACTCCCCAATCCGATGAATTTTGGGTTTTCATCAATTTTTTTTATCTCCCTACAAGCCATTTTCAAATCCTTCAAAGTATAACCATGGAGTATGGGCATTAAAAGGACATTTCCATCATTTTTTAACATATATTTTGTATTCTTGAGTGTTTTAAGCCATCTTCTGCTATTTATTTTGGCTGGCTGTGAGGGATCAAAAGGATGATCTAAAATTGCGGCTATATCAGGCTTTGAAGCTTCATATAACTCCAAGATTATACTTGGATCTAAATCCACTTTATCCTTCTTTTGGAATACAAAACCGCCAGAATCCATAAAAACTAAACCATCAAAACCAAGATATTCATGTATACTCTTCTTTGAAATCTTCTCACATACTTTCAGACGTCTAAGAACTTCATATGCATTAACCATCAAATTTTTCATTGGAAGAACTTCCCAAAGCCTTGGAGAGCTTCCTATGGGATATCCCAGCCATATTAAAGGGGTTTCAACGGCATTTCCATTTAATTTAAGAGTGCCACTTCTACAAGAAAGTCCATCATCCTCATAATTAATCTCAAATTTTATATTAACCACCAATTTTATGTTGGTTAAAGGTTTAAATAAATTTAGGGTGTAATAAAATTAAATCTTAATTTATTATATTTTTACTTTTTGAAATGAAATTTTAGAGTACAGTATAATAACACAAATAACATTAATTGATTTCACAAGGACTTTTGACAGTGCCAAAAACTTAATTCACCGTAAAGTTTGGTTTATTGTCCTAGATTATTAGGCTTCTACACAGCATCGGCGCTTACATATTCTACCCCAGCAACCAATAGTTTTTCAAAGAGGATATAAAATCAAGGGGAACTGCCCATAAACATAGGGGTGCTAAGCTCATCTACAAGAAAAACTCCAGAGAATTATATCTCCATATTACCGTTCTAATAAAAATTTCCAAACCTTCTGGGAACAGTCTAGTTGGCGTTGATATTGGTATTTAACAAGCTTTTGGTAGCTTATAATGGTTTTAGTGTTAGTGGAAGCCTATAGAGCATATGAGGCGGCACTATAGGAGGATTAGGAGCTCTCTTCAAGAGAAAAGCACCCCCTCCGCGAATATGGGGCTCAAAAGGCTCTCTGCGGGGCGAATATGGACTAACACCATCCTCCACCAAACCAGCAGAGCCATTGTCAACTCCTTGAACAAGGGAAACTATGTTGTCATGGAGAAACTTGACAGGATAAGGGAGAGAGTTAGGCATAGGAGAGAGTACAGGGCTACTTTCCATAGCTGGGCTTTCAAGAAACCGCAAAACATGATCAAATACAAGTGATCAAATACAAGTGCATCGAGAAAGGAATTCCAGTAGTCTACTTCAAGCCCAACCACACCTCCCAGAGGTGTCCAAGATGTGAGGGTATTGATAAGAAGAATAGAAGGAGTCAGGCGCTCTTCAGGGATGTTAAGTGTCGTTATCAAAACGATGTTGATCGTGTTGCCTCCTTTAACCTCCGAGAGCTGGCTCTTGGAGGTTGAGCTACCGTCAACCAGCCCCATGTAGGGGTCAATGATCGCATGCATGAAACCCACCTATAAGCCCTTTCCTATAGGAAAGGGTAGTTGACTATTCAATTTCTGGAAATCAAAAAAGACTTTAAAAAATTCAGAACGGTAACCTAAATTGGAGTTTGGATGGCATTTAGATTGATTAAGATTTTTTTTGGGGAGAGGTTTTCTATTTTTTCATTGCGTTTTGGGCCATTTTTATGAGTTTTTCGGGGTTGGTGTTCTTGTCTGTTAGTTGGATGATATATTTTTTTGTTGGTTCTATTATCACTATTGCTAGTGGGCAGATCCATGATGTGATGAAATTT
>Ga0123519_10015063_pt1 | contig 10903 bp, 6 predicted proteins | sample YelNatPaOPRAMG02_FD_87396 | JGI IMG/M metagenome (GOLD analysis project Ga0123519, IMG submission 87396) | Hot spring microbial communities from Yellowstone National Park - Yellowstone National Park OP-RAMG-02 (version 2) | ecosystem: Environmental > Aquatic > Thermal springs > Hot (42-90C) ... | reverse complement strand
TATATGCCTATCAAATATTTGTCAATACCTTATCGTTGAACAAAAGATAGCCATTCTTTATTACTAATCGCCAGTTTCAGCTTTTTCAAATCTTCGGCTTGTTTTATTTGTTCAATTACCCATAAACCTTTGCGGGCGATGTTATATGCTCCATTGGCATCGGCATTTTTTGGTAATGTATCGCTTGCCGTACGGCTATCGTAAAACTCACCTTGTTCGTTGGCAACGGGTGAAATAAGATAATCGGTTTCCGTTCCGGTTATGCTGTTTCGCATTTGTAAAGTAAGCTTAAACAAATGTAACAACCGTTCAAAAAAGACTTTTTCGGTTTGCCGGCTTATGGCAACTTTGAGTTCTTCCTTGTTTTTATAGCTTATTCCGTATTGCTCAAATAAATTTATAAACTCTTCCGTCAGTGAAATTTTACGATTATCCCATTGGCTGTTTTTTTGCGGGTTGCGAAATGTCTCAATCCTATCCCCGAAAGTGCAAATTGTCCAATCTTGCTTTGTCCCTTCTGCTTTAGTATTGAAAGAAGAATAATTTTTTACTACAAATTCAAAATAACCTTTATTTTGATTATATTTAATATCATCAAATTTCTTAAAGAACTCTTTGGCTGTATCTATGTTTTCATAATGCATATCAAAAAGATTTACAAAGCCGGTAACGGGATCTATGTTACTGGTGTTCCATGCCGGGATATAAAATAAGAACCCACTTTGTTTTCCCAACTTTTTAAAACTTTTAAATTTGTTGGTTAGTTGATAAGCTTTTAATGTTCCGCCAAATTCATTATGAGGTTTCTTTTTAATTACTAAATAATTTAATTTGTCAATCAGCATCTTTTCAAATTTCTGATAGACTTGTTTTTCTACTTTTTGCCTGCCACGCATAAAGCCCATATTCAAATCTTCCAATACCACAATGGCATTGTATTCCACCATGAGTTCGGATATTTTATGTATCACCTGACTTAAATATCCTTCTTTAAGTTCTTTGATGGTTTCGATGGTTTTCCAGTTACGGCGAGCTTCGTCTCGGTTTTCCTCTTTTTTGTCCAACAAATCGTGATAATTGGTTTTATAGGTTTTGCCTTTGTATTCGTTTACAATTTCGTTGAGCGAAAACTGTTGTTTAATATTTCCCTTGTTATCAATCAGCGTTAAATAAAGCAAATGTCTTTCGCCACGGTCAATGCCAATAATGTGTGTGTTGTTGTTTTCTTTCAGAAACCGGTTGACTTCCGTATTAATGTTGTTTAATTCGGCTGCTTTAAAGTTCATGGTAATAGGTACATGAAACTGGAATTTGTCAAGTGTATAGCGGCGGTCTTTGATAATGTCGTAATCAAACTCACTTTGTTTTTTCTCGTTAAGTGAGTTTTTATTTGGAATCGGTTCGTGTGCTTTATGCACGATTTTATTTTCCTCTTTAACGCTCGATTTGCGGTAAAATACTTCTGCTTGACCGTTGAGTTTATAGACTACGTCGGCAAGATTTTCTTTATCAAACAACATTTTCCAATACAGGGTGTGTATGTTGGGAGTTCCTTTGCTATACGGCGAAAAGTCTTTGTTGTAGATTTGGAAAAGATAAAGTTTGCCTTCATTCACCATTTCATCAATATAATTTTCCGGAATATTTTTGAAAATTATTTTATATCCCTGATGTTCCACTTCCCGGTAAAATCCGCTTAAATCATTGTAACTATTCGTATCTGAAAATTGAAATTCGAAGTGTTTCCAGTCTTCGTGTTTGTTTATGCACGATTTAAAGAAATCAATTAATTCATGGCAATGTTGCAGATTAAATTTATCTCCTTTTTTATGAGTTTCGTTCTGATAATTTTCCAGTAGTTCGGCACTTGGTTTAAATTCTTCAATTCTTGACTCCGAAAAGAACACTTTTGGTAGCATTTTATTGGCACCCGGTAGCAGTTTGTATTCCATTTTCTCATAATAAGTTTCATTGTTGCTTTCAAAGTCTTTTTTAAAGATTCTGTTGTATTTCTTGTTCATAATACCTAAATAATACAACCCGTTTTTTCTTAGGATGATACTTGTATTATCGGGTTCTTTGTTCACATCCCAACCATTTAATAATGTAGAATTTTCAAAATTCAATTTCATTTTTTCGGTTGAATATGGTTTGCGGGTCATATAATTCCGGACCTTATTATAAAGTGGCGTAATTTGGTCAAGAGTTTTCCAAAGTGCCGTAAATTCACCATAAAACGTTTCATCTTTTTCAGGTTCATTTCCTTTCCCCAGTAAGGGTTTAACAAACCATTGCAGGTTTTTGATGCTGTCGAGAAAAAGTTTTATTTTATCCACACTGATTTGGTCGTGCGCTAAATCTTTCTCGTTAGGATATGGGTTATTAAGTAAGTCCTTAATTTGCTCATAATTATTTTCAATTTGAACAAATAAATTTTTTGTTTTTTCTTCTTCGGTGTTCCGTTCGCCCAATTGCTTGAAATAATCTTCTATTTTTTTGTGATAATCGGCATTGTCCAGCAAAAGCAAACAATCATTAATAAAACCAATTGAAAAACTATCTTGATTTTTGAAATATTTCTTTTGTTCATTTTCGTATTTTTCCGTTCCGAGTTTTAATTTACCGGTATAGTATTTTTTGTCGTACCATATATTCATTGCTTTTTGAAACATTCCCCAATCGCCGAACATCTTTTGCGAAATATCGGTTATGCTTAAATCATTCCGAAGGTATATTTTATGCAAATCAAAATCATGCAGGTTTTGAAGATGTTCTTTTAATGGAGATAAAGCGTGTATGTTGATTTCCTGATACAGTTTTTCAATACTTTCTAATACTTCATTTCCATCTTTAAATTCTTCGGGAATGAACGAAGCGGTGGAACGGTCGCTTAGAACTTGTTTGTAAAGAGGTTTTAATTTCCCTATACGTTCTTCTTTTTTAGCTGTTTGGTTATATAAGTTGATGTATTCGTTTAGTCCTTTTATTTTTTCTTTTCCGTCTTCGGGAGTAAATCCTCCAATTAAATGATTGTATTTGTCAATGCCTGTTTGCGTAAGCGTTTTATTAAAGTATTCCAACGAAAACATTTCTTCAACGGATAGTGCCTGAATGACAGGACCTAATTCTTTATCGGAAAGTATAATCTGAAATTTGTCTTTAACTGGCGAGTTTTTGATTTTTTCGAAAGTCCGCATATTATCTAAAAACTTAGGCAAATTTTCATGAATGAGGCGGTAAGGAATAGCAGTTGATTTATCTTCGGCGGAGTAGATGTTTTTTCGGTTTTCGTGAAAACCTGTAAAGTAAGTAGTAAAATTATCAAACTCTGCTACCAGTTCTTTATCTTCTTCCGTTTGCACAAATGCTTTTAAATCGTTCTTGATTAATTCTTTAGCAAACAGATTTTTAAAATTCTCATGTTTAGTAAATCTGTCGGCAATTTGTTTTCGTAATTTTGATTGTATTTCTTCAAACTTTTTCTTTTCGTTATCGTTTTTTTTCGGATTTTTATATAAATCCTCATATTCTTTAAGTCCGGCGAGACTTAAACCATCTAAGGCTTTTTCAATAAAAGCCTTGTGATAATCATCAATGATTTTTTTTACTCGATGATAACTTTCAGCTCTATGTTCGTCTTGATTTAACAACTCGCTTTTTTCAATGTGCTCAAGGGTTTTTCCTTGCGGGATTAATTCAAAACGTAATGTCTTTTGAATTGAATACAAATTTGTAAAATTGCTCATAGACATAACATACTCCATTATTTTGATTTATAATTTGTTTGTTGAAAAATAATATAAATAAATTATTCTTTTGCTATTTAATTTATCAAACTTGTCTGTATAGTGAGTACTCAACTGGATTTGTAGTATTATTGCTGACTTAATGTTGCAATTTGTCTCTGTTGAGTTAATTTGTTGCCAGTATCTTTATCAAAATTACGAAATTTTTGCCAATTTACAACAGATATTTTTTGAAATTATAAAAATAAATTAATTATATTCAATTATACTTAATTTTAATATCAATTATCAATTTGCAAAAGTTTAAGATTAAAATTTCAATTTATTATTCTTCAATATCTTTATTGTTTATTTAAAGATATCTATTAAATTTGGATTTGAGACAACTTACGGATATAACTTAATTTGCAATAGTGGGAAAAAATCAGTAGAACAATTGGTAAGATGATTAATGTTTTGGATGATAATAAACAACGTGTTTTTGCGACTTAAATTTTTAAATAAATTAAATAAATTAAATAAATTCGGACATAAAGAGGTAACGAATTATCAAGAACTAATACAAAAGAGGGGCTGTCTCATAAGTGGGAAAATACTGACTTGTCATTCCCACGAAAATGGTCATCCATTATTACATAATGGTTTTGGGATTCCCGTTTTCACGAGAATGACAAATACAATTTGAGTTTTGAGACAGCCCCTTGCTATTGTTTAATTTAAATTATTTTTTCTTGCTTTTCTTATCTTTTTTATCCTTTTTTTCTTTGACTTTGTCATTTTTTTTTGTTTTGCCAGCAATTTCATCTTTAATAGCCGCACGTGCAGCTGCCAATCTTGCGATTGGTACTCTGAAAGGAGAACAAGAGACATAATTCAATCCGATAGAATGGCAAAATTCAACAGAAGCAGGTTCGCCGCCGTGTTCACCACAAATTCCGATTTTTAGATTTGCTTTAGTTTCTCTTCCTGCTTTAACAGCGTGTTTCATTAAAAAACCAACGCCAGTTTGGTCAATAGATACAAATGGGTCAATATCATAAATTTCTTTAGCGACATAAGTAGGCAAAAAGCGACCAGAATCATCACGGCTTACTCCAAGAGTAGTTTGGGTTAAGTCGTTAGTTCCGAAGGAGAAGAATTCAGCAACATGTGCAATATCGCCAGCAGTGATAGCACCACGAGGCACTTCAATCATAGTACCAACCATATAATCAAATTTAATTCCTGTTTCATTCATAACATCAGTTGCAACTTTACGAACAATTTCTTCTTGATTTTTCAATTCTTTAACATTTCCAACAAGGGGGATCATAACTTCTGGGAAAACTTCTTGTCCGGCTTTTTTAACGTTTGCAGCGGCTTCGAAAATTGCACGAGCTTGCATTTCAGTAATTTCGGGATAAATAATTCCTAAGCGACATCCACGGAAAACGAGCATAGGATTAAATTCAGCTAAAGATTCAACACGTTCTTTAATTTTTTGGAGAGAAACGCCCATAGCTTTAGCCATTTCTTTTTGTCCAGTTTCATCGTGAGGCAAAAATTCGTGTAAAGGTGGGTCAATTGTTCTGATTGTAACAGGTCGTCCATCCATAACCTTAAAGATACCTTCAAAGTCAGCTCTTTGTAGAGGTAAAATTTTGAATAGTGCTTTTTTACGAGATTCAGCATCGTCAGAAAGAATCATTTCACGCATTGGACCAATTTTTCCTTCACCAAAGAACATGTGTTCGGTACGAGTAAGACCAATACCTTCAGCACCAAAAGCAATAGCGTTGGCACTTTGGTCAGGTTGGTCAGCATTAGTGCGGATTTTGAGTTTTCTATATTTATCAGCCCAAGTCATAATTTCATTATACATTTTGAAAATAGGAGCGTCTTTCGGGTCTAATGTTTTATTGATAAGGACTTCAACGACTTCACTTGGTTTAGTAGGAATTTTGCCAAGAATTACTTCACCAGTAGAACCATCAATAGATATGAAATCACCTTCTTTAACTTCAATATTTTTTCCTTCAACTTTGAAAACTCTTGTTTTATAATCTACATTTAAAGCACCGCATCCGACGATACAAGTTTTTCCCATTTGGCGAGCAACCAAAGCGGCGTGTGAAGTCATACCACCACGAACAGTTAAAATTCCTTCGGCGGCATTCATACCGGCAATATCTTCTGGAGAAGTTTCAAGGCGAACTAAAATAACTTTTTCACCTTTGCTTGCCCAATCAACAGCATCTTCGGCGTTAAACACAACTTTACCCGAAGCGGCACCAGGACCTGCATTCAGCCCTTTCGCAATTAATTTCCCTGCTTTCAACATTTCTAATTTGGCATTTGAATCAAATACAGGGCGGAGTAATTGATTTAATTGGTCAGGTTCAATTCTCATTAAGGCTTCTTTCGGTTTAATTCTACCTTCTTTAACCATATCGTAAGCAATTTTAACAGCGGCAAATGCGGTACGTTTTCCGATACGGCATTGTAGCATATATAAGCGACCTTCTTGTATTGTAAATTCAATATCGAGCATATCACGATAATGGTCTTCAAGGATTTTGCGAATTTCAAGAAGTTGTTCGTAAGATTTGGGGTCTTGTTCTTTTAAAGTGCTTATTGGTTGAGGAGTTCTAATACCAGCAACGACGTCTTCACCTTGCGCATTCATTAAATATTCACCATAGAACTCATTGTCGCCTGTTGCGGCATTTCTTGTAAAAGCAACTCCTGTCCCACTTGTTTCTCCTAAATTACCAAATACCATAGCTTGTACATTTACAGCAGTTCCCCAAGATTCAGGGATACCATTCAATTTTCTATAAACTTTGGCACGGTCATTCATCCAAGAACCAAAAACAGCACCGATTGCTCCCCATAATTGGTCCATTGGGTCATCTGGGAAATCAATTCCTAATTTATCTTTAATTGCTTTTTTGAATTCTACAACTAACTCTTTTAAATCATCAACGTTAAGTTCAACATCGTGTTTAATTCCACGAGCATGTTTTTTTGCTTCAAGAATTTCTTCAAATGGGTCAATATCATCTTTTGTCTGTGGTTTTAACCCAAGCACAACGTCGCCATACATCGCAACAAATCTACGGTAGGAATCATAAGCAAATCTTTCATTTCCGGATTTCTTAATTAAACCTTTGATAGTTGTATCATTTAAGCCTAAATTTAGAACTGTATCCATCATACCGGGCATTGATGCACGAGCACCAGAACGAACTGATACCAATAATGGATTGTCAGGATCCCCAAATTTTGCTCCAACTTCTTCTTCCATTTGACATAGCGATGCTTCAACGTGTTTTTTTAAGTTTTTAGGATAAGTTTGTTTGTTTGAATAATAATAAGTACATACTTCTGTTGAAATTGTAAAACCAGGTGGTACAGGCAATTTTAAATTTACCATTTCTGCTAAATTTGCACCTTTTCCGCCTAATAATTCTTTCATTTCGGCAGTTCCGTCTGCTTTTTTGCCTCCAAAGTAATATACATACTTTGAAGTATTTGTTTTTGCTTTCTTATCAGACATTTTTACTCCACTAGTAAAATTAAAAAATTATAAAATCAAAATTACAAAATATAATGTTTATTGAACGAAAATTTTCAATAAATATTTATTAATAATATCACTATTAAAATATAACAATTCATTTGTTAAATTTCAATTAATTATATATTTAAAAATATTAAAAATATTGTATTATAGGTATTTTTTTCGTAATTTCCAATTTTTAAAAACTCAAATATTATGAATTTACAATCAATTGAAGATGCTATTAAAGAACTTGATAAATCAGGGATGAAGCAAATCATTCTTGACTTTTATCAACAAGTTCGCAAATCCAATTCTCGAATTTCTGAACTTCCCAGAATAAGTAATACGAGGGATATAGATAAAATTTTAATTTTAGGTATGGGTGGTTCAGCAATAAGTGGTGATTTAGTAAGGAACTATATAGATGCAAATCATGCAGAAATAGAAGTGCCAATATTTGTTACACGGAATTATATACTACCTCGTTGGATTGATAATAAAACATTAATAATAGCGATATCTTATTCGGGAAATACGGAAGAAACATTATCAGGATTACAAACTGCTTCTTTAATTACTAAACACATTATCGGGATAACTTCCGGCGGCTTGTTAGAAGAAATCTGTAAGCAGAATAATTATCCTATAATTAAAGTTCCTGGTGGTTTTCAGCCGAGAGCCGCACTTGGTTATATGTTCTTTAATTTATTAAATTTTATTCTTTTAAATTTTTGTGTTATTTGCACAGTTTCAAAAACTGCGATTGAAGAAGAAATGATAGCAGATTTTTTAGAAAATAAAGGTAAACAATATAATGAAATTAACGAAAATAATGAAGCAATAAAACTGGCGATGCAGTTATATAATAAACAAGTTGTAATATATTCAAGTTCAAATTTATTAGATGTGGTGAATCTCCGTTGGAGAGGGCAAATTCAAGAAAATGCAAAAAATTTAGCTTTTGGTAATTTTTTCCCTGAAATGAACCATAATGAAATCAATGCTTGGCTAAATCCTGATGAAATTGTATCTAAATCAGCAATTTTGTTTTTAAAAGATAAAAAAGATGACCCAAGAATTCAAAGCAGAATTCTTGCAACAAAACATATTCTTGCAACAAAGGTAAGCTATTGTGAAATACTTGAAAGTAATGAAGATATGCCGCTTTTACGGTTATTTGATTTGATTTATTTTGCCGATTGGGTAAGTTATTATTTATCAATTTTAAATAATCAAGACCCTACGCCAATTCCTTTAATTAGTCAATTAAAGCAAATAATGCAAGACAATAAATAATTATATTCGAATATATTCTAATAATTATATTCTTTTATTATAGAGTACTAACTGATACTATAAAATAAATAAAACAAAAAAAATCAATATGGAAAAAGTAGCAATTATAATGGCAGGTGGTTCAGGTAATAGATTTTGGCCATTAAGTAGAGTAAAAAAACCAAAACAATTATTGAACTTTGAGGAAAATGGTGTAACTTTATTGGAAGAGGCAATTTTAAGAGCGGCAGAATTAATGCCGTTAGAAAACATATTTATTATCACCAATCAATATTTGCAAAATTCAATAAAGGAACTTTTAAAAAATATACCAGAAGAAAATATAATTGCAGAACCTTTAAAACGAAATACTGCTCCGTGTTTAGCACTTTCTTCGGCAATTATTTTGGCACGTTTTGAGAAAAAGAATGTCAAAGCCGAAGAAATATTAGTTTCTGTCCTTACTGCTGACCAGAGAATCTTTCCTATTAAATCATTTATCAAAACTGTTGAACCTATTTTAAGATTTATAGAATTTAATCCTGTCCTTGCTACAATTGGTATTCAACCAGAGAGAGCGGAAACAGGCTATGGATATATTGAAGTTGCAGAAGAATTTGACCATACATCAACCAATGTTCAAATTAAACCTTTGAAATCGTTCCATGAAAAACCAAATGCCGATAAGGCGAATGAATTTTTTATTAGCAATAAATTTTTATGGAATTCAGGGATGTTCTTTTGGCGGCTGGATGTTTTCAATTATAAAATGCAAAATTATTATCCGATTATTGGCGACAAGATTCCCGTATTGAAAGAAATACTGGTAAAGAATCCAACTGAAAATGATTTAACAAAGAATTCTGAAATTTTAAGTATATATAGTGCTTTCCCTGATATTTCAATTGATTATGCATTAATGGAAAAAGCAAAGAAAGTAGTTGTTGCAAAAGCAACTTTTTCATGGGAAGATTTAGGAACTTATGATACTTTGCCAAGAATTTTTCCCGTTGATGAAAATCAAAATTATGTGAGAGGCAACAATTCTTTGATTGAAATCAATAATTCAATTATTATTAATAATACATCACCAGAGAAAGATTTATTATTAACTGCTTTAGGTTTTTCTGATATTGTTTTAGTTGCAACAGATGATGCTATTATGCTTTGTCCTAAAGACAGAGTTCAAGAAGTAAAAAGAATTGTTGAAAGATTAAATGTGGAAGGGAAGTCAAAATGGCTTTAAAAAAATAATAATAGTAATAGATAATAAATAAATAAAGTTACGACAAATTTAATAAACGAAAAAAAATTTATCTTAACTAATAATAACTTATAAACATAAAATTAATATTAATTAATATTTAAATGTGATTTAAATATTAATTAATCCTTTTAATTTTAGTAATTTGCAAATATTAAAACAACAAATTTTGAAAAAATGAATCAAACGAGGTAATTATGGCAAAAGCTTTCGGTGAGATAATCATAGACATAGATAAATGCAAAGGTTGTGAGCTTTGTATTGATTCGTGTCCGCAAAATACTTTGGCATTAGCACCGAAGATTAATCAAAAGGGCTATCATTATGCTATCAAAGTTCAGGATAATTGTACAGGCTGCTTAAATTGCGCATTAGTTTGTCCTGAAGGAATTATCAATGTTTATCGTAAAATTGTTAAATAAGAGGAAAATATGGGTGAATTAAAATTAATGAAAGGGAATGAAGCATTAGCTGAGGCTTTAATTCGTTCTGGTTGTGATGGATACTTTGGTTACCCAATTACACCTCAATCAGAAGTAATAGAATATTTGTCCCGTGAAGCAACTGCAAGAACAGGAATGTTGGTATTGCAAGCTGAAAGTGAAGTTGCTTCAATTAATATGATTTATGGAGCAGCTGCTACTGGAAGACGTGTTGCAACTACTTCTTCAAGTCCTGGAATAAGTTTGATGCAAGAAGGAATTTCATATATTGCTGGTGCTGAACTTCCATGTTTAGTTGTGAACGTTGTTCGTGGCGGTCCGGGTTTGGGAACTATTCAGCCTTCACAAGCAGATTATTTCCAAGCCACAAAAGGTGGGGGACACGGTGATTATCATCTTCTTGTTCTGGCTCCTTATAATGTGCAAGAAATGGTCGATTTTGTTAAACTTGGATTTGAACTTGGTGAAAAATATCGCAACCCTGTCATGATTCTTGCTGATGGCGCTATGGGACAAATGATGGAAAAAGTAGAATTATTCGAACAACAAGCTCGTAAAACTTCTTTCGCTGATTGGGCTACAACTGGTAAACCAAAAGATAAAGAAAGAAGAATTATTACATCTTTGTTTA
>Ga0123519_10015062_pt1 | contig 10903 bp, 9 predicted proteins | sample YelNatPaOPRAMG02_FD_87396 | JGI IMG/M metagenome (GOLD analysis project Ga0123519, IMG submission 87396) | Hot spring microbial communities from Yellowstone National Park - Yellowstone National Park OP-RAMG-02 (version 2) | ecosystem: Environmental > Aquatic > Thermal springs > Hot (42-90C) ... | reverse complement strand
TACTGGTGGAGCTGGTCGGGATCGAACCGGCGACCTCCTGAATGCAAATCAGGCGCTCTCCCAATTGAGCTACAGGCCCGCAGAGCTTATATTATACTAACCGGCTGCCGCTTATAACAAATCAACCCTTCCGGTAGTCCTTGCCTATATTCCATGCCGTTCCGAGCCTTTTACCGATGTTCCAGTACCCGTTATCGGTCATGGAATAAAGTAGAGGGTCCAGCCGGGCTATATCGGGCATCCTGCCTGCCATATACTCATCATCGCAGTAAGCGGCGATTATCTCACCGAAAAAGGCACCATCGGGGCTGAACTCGATGGTCTGCATCAGCCTGCATTCCATGGTTAGCGGACATTCTTCAATCATCGGTGCCGTGCCCAGTTTGCCGTAAAATACCGTGAACAGGTCGGACTTATCTACGCTGTAGCCGGATACCGTACCGCAATAGTCGGTGACCTTAATCATGGAAGTGGACGGTAGATTTACGCTGAAAGTCCCATTCTCCCTGATGCCGGCGGTGGTGAAATGGTTCATTGCCAGACCGAGAACAACCACCGGTGGTCTTATATTCATCATCCCGCAGAAAGCGGCGGTCATGAAATTGGCACGTCCGTCTTTTTTAGCACCCACAATTACCACCGGCATCGGGTACAGGTGGCAGTTACGTTTTATCTCCTTCTTAGACATTTACACTCCTTTTCAATATTCTATGCTGGTTGCCCATCCAGCGCTCGTAATGCACCCGCTCCTGTTTAAACCTGTCTTCTTTTCCATGCTTCTCGTTGGGGTAGCCGATCGACACCAGCGACACCGGCACAACATGCTGCGGCATGTTGAGCAGTTTACGGATGCCGGTCATCCTTTCCTCAACCGGGTAAATGCCGACCCACACGGCACCCAGCCCCAGTGCATGTGCCGCCAGTAAAATATTCTGGGTGGCCGCCGAACAATCAAGCACACCCCTGCCTTTCACTATCTCCAGCCCGGTATCGTATGCGACCAGTATGCCCAGCGCCGCTTCCTTGAGCATGTGTGCATGCGGATGAAAGGTCGGCACCTGGCCGAGTATTTTATGGTCGGTTATGACAATAAAATGCCACGGCTGTTCATTGGCGGCCGACGGTGCCGCCATGGCAGCTTCCAGCAGTTTTACAACGATGTCCTCACCAACGGGCTTGGTTGTATATTTTCTGATGCTCCGGCGCGTCATTATAGCTTCAAGTGTATCCATCTCTACCACCTCGTTTGAAATACTGTTTATATTCTTCGCCGCAAAATTATGATCCAGCGGATGATAAGCACCACAATGGCTATGACCGCAGCCGCCACCAGATACGGCCATACCTGCTCCCACAGCGGTGTCGGCGGCGGTTGTATATAGCCTGTCAGCTGTATTTCCAGTCTGTTATCCAGTCCCTTAGCCAGATGAAGGGCAGCATCTTTACGCACCCCCTCCTTTTCAACGATCACCTTATACGTACCGTAAAATCCCCGGAAGGACGCCCTGCCTTCCATACCGGTATAGACGTTTCCGAAAGACCACCAGGTCTTTTTGATGAGGTTATACAGGCTGTCGTAGGCCGGCTTTTTGGACATATCTTTTCGCAGCAGCCCGGCCGGCGCAGCCTGCCAGGCTTCAAAATCGGAGAAGTCCCACCAGGTTATTGCCGATACCGAGGGATGGCTGAACAGCAGGGTATAAAGCTTGGCTACATATTCGGCCTGTGACAGCTCACCCTCGGGTGTAGAAGGCCAATCTTCAGCTTTTTTCTGCGTACTCCCGATACCCGTCAGTGGCTCGCCGCTGAGCACCGTCAGCTCGGAGATCTGTATGGGCACATTAAAGTCTTTAAATCGTTCGCAGATATCCCATACCTGATAAAGCGGCCAGTTTCCCCGGTGCATATGTGCTTCCAGACCGATGGCATCGAACTTGCCCTTCTGTCTGATGATATTCTGCAGCAGGTCGCGGAAGTCCTGATCTGTGCGGTAATCGTTGATGATAAGAGTTGCCCGGGGGCAGGCCGACCTCGCCCAGTTGAGGGCATCGGTGCAGACGACCGCCGGAGTTCTGGCGCTCAGCCAGCTCCCTATCGGGTTGTTGATCCTCTGCCCCATGGTGGGCTCATTTACCACATCCCAGAAGTCCACCAGACCGCAGAATGCACCGGCAATATCTTTAACCCTTTTCTCCTGCGCATTCTGCATATCGTTTACACCCGGCGGTGCCCACGGCGGCATGGCTTCTGCCCAGACCAGCGACTGACCTTTGGTGGTAATGCCTCTTTTTCTGGCCCAGTCCGCCATCGCACGCAGCAGCTGTTCGGCCGTTTGACCCTGCCGCGGTTCATAGATATCCCAGTTAAACGGCAGCGTGCCGTAGTTGAACAACGATACGTAGGCTTCAGCCCACTTCTGGTTTACCGCGTTGGGCCCTCCCACCGCCGTACCCAGCGGAGAAAGGTTGGAGCCAAAAAGAAAATCATGGCTCTGCTGCTCATAATAGACCCTGGCATCCCTGACCGGATTTCCGTTACCGTCCACCACGACCACAAGCGCATCGCCCTTGCGTATTTTTTCAATGCGGTCGGCAGCGCCCTGCATGATAAACCATTCACGTACACGATCATAGGTCTGTATCAAACCCGCCCCCACATCACCACCATGCTGGCAGGCAGCCGCCGGCAAAACAAGGGCAACTATCAGTATCGCCAGTACTATAATATTTAAATTTCGCTTATTAACTTCCATCATATACCCCAATTTAAACATGTTATATTTTAGCACAGGTGTAAATATTACACTTCAAACTGTAATTGTATGGATAAACGGCGACGGTTCGGCCGATGTGACTTATATCACTTCATTTTGTAATCATTCAAGGTACGGTATAATGAATTTGCCGTTAAGGCAGAGCAGGAGGTATTTATAAACATGCTGGGAAGAAGGGAAAAGGCATATCTCATGGGGAAATTCGGAAACCGTGCAAATTTTAATGCTACCGAGTTGGTCCTCTACAGCCATGATATCGCGGCCATGCCGTCACTGATAAAGCCGCTGATCGGCAGTACCGTGCCGGCGGCGGTCGTACAGCCGGTTTCGGAAGATGAACTGGTGGACCTGATACGATGGGCAGCCGAAAGGCGCATCCCGCTGACGCCGCGGGGAAAAGCATCGTCGGGATACGGGGGAGTGCTCCCCATCAAGCAGGGCATAGTTGTAGATTTCTACCGCATGAACCGGATGCTGTCGGTCGATAAGGTCGGTATGACGGTTCGTGTACAGGCCGGCATTATCTGGGAAAAGCTGGACAGGGAACTGGCAAAGGAGGGGCTTACCCTGAGGCTCTACCCCACCAGCTATCCGGCCTCCACCGCCGGTGGATGGCTGGCGCAGGGCGGCGCCGGCATCGGCTCATACGAAGCCGGCTGGTTTAAAGATAATGTGGTCAGTGCGCGCATCGTCCTGCCTTCCGGTGAGGTGAAAGAGGTCAGTGGACAGGGCATTGATATGATATCAGATGCCGAAGGCATTACCGGATTTATCAGCGAGGTTACCGTCAAAGTCCAGCCGCTTGAAGAGATGAAGGTGGTATCTGTCGGCTGCCCCGACGCCTACGACCTGCAGAAGTTCGTGCAGTCACTTATAGAATCAAAACTGCCGATATGGTCCCTGATATTTATCAATCCGAAGATGGCGGAGCTGAAGAACCGGGCACCGCTCATGGAGCATCACGGCCGTCCGTTCGAAGAGAGGGTATTGCTGCCGGCATCTTATATTGCCACGCTGACCTTCCGCCGGTGTGATGAACGACCCATCATGGATGCGCTGCCGGAACTGCTGAAGCCGTGCGAAGGTGAGATACTCAGCGACCGCATCGCACAACACGAATGGAAAAACCGCTTCAAGCTGATGGTGGTCAAGCGGTTGGGCCCCAGTCTGGTGCCGGCTGAGGTTGTGGTGCCGCTGGATGCGCTGGGCGACGTAATGAGCGAGATAGAGAAAAAGGTAGACCAGCCGATTGTCAAGGAAGGCGTTATCATACGTGAAAGCATAAACGGCAAGCCCGAAGTCGTTATCCTGGGATTTATACCCAGCGATCAGCGAAAATTCAGCTATAATTTCGTCTTTCCACTGGCACTGACCATTATGAAAATAGTTAAACGGCATGGTGGCAGGCCATATTCAACCGGCCTGTATTTTGCCAATAAGGCACCGGAGGTGCTTGGAAAGGAACGCGCCGCACAAATCCTGGCAGTCAAAAAGAAGGTCGATCCGAAAAACATCTTCAATCCGGGTAAAGTCGTCGGTGGCAACCCCCTGGGAAGCTTTATCGGGCTGGCAGAGGTTTTCGAACCGGCCATCCGCCCCTTCGGCAACTACGTCATAACTCAGGTCGGCGAACGCCTGCAAAAACCGGTAAAGGATATACCGGCCGATGTTGCCTGGTATGCTTATGCCTGTTCCCAGTGCGGATACTGCGTGGAGGAATGCGACCAGTTCTACGGTAGAGGCTGGGAAAGTCAGTCTCCACGGGGTAAGTGGTTCTGGCTGCGCGAATATATGGAAGGACGGCAGAAATGGAACCAGTTTATGGTCGATACCATACTGGTCTGCACCACCTGTGAGCTGTGTAATTTTCGTTGTTCGGCATCCCTGCCCATCGAATCGTCCTGGATGAAGCTCCGCGGCAGGCTTATACATGAAGAGAAGAAGATGACCATACCGCCTTTTGAGATGATGGGCGAGGCCACCCGCAGAGAAGGCGATATATGGGCGGGATACCGACGCGATCGGTCACACTGGTTCCCCGAGGATCTCAAGGCACGGCACGGCGTCGGTGTCAGGTCCAAAAACGTTTATTTCGCCGGATGCACCGCCAGCTACGTCGAACGGGATATCGCCATGGCCAGCGTCAAACTGCTGGATGAAGCCGGCATTGAATTCACCTATCTGGGAGAAAAGGAAAACTGCTGCGGTACACCCATGCTGGTGGCCGGCAAATGGGATGTATTCGCCGAAACGATGAAGCATAACATAGCGGCCGCAAAAACGGCCGGCGCCGATACGGTTATCACCTCCTGCCCGGCCTGCGACATGATGTGGCGCCACGTTTATCCAGTCTGGGCTGAAAAGCTGGGCATCGACTTCGATATGAGGATCCGGCATTACAGCGAGGTGGTCTCCGAGAGAATCAAAGCCGGCCGGTTCAAGTTTCCCGATCGGGGTAAAGATCCGATTACGGTAACCTGGCATGATTCATGCCACATCGGCAGGGTTTCAGGCGTTTACGACGAACCCCGGGACCTGATCAGGGCGCTGCCCGGAGTCAGCCTGGTGGAGATGCCCTACAATCGCCAGGCAGCACACTGCTGTGGTAGTGTGCTCACATTGATCAAGGACCCCTCTGTAGCAGCAGAGATAGGAAAAACGAGGCTGGAAGAAGTTACCGAAACCGGAGCCAATACGGTGCTTTCCCTCTGCCCCTGCTGCGAGTTTCAGTTCCGCGTTACGGCGGATAAGAAACACTTGGATGTCAAAATCCAGGATCTTGCCCGTTTTGTCTGCTCGCGCATGGGATATGATTTCCCCGACCCCAATCCTGAGGTTAAACGGCAGTGGGCTGTTTTCGAAGCAATGATCGCACTGATGACGCCGCAGGGCTTCGCCGCTCTCATGGGGAAAATGTGGCCCGAGCTGATCGATGCCATGCCATTCGGTATGGGGCCAATGATGAGGTTCATGGGCAGGATACCCGGTGCCCTTACCCTGATGAAGCCGCTGTTCCCGGTGCTTTTCCCCAGACTGCTGCCCGTTATGATGCCAAAGGTCATGCCCAGGATGCTGCAGCTCATAGGTGAAATGATACCCATGCCCGACTACATGGCCGAGCAGATGCCGCAGATGATGCCCGGCGTGATGAATGCGCTGATGCCGCACATGATAGGCGACGTCGTCCCTCTGGTAACTCAGCCGATGATAGACTACCTTCAGGGGAAAAAAGCCTGACCTGCAATATTATTGGATGAGGGGCGCGGTAGCCCTTTATTTCCACGGCCGACGATTATACAATTAATAGCCGATGGATGCCATGCCACTCCTTAAATATCTGGTTGAAGCCGGCTTCGGTGCCCGCAGACAGTCCGTGGCCGCCATCAAGCAGGGCCGCATAGCCGTCAACGGCAGAGTCGTCCAGAGCTATACCATGCCGGTCTATGCCGGCCTGGATAACATCTCATGCGATGGCAGGCCGATCAAGTTCAAACCGAAAGAGATGCTGGTGTTTGCCGTTAATAAGCCGCTCAACGTGCTTTCCACCACACGCGATAACCGCGGCAGAAAGACGGTGATTGATCTTTTGCCAGAACGCTATCGGAAGCTGGGGTTATACCCGGCCGGAAGGCTGGACTACGACAGCACCGGCCTCCTCATAATAACCAACGATGGCAATCTGACCTACCGGCTGACCCATCCGCGATTTGAGCACGAAAAAGAGTACCTTGTTACCCTTAACGGGAAGATCACACCGGAGGAAAAAGAAAGGCTGGAAAAAGGGATACTGCTGGAAGACGGCATGACCGGTCGGGCCGTCATCAGGGAAGTCTCTGACAAAGCCTGTACTTACAGTATAACGGTTCACGAAGGCAGGCACAGGCAGGTCAGGCGCATGTTCGCCAGTATCGGATATGAGGTAAAAGCCCTCAGGCGCATCCGCATAGGCAGGCTGGAGCTGGGCGACCTGGAGGAAGGAGCGGTAAGGAAACTGACCCGGGCTGAGATAGGCAGACTGCTGAAAAGATGACCGCTCCGTCGGCTTTATCAAATAAGCGGTGAAATCAACTGCACTGTATAGTACAATATAGCAAATTAAAGCCTAAACAGTAACCGGGCATTTAAAAATATTTTTAAAGGAGTGTGTTCAGCATGGGTGAAAGACTCAAGGGCAAAGTTGCAGTTGTAACCGGTGCCGGTCGCGGCATCGGACGTGCCGAGGCACTGGCTCTGGCTGCAGAGGGTGCTAAAGTCGTGGTCAATGACCTGGGCGGGGCCTCTGATGGTTCGGGCGCTTCTAAAACGCCGGCAGAAGAGGTTGTAGCGGAAATCAAAAAGATGGGCGGCGAAGCCGTCCCCAACTACGATTCGGTGGCCACTGCGGAAGGCGGCGAGAACATAATCAAAACGGCCATCGATGCATTCGGCAAAATAGATATACTGGTCAATAATGCAGGCATCCTGCGCGACCGCATGCTCTTCAACATGACCGAGGAAGAATGGGATATCGTTATGAAGGTACACCTTTACGGTACATTCCACTGCACCAGGCCGGCCTGTGTTTATATGAGACAACAGAGATGGGGCCGCATTATAAACACCTCCTCAATATCGGGTCTGGGCAATATCGGGCAGGCCAACTACAGTGCAGCCAAGGAAGGCATTATCGGCTTTACCCGGACGGCCGCTCTCGACCTCGGAAGATATGGCATCACCGTCAATGCCATCCGTCCCAATGCCGCCACCAGAATGACCCTCACCGAGGATGTTAAAAACTCAATGAGGAAAAAAGCCGCCAGCATGGGCATCACCAGCGAAGAGGATTTTGAAAAATTTTTCAACAGCTTTTTCTCCTCCAAACCGGAGCACATCGCACCCATGGTAGCCTACCTGGCTACCGAAGAAGCCGGACATATCAACGGCAGGAATTTCTTCATTAACGGCAACCAGATCTGCCTGTATTCCGAACCGCAGATCATCGCCAGAATCGAAAAAGAAGGCAGCCTCTGGACGGTGGATGAGCTGATCAAAGCCGTTCCGGAACAGCTCACCAAGGGAATTGTCAATCCCGCCCCGCCGCAGGCTCAAAAATAAACAGTCCAACAGTCGATTATTAAATTCAGCCTCCTCTCCCCCGGGGAGGGGTATTGGGGGAGAGGAGGCGGGAATGTAGGAAGCGGTTCAAATTCAGCGTATGCGGAAATGGAATGGCCCGAAATCAAAGCCCTGGCCGTTATCTTCATTTGGCGTCTGACCCTGCTTATTGCCCGTAAGAGCATTCAGGTTTTCCGGCCATTCACCCAGTTCAACTGGCACCTTTATCTGCTGGTCTCCGCGCTGTACAGAAAGAGTCACCTTATCCCCCGGCCTTTTTCCGTTGAAGTAGGTCAACATATCTTCTACCCTGGTTACAGGCGTGTCATCCACCGCGGTGATGATATCGCCGCCGGCTGTTGGTTCATTGCGGCTGTTTCTTCCTGCTTCGATCAGCCCGGCTTTCTCGGCAGGGCTGTTCGGCATAACACCCACCACATAAACTCCCTTATCCGCTTTCAAATTTAATTTTTGCGCCAGGTCTTTGCTGACCGGCATTCCCTCAATGCCCAGCCAGGCTGTTTTAATCGATCCTCCTTTCAGCAGTTCCGGCAGAAGCATCTTGGCAGTATTGATGGGCACGGCAAAGCCAACCCCACTGCCCTGAGCCTCGATGGCGGTATTGATGCCGATCACCTCACCTCTGGAGTTGAGCAGCGGGCCGCCGGAGTTACCCGGATTGATGGCAGCATCTGTCTGGATGATATTGGTAATCGTCCGACTACCAGACCCGGGTATGGCACGTCCGATACCGCTGATTACACCCACCGTAATAGAACCCTGCAGTCCGAAAGGTGAGCCAAGCGCGATGGACATCTGACCGGGCTTCACTTTGGACGAATCGCCCAGAGGCAGGTATTTGATATTGCTCAGACCGGATGTATCCACTTTAACCAGGGCCAGATCGTTATTGCGATCAGTGCCCACCACCTTGGCATCCAGCTTGGTACCATCGTTCAGAACCACCTTTATCCCGGTTGCACCATCAACCACATGGTTGTTCGTCAGGATATGGCCCTGGTCATCAATGAAGAAGCCGGACCCGAGCCCTTCCTGCCTGGGAAGTCCGAAGTTGAACGGTGCGGGCAGCTTTGAGGCTATATCGACGGAAGACTCAATCTGCACCACGGCCGGGATGCTGTTTTCATACAGGGCAACCGTAGTCGCTTCATCATAAAGAGGAGCCGCAGGCGTTACAACGGCAGTTGAAGAGGGGGGTGAAATGGGCGTCGGTGCTTTTGTGCTGCCAGCCGCCACTGCGCATCCGGAAATCAGAAGTGTGGCCACCATCAACAGCACCACCAGCAACATGGCTGGCCTTCCGGCCGGTTTACCAATCCACTTTTGTATTAAAGATTTTTTTTGTGACACGAACATATTCATTTTTCATTCTCCTTGCTGATCAAGCTGATAAGATTAAAATCAGAGGTAATTTGCAGTGTAATTCATATAGGGATAGGGCGAAAGTAATTGAGGTTCGATGATCCTGTCGATCTTTTTTTCATCCAGGTTCACTTCGACCAGCCATACCTTATCGCTCAGATAAATGGGAACGATGGCATGATAGCTCGAAGGCGTTATCTTTATGAGATGACCATCCGAAATGGTTATCCTCGAAATGTCCGAAAAAACGGGGAATACATTCCCGACAGTGGCTCCCTTTGAAATAAGCGGCTTAATTCTATCATCAAGCAGTGCAATATTGAGCGCATTACTGCGTGCTTCTGGCGCAAGCTCGGCCAGAAACAGCCCCTCGAAACGTCTGGTCGTTAAAACAGTTCTACCGGTTATATCGACATCGGCTTCGATGAAATCTCCCATGCCCCGTCCGCATACGACCCTGGCCACATTACTCATCACTTCCACCCTTACTACTATAATCTCACCGCTTCCGCTCAATTTCTGCTGGATAGACGGGTCTTTCCTGACAACATCGGTGGCAATGGCTGCAGGCGAGGGTGTAGCCAGATAAAAAACACCTGCAATGATAGCGGCCATAATAAACAGGCTCACAGCACTGGCAACCGCCGGTCGCCATGCCGGACCCTTAAGCCAGGCCCACCACGACAGACGATCGGATGGGCGTTTAATGACCTGCACATTGTCCCGGCCGCGGACGATAACTGCACCTTCGATCAGCATCTGCCTCAGCCTGCGCCTGTGGCCGACCACTTCCAGTTCCGGTAGCTTCGCCTGCTCGAGTTTTTTAACCAGATCCTCTTTGTTCATCATATTTCCAATCGGTTCCATCTTTATAATGCATTCTCCATTGAAAAGTTGCACTATGCCATTTTTTCCCTCAATTTTTCCAGCCCCCGATTTAAAAGCCACTTGACCGTCCCTTCTTTCTTGCCCAGTATCTTCACAATATCACCGATTTTCTTCTTTTCAAAATATTTCAGGACGATCACCTCCTGGTACATCTGCGGCAACTCGGCAAGCTTCTCATGCAACCGCAGGAATTCTTCATGTCTGTTCAGTTCTTCTTCTGCCTCATTTATCTCCTCGGCATAGTCCGTCGTATCAGACATCTCCGCCAGCATTTCCATGCTTATCAACCTGTTCCCCTCACGTCGGTAATAATCGTTTATCTCATTACTGGCTATTCGGTACAGCCATGCACTGAAGGGTATATCGCGCCACCTGAACTTCTTGATTTGATCCAGCGCCTTTAAGAAGGTAATCGAGGTTATGTCCAGGGCCAGCTGAACATTGGCCACACGCTTCAAAATATAGTTGAAAATACGCTGGTAATAAATCTCGTAAAGCTCGGCAAATGCCTCACGGCTGTGCTGGGCCCGCTTTACCAGGTCTTCTTCCTCCTTCAACGCATCTGCAACAGATATTGTTTCCGTTCTGGTAATCATTTAATTAACTTATAGCTCGTTTAATTAAATAACGCAAATGTTGCAGAATGGTTGCATTAAAAATACGGATTTTATCCCGCTGTGTTTTCAGGCCGGATAAGCATTGTGCTATTATTGACAGGCTGTACTATCAACCAATATATTTAAGCTGAGAGAAGAATTAATTAAG
>Ga0123519_10015061_pt1 | contig 10903 bp, 8 predicted proteins | sample YelNatPaOPRAMG02_FD_87396 | JGI IMG/M metagenome (GOLD analysis project Ga0123519, IMG submission 87396) | Hot spring microbial communities from Yellowstone National Park - Yellowstone National Park OP-RAMG-02 (version 2) | ecosystem: Environmental > Aquatic > Thermal springs > Hot (42-90C) ... | reverse complement strand
TGGCGCCGACCCACTGACCACCTACGAGACCTATGCCGCTCAATATGGACCGGAGACAGCTCAGTGGCTGGTGGATCAGCTCTACCGCAATTATCGAAGACTGGTGTTCGTGGCACACACGCAGGCAGAGCTAGAAAAATACCGTCCGCGCGTAGCCCAGATCGCCCAATTCTGCCGGCGATGGGGCATGCGCTCCGAAGAGATCATGGGCTCCGATCGTTATGTGCGACGGCTGATCGAGGTCGCCGTGGCGCTGGACCAGGCAGATGAGGAATTCCTGGTGGTGCCACCGGGCGGTGAGATCACCCAAGAGCAGTTCCAGCCACTCAGGAGTTGGGCTCCATCGCGCAGCAAACGAGAGCTGAAAGATGCGCCGTCGGTGTGCCAGACTCTTGCGAAAGAGCTTTGAGGTCTCCGACGGCAGAATCACGCTGACCATCTGTTTCAATCCGGAGGTTTCCAAATATGCCAACAGTCACGGTTGTCTACGGGGAAGAGGTACACGAGCTATCTGCTGCGCGCGGCAGCCTGTTGGGTGACGTGATCATTGCGGCGGGCTTGCCGCTCGAGCAGCCATGTGCCGGCCGTGGTACCTGTGGCAAGTGCAAAGTATTGGCCGAGGGAGGTCTGAGCCCCTTTGACGAGGCCGAATTGAAACACCTCACCTCTGGTGAGCGCGCACTGCATTATCGGTTAGCTTGCCGGACGCATGTGTATGAGGACGCGCGGGTGACTTTGGCGCCAATCGTGGTTTACTCCAACAAGAGCTTCCGTGCCAGCAATCGTTACAAGCGTGATACCAACGTGCCGCTGGGACTGGCCATTGACTTGGGCTCAACCACGGTGGCAGCCTTCCTCACCATGCTGGACAACGGCGAGGTATGTGCCGGCGCTGCCACACTTAATCAGCAGACCGTCTTCGGGGGCGATGTGATCTCGCGCCTGGCCGCTGTGTTGCGCAATCCGGAGAATGCAGAGCGTCTGCACAACCTGGCACTTGCTTCGATCAACCAGGCAGTTGATGCGCTGAAGCTTGCACCCAAAGTGTATGCTCGCATTGAGCGGGTGGTCATTGTGGGCAATGTGGCGATGCACCACTTGCTTGCCAAGCTCCCTGTGCATACGCTGGCGCTGATGCCCTTCCAGCCCTACGACAAATCACCCATTCGGGATGCACGATCGCTGATGGGCGGCATCTTCCCTGACCATGTGCGTGTATCCTTGCCCCCGCTGATAGGCGGCTTCGTGGGCACGGATACGCTGGCCTGTTTGGCCTATTTCGGCTTCGATAACCCTCCCGGCCCGATTGCCGCGATTGACCTGGGCACCAATGGCGAGGTGATGGTCACCGATGGTAAGCGCATTCTCACGGCTTCCACTGCCGCCGGACCCGCCTTCGAGGGGGTGAACATCTCGTGCGGCACCCGCGCTGTGGACGGTGCGATCATCGGCGTACGCTTGGTGGACAACGAGCTAATTTACGACACCATCGGCAATGTCGAACCTGTGGGGCTCACCGGTTCCGGGCTGTTGAGCATGGTATGGACGCTGCGCCGGGCCGGAGTACTGCGCGAAGACGGACGTTTCGCAAGCGATCCACCCGTGCTGGCTGACCGCATCATCCAGGACGGCAATGGTCGTCGCCTGGTGCTCACACCTGATGGTCGCTTGAGCTTCACCCAGAAGGATGTGCGCGAGCTGCAGAAAGCCAAGGGAGCGATGCGTGCCGCGATGGAAATCCTGTTAAAACAGCTGCGGTTGCGACCATCTGACCTGCAGCGTGTCATCCTCACCGGCTCATTTGGTGCGCAGCTGGACATTGACGCCGTTTTGGGAGTGGGGATGTTACCGCCGGTAAACCGTGAGGTGGTGGAGACAATCCCCAATGGCGCCGGACTGGGAGCTGCGATGTTCCTTTCAGACGAAGGTTTTGCCTGGAGCGAACGTCTGGCTGCGCGCGCCGAGCAGATTAATCTAGATCAGGACGCCGATTTCATGCAGCAGTATGTCCAGGCGATGGCATTGACGGCGGGAGGGTGAGCCTGGGGCATTAATCGCATTAATCGAGGAAGTGGATTGGCCATTTTCCTCTCAGACGCTGGGATTCTCCACCCGAGATCCACAGAGCAAAGAATGATCCCAAAGGATCGGGCAAATGAACTTTTTCAGGAACTAGCCTCACGGAGCTTGACAATCACCGCAGTCTATGTTATATTGTAGTTTGAAGCGCTTCGACTAACCGTTTCGAACAGCCGCTGTGTACTTGAACCGTGAGGTCTATTCTGATGCCAACGATGGCGGATGTAGCCAAGCGTGCCGGAGTAGCTGTAAGTACCGTTTCGTACGCGCTGAGTGGTGCTCGCCCTGTCTCTGAGAGGACGCGCCAGCGTATCATGGAAGCTATTGCCGAGCTTGGTTACCATCCCAATATCCTCGCTCGCGGTTTGGCTGGCAAGCGCACCCATGTTATTGCCCTCCTGTTTCCATCTGTAGCTCGCGGTCTCTCACAGGTTCAGCTGGAATTCGTCAATGCCGCCGCTGAGATTGCCAGCCAACAAGGCTATGCCTTGCTCCTGTGGACATCACCTCACGAGGATGGCGAGATCCTGCGTCTGAGAAAAGAAGGGTTGATCGAAGGCCTGCTCCTGATGGAGGTCAAGCTCCACGATCCTCGTGTTGGAACACTGAAGAAGCTCGGTTATCCCTTCTGCATGATTGGCCACACTGAGCACAACGACGGGATAAGCTTCGTGGATTTCGACTTTGAGCGGGCAACCCAACTATGTACCCAGTATCTCTATGAGCTGGGACATCGTAATATTGCCTATCTTGTATATTCACCAGTGCCTGTTGAGCTCGAGTATGGACCAGCTGTGCGCTCGCTAAAGGGTGCACACGCCGCCTGTGAAGAAATGGGATTGCCATTTATTGTGCGTGTCTGCGAGCCAGATGCCCGCACGACTTACCATGCCACTCGGGAATTACTGGAAAAACATCCCTCATTGACAGCAGTGGTTTACACCTCTGACGTACAGTACGCGGGAATAATGCAAGCCATCCGTGAATGCAGATTACGGGTTCCGGAGGATTTCTCCATTGTTTGCATTGTGTCATCCCGATTTGCCGAGATGATGACGCCGCCGATAACTGCTGTCGATCTCCCGGCTACCGAGATGGGACGCATTGGAACCAATTTACTAATTCGTTGCCTGGAAGGAGATGAGAAACAACCGACCCAGCTCATCCTGCCACCCCGGCTGATCGTGCGACAAAGCACCTCTATTCCTCGGCAGTGCTGGGTAATACCCAGCGGATAGGTATCCATCCGGACAAGTTCCTATGAGAGGAGGTGATCACCAACGTTCATAGAATGACTGGCCAACCAAAAGGTATCAGCAAGAGCGAACCAAAATAAGGAAAAGATGCCATTCTGACCAAAGGAGGAAAGGAAAATGTCCAGGCGGATCATATTAACAGTGGTGATCTTGGCAATGATGCTGGTTTGGACCGGACCGGCAATGGCGCAGGAACCATCCGAGTTTCCACCCGGAAAGTGGTGCCAGGGCATGACAATCCGTTTCTTTGCCGGTGGCGAGGCAGGGGACGCTTTTGCCTCGATCGTGTATAAAGGAGCACTAGCTGCTGAGGCGGATTTGGGCCCCAAAGTAGAATATGTCTTCTCTGGCTGGGATGTGCAAAAGATGGTCAACCAGCTGCGAGAGGCGATTGTGGCCAAGCCGGACGGTATTTCTATGATGGGACACCCCGGTGATGATGCGATCATGCCGTTAGCCGAGCAAGCTGCCAAAGCCGGCATTCTCATGATGTATTCGAATGTGGATGTACCTCAAGTGCGCGCCAAGTATGGTGGTGGCTATGTGGGAGCTAATCTCACCCCACAAGGGTACGCTTTGGGAACCGAAGCTGTCAAGATGTTTAACCTCAAGGCAGGCGACTATGCTATTGTTTTTGGCGCGTGGGGGCAGCCTGGTCGTTATTTCCGCGAAGAGGGCACTGCCAAAGCCTTTGAAGATGCTGGCCTGACCGTGGAGCGCATTGTGTCGCCTCCTGAATGGGCAACCGCTCCAACCCAGGCGATACCGACGCTTTCGGCTGCTGTGCTAGCACACCCCGAAGTGAAAGTTATCGTATGGCCAGGTGGCCAGCTGCTGGGAGCAGTACCCGTATTTATGGAAGCCCTGAAGAAGCAGCCCGGCGAGATCTACAATATCGGGTTTGATACCAGCCCAGCTGTCATTGATGCCTTCGCCAAGGGATATGTGCAGCTGGCCTCCGACCAGCAGCCGTTCCTGCAGGGCTACATCCCCATCCTCAGCCTGTGCTTGAGTTGGAAGCTGGGCTTAGCTCCCATGAACCTCGATACGGGTGCGGGCTTCGTGACCGCCGATAATTACCAAGCTGTGGCCGATTGGGCGAACAAGGGCTATCGCTAGACCAGAATGATAACGCGATACTCATCGCAGCAGGCAAAAATGGTTGGGGGGAGATGTCCACCCCCCAACCACCTCAGTAGAAGAAGAGCTCGTGCTTTGAGAGGGATTCTATGGGAGATTACATTGTAGAGCTGCGCAATATTTCGAAGTCATTCGGTAAAACGCGCGCACTCACCGATGTTGACTTTTACGTCGGAAAGGCAGAGATCGTCGGTTTGATCGGCGATAATGGTGCCGGCAAGTCGACCTTGATTAAGATTATCTCCGGTGTGCTCACTCCAGATAGTGGTGAGATTTATGTCCACGGCAAAAAGGTCGAGCACTGGTCGGTGTCAGCAGCGCGCCGTGCTGGCATCGAGACCGTATATCAGGACAAGGCTCTCGCCGAACAACAGACCATTGCGCGCAATATCTTTATGGGTCGTGAACTGACCGGGTTCCTGGGTTTCATCCGGGGTCGAGATGCCTATAATGAAGCGAATCGCTTGATGCGCGATATTGGGTTCACTTCCAAGGTGTTCTCCCCCGACTCAATAGTGGCCACCCTCTCAGGCGGTGAGAAGCAAGGGGTAGCGATTGCCCGGGCGCTCTATTTTGACGCTACTTTGATCATTCTGGACGAACCTACTACGGCTCTCTCCTTAACCGAGTCCGAGAAAGTGTTTGGATTTGTGCGTCAAATAAAGCAACAAGGGTGCTCTGCAATATTCATCAGCCACAATGTCTATCATACATACGATGTCGCCGATCGGTTCGTAATACTGGATCGCGGCAGGGTTGTTATGTCGGCAGAGAAGCGCGAGATACCATCAGCTGATTGCTTGGTCAAAGATTTGCAAGACATCGCGCGTTCCGGTAGGCCTATCAAGTAAGAGATCTTCATTGAGACAAGGGTACATCCATTACCACTCTGACCGCGGAGAGAAAGGGACTATGTTGAGCAAGTTCGTCGATCGCAACCGTCGGCCCATTAGTGCACTTGCGGTTCTGGCTGTGCTGCTGATCGCTTTCACCATTGCAAACCCTAAAGTGTTTCTAAATGCCCAGCTCTATACCGCCGTTTTCACCTCTTTGCCTCTTTCGATCATCTTGGCTGTGCCTCTTGTGTTCGTGATTGCGGCAGGGGAGATTGACCTGGCCTTTCCCTCCGTTGTGGGCGTAGCCGCATGGGCATGTGCTCTGGTGATTCAGGCAGGAGGGAACCATGCTTTGGCAGCTCTGGCAGCTCTACTCGTCGGCGCGCTGGCAGGTCTCCTTAATGGGTTATTGGTAACCCGCGCCAAGCTCTCCTCATTGGTGTCGACCTTGGGGATGAATTTTTTCCTACGCGGGCTCATTAACCTGGGGACACGAGGCGAGGGTATCCCACTAACCGCCCAACTTAGTGATGCCCCTTTTCGCTTCATCTTTGCAGGTGAGCTGGGACCAATCCCGGCCCAAATGTTCTGGGCAATTGCCTTTGCGGTAATTGGCATACTGCTCTTCAGCTACCACAAGTTTGGCGCTCAGGTGTGCTGTGTCGGAGATAATCAGGAAAGTGCCCGCGAGATGGGTATCTCTGTCGAGGGAGTTCGAACACTGACTTATGTCTATGTTGGACTAGCGGCGGGTTTAGTGGGAATTCTCTCGAATGCGTTGAACCTGATCTTCTGGCCCAACACTGGCGACGGGTTTCTGCTCAGCACATTGGCAGCCGTGTTTGTGGGAGGTACCCCCACGTGGGGTGGCGTGGGCACGGTCACCGGAGCAGTCATCGGCACGTTTACTGTGGGATTTGTCACCACTGGGATTATTGCTGCTGGATTGACCGGTTTCTGGACCCAGTTTTTCTATGGACTGGTGATCATCCTTTCCCTCCTGGGTCATCGTTTCAACCAACCTAGATATCGGTAGCAAATGGCATCTTGCATCCAGGAGATCACAAACCATCCTTGTGAGAGTGGGTTGACATGACTTCCCGCGAATTGATGATCCAACTGTTGAGTGGAAGCTCGTTTGATCGTGTGGGGGTATTTGAGCACTTCTGGGCTGATACGTTGCAGGTTTGGCTTGGCCAAGGATATCCATTTATTGCCTCTGGTGAGCTGATAGAAGATTCAGGTGATGAGAGCTATACTGTGAAAATCTCTCATGTCGTGCCGTCAGAATTGCGTGAGAGAACTGCTCCTGCTCCGGTAAGCCCCTATCACCACTTCGAATTCGATATGCACCCCTGTGGAGGGGGCTTCGATCTGGAGCCCATCCGCGGCTATGAAGAAGTACTAGAAGAAACGGACGAGTGGGTTATCAAGCGCAATGGTGCTGGGGCAGTGTTCAGATACTGGAAGCACAAATCGGGCACCCCGGAACATATCGACTTTCGAATGACCAGCCGCGAAATCTGGGAGAGGGACTATCGTCCGCATCTGCTTGTGGTCGATTGTGAGCGACTCAAAGGCGGTGCCTTTAAGAACAGTACTCTGAGTGAGGACCGTGCTGAGCTGCAGTATGCACGTACTACCGGTAAATGGGCTCATTTCGCCCACATTGGCCTCTGGGAGGTGATGCGTGGTAGCCTAGGTGACCTATGTATGTATGAGAGCCTGCTCACTGATCCAGGCTGGATACATGACTTTAACCGCGTTTACACTGACTTTTTCAAAGCCCATTTTGAAGTATTGTTTGAGGAGTTGGGCTTGCCGGATGGCATTTGGTTATACGATGACATTGCCTATCGCAACGGCTTGTTTGCCTCGCCACGCACATTACATGAACTCTTTCTGCCTTACTATGCTGAGCTCACGGGTTTCTTTCATTCCCGCGGTCTTCCAGTGATCTTGCATTCGTGCGGGAATGTCACTCAAGCACTGCCACTCATCATTGAAGCCGGTTTTGATGGCTTGCACCCCATGGAGATCAAGGCAGGTTGTAATCCCTTCCGCTTCGCCGAACAATATCGCGAGCGCTTGGTTCTCATCGGGGGACTGGACGTGCGCATCCTGGAAACAAATGACCGGCAAACAATTGTACGCGGTGTATCAGAGTTGATCGAAGGAATGAAAGCCCGAGGAGCACGGTATGTTTTTGCTACCGATCATTCGGTGACGCCCCTGGTACATTATGACAGTTACCGACTCGCACTAGATATATACCGACAGCACATGATGTATTGAGGCGTATCCACACTTTTGACCTAACCAGTCCAACAGGCAAATTCATCTCAGTGCTCGGAGGTATCAATATGGAAATCCACAATCTTGGTAATACAGGGCTTCGAGTGTCCGAGCTCTGTCTCGGTACTATGACGTTCGCACGAGAGGCCGACGAAGAGACCTCGTTGCGCATGATCGAGCGGTTCATTGAGGCTGGCGGCAACTTCATCGACACAGCCAACGTGTATACTGTGGGCCGCGCAGAAGAAATCGTGGGCAAAGCATTAAAGGGACGTCGTCACAATTTCATTATCGCCACTAAAGTCCGTTTCCGCATGGGACCTGGCCCCAATGATGTGGGCCTTTCTCGCAAGCACATTATGGAGGGGTGCGAAGCCAGTCTGCGCCGCCTGCAGACCGACTATATCGATCTCTATCAAGCTCACTGTTGGGATCCCTACACGCCATTGGAAGAAACGCTCGCCGCTTTCGACGATCTGGTGCATGCCGGCAAGGTCCGTTATGTGGGTGTCTCCAACTTTACCGGATGGCAGCTGATGAAAGCGCTCTGGCTAAGCGACAAACATGGCTGGGCACGCTTTGTTTGCCTGCAGCCGCGCTATAATCTGGTGGACCGCCAGGCGGAACGAGAACTATTGCCGATCTGCCGAGAAGAGGGTTTGGGCGTGATACCGTGGAGCCCATTGGGCGGCGGTTTTCTTTCTGGAAAGTACGAGCGTAACAAACCAATGCCTCAAGATGCCCGAATTGCTGGTGCACAGCCCCATTGGCCTGAGGCGATGGAACGGCAGGGGACTGAACGCGCGTGGCGCACGTTGGAGGTTGTACGACAAATTGCGAAGCAGCGTGGCAAAAGCCCCTCTCAGGTTGCGTTGGCATGGTTATTAGCTCAACCGGACATCACAGCACCTATTCTGGGTGCGCGAACACTGGAGCAGCTGGAGGATAACCTTGGTTGTGTTGGCTGGAATCTGACGGACGAGGAACTAAAGCGGCTCGACCAGGTCAGCGCACTCGAAGACACTTATCCCTACCATTTCATCCAGTCCTTTGCATATGATCGCTGACAAGGAGGAAATTTAAGATGCAAGGCTTTCGTCAAGAAGATAATGCGCTTGTCTGGGAGCTCAATCACGAGATATTACGCATCGAGCCGTGGGGGCAGGATAGCTTGCGGGTGCGTGCCACTATAATGCCCGCCATTCGTGACGATTTACCTCATGCACTGCTAGAACCAACGCTCACGCAAGCGGAAATACATATCACAGAACAGCTAGCCACCATCCGTAACGGTGCCATTCGAGCCGAAGTGTCTCCCACTGGTAAGATTCGCTTCGTCAACGCACTTACCGGTGTCGAGTTGCTGCAGGAGGAAGAGCACCTGTTGCCTTTTGGATGGCCACCACCACGTTACTACCAGGCATTGCCCGGGGGTGTCTTCCGCATTGAGGTGCGTTTCCTCGCCCATGATGATGAGCACTTCTATGGCCTTGGCCAGCAGCAACACGGTCGCCTTGACCACAAAGGATGCGTTATCGAGCTCGCTCATCGTAACACCCAAGCAACCATACCGTGGATCCTATCGAGTCGAGGGTATGGCTTTCTGTGGAACAACCCATCGGTTGGTCGTGTGCAGCTGGGCTATGACCGAACCATGTGGGTCGCCGATGCGGCTCGCCAGATAGATTATTGGATCACGGTGGGAAATACACCAGTTGAGATCCTAGAGCACTACGCAGATGCCACAGGTCACACGCCCTCTTTTCCAGAATGGGCGGCCGGTTTCTGGCAGTGCAAACTGCGATATGCCAGCCAAGACGAGCTCCTAGCTGTAGCGCGTGAGCATAAACGACGTGGTTTGCCTATGTCGGTCATCGTCATAGATTTCTTCCACTGGACCGTCCAGGGCGAGTGGAAGTTTGATCCTGAGAAGTGGCCTGATCCAGCCGGGATGGTGCGCGAGCTGGAGGAGATGGGCATTAAGGTGATGGTTTCCATCTGGCCGACCGTCAATCCGCTAAGTGAGAATTGGGAAGAAATGCGTCGTCGGGGGCTTCTGGTGCGCCAGGAGAGCGGCGTTCCAGTGCAAATGCAGTTCGTGGATAACAAACCCGAGGGGCCCCTCTTTCTACAATTCTTCGACGCCACGCACCCCGAAGCGCGGCAATTTGTTTGGGAACGGGTACGAGAGAACTATTATCGGCACGGCATTCATATATTCTGGCTTGATGAGGCTGAGCCAGATATGTGGCCAATGCACCCACACAATTTGCGCTACCACTTGGGCAACGGGTTAGAAGTGACCAATCTTTATCCATTGTTGTATGCACGAGGTTTCTATGAGGGGATGCGTGCCGAGGGTCAGCGGGAGATTCTTAACCTTTGTCGTTGTGCATGGGTAGGCAGCCAGCGTTATGGTGCTGCAGTCTGGTCAGGAGATATCTATTCGACTTTCGAGGCATTGCAAGCCCAAATACCCGCAGGGTTGAATATGGGGCTGAGTGGAATCCCTTGGTGGACGACCGACATCGGCGGCTTTTTCGGCGGTGATCCATCCACACCTTATTTCCGGGAATTGATCGTGCGCTGGTTCCAATATGGTGTCTTTTGCCCTTTGTTCCGTTTGCACGGTTACCGTGAACCGACCACCTGGTATCCTGTAATGCAAGGCGGTCCAAACGAAGTGTGGTCCTTCGGTGAGGAAGCTTACGCGATTATCAAAGAGCTCCTGTTTCTCCGTGAGCGGTTACGTCCCTATATTATGGCCCATATGCGTCTCGCTCAGACGAAGGGTACACCGTTGATGCGTCCGCTGCTCCTCGAGTTCCCAGAGGATCCCGAGTGCTGGAAGGTGGCGGACGCCTTTATGTTTGGTCCGGATCTGCTCGTCGCCCCAGTAGTACATCAGGGTGCGCGCAGCCGCTCAGTTTATCTGCCGGCAGGAACAACTTGGGTTGATGTGTGGACAGAGAAAAAGCTGGATGGAGGTCAATGGCTCACTGCAAATGCCCCTCTGGAGCGAATTCCGCTCTTCCTGCGTGGTGATGCTCGACTTCCGATTAGGCAAGGGCAAGCACAGTGATACACATCTGCGGAAACGTCAAAAAGGTGCCCCTGTTTATGTGGTTTATCTCTTTGCATCTTTCCAGGGGATGAGCTTTTTCGCGTGTAATAGGCCAATAGATCGTTACCAGCCTCTGGACGACAGGAGAGGAGCAGATCGGTACTGATGTCGTCCAGCAGCACCGGCGGGAAGAGGGCAATGCGCTCATCCCCAGTATATCCCAAACGTTGCAG
>Ga0123519_10015060_pt1 | contig 10904 bp, 9 predicted proteins | sample YelNatPaOPRAMG02_FD_87396 | JGI IMG/M metagenome (GOLD analysis project Ga0123519, IMG submission 87396) | Hot spring microbial communities from Yellowstone National Park - Yellowstone National Park OP-RAMG-02 (version 2) | ecosystem: Environmental > Aquatic > Thermal springs > Hot (42-90C) ... | reverse complement strand
TCGAGCCTCGCTGGACTTTTGAACTCCGCGATGCGATATTACGCATTGAGAGAAAGCAGGAATGGAGCGCCAGGAAAGACGAGTTCATCGCATTCTGTCGAGAGCGTTTCGATGAGATTATGTTTCAGATAGAGATGGAATATGAGATTTTGAAGAGTTATGAGAAGGAGGCTGCTTGAAGTGAGAAGCGAGTTCCTATACGGCGGACGGTCTGCGTATTTTTGTGTTCGGGGGAGTATTCTTGGGTATTCGGTCGTTGTAAGAAAAAGTCATTTTCCTTAATTTTCTGGTTTAAGAATGACGAAATAGAAGTGTGGGGGATGTGAACTGTTGGAGGCCGATATTATGGGTATGATTTCGAGGCTTGCGGTTGTGAGCGTAGTTGGAATCGCTGTTCTTCTTGCTATTCTTTTTGAGATGAGTGGCGGTTCGTCCAAGCCTGCTGAGTCTACGGCGGTTGCTCCTGCCAATGAGAAGCCTGTAGGCGTTGCGGAGATTGAGGCGGCTCCGCAGTCGAACAAGACTACGCCTGTTATTGTTGACGAGCCTGTGGCGCAGAAGCAGATGACAGGAACGCCAGAAGTTGCGGAGGGAAAAGGAGAGTTGGCTCAACAGCAGGATGTGTCGAAGCAGCAGGATGTGTCGAAACAGCAGGATGTGTCGAAGCAGCAGGATGTGTCGAAACAGCAGGAGGCATCGAAGCAGCAGGATGTTCCAAAACAGGAGATTTCAAAACAGGAGACTCCGAAGCAGAAGGTTGAGTCTGAGAAGTTTTATGTTATCAAGCGTGGTGATACGCTTTATTCGATAGCGAAGGCGAACTATGGTGATTCGAGCAAATGGACATTGATTTGGGAATCGAACAAGGATGTTATCAGTGACCCTGCGAGATTGCCTGTTGGTGCGAAAATCAAGATTCCTCCTGTTGAGGAAGCGAAGGCTTCTCCGTTAGCGGAGGGAGAGACATATATTGTACAGAAGGGTGATACGCTTACGAAAATCTCGCTGATTCATTATGGGAAGCCTGACTACGCCAACTTGATTTTCGAGGCGAACCGTGCTACAATACAGGAGCCGGGGAAGTTAAGGGTCGGTATGGTATTGAATATTCCACCGGTTCCTGTTAAAGGGCATTGATTTGTTGGGTTTTCTAAAATCGTTTTGGTTTTACATAGTTGGGTTGGTGCTTATATGGGTGCTGGTTTATATACAGCGCAGTTATGAGTTTGTGCGGGTGCCGGAAGGTTTGACTTCAATGGCGCCTGCGCTTGAAGCCAACAAGTTTTACAGGTTCACCCAGTTGGGTAAGGTTCAGGAGCTTGGATACAACGACATTGTTTTCATAAGATTTAACCGTTCTTCGAGGACGGAGAGTTATTTTAGCCGAGTGGTCGGACTTGAGGGGGATGTGATTGCTTTAAAAGAAGGGCGGCTTATCCGTAATGGTGTGCAAGTTGACGAGCCGTATTTATCGGAGCCTGCGTCTTCGTCGGCTCTTGCTGAATGGAAGAAGGTCACTATGTTCCCGATAAGTGTGCCGAAGGGTTGTGTTTTTCTGCTTAACGACGAGAGGACATCACCTGAGGACAGTCGCAAGTTGGGTCCTATTGATGTCAGGATGGTCTGCGCATATATGAGGAAATGAAGATGCACAGGGCTCTTTCATACATAGAGAGAATCGCCACAGTTATTTTGCTCGTTGCTACAATTTTTCTTATTTACGCTGGTTGGAGCCGCATGCGTATTGCTGGTTTGGTAGAAGATGCGATAAGCAGTTACAATTCTGCGGAGATGACAGTTGCGCGTGAGAGGGTTGAAGATGCACTCAAACACGCGCCAACTAACTCGGCGTTTCTCGTTTTCAAGGGGGAGACTCTTTCATCGCAAGGTTATTTCAAAGAAGCGGAAAATGTGATGAGGGAGGCATACGAGAAGGGGCAGGGTAGTTCTGATGCGTGTGTGGGGCTTGCGTCTGTTCTTGCGGCGCAGGGGAACATTAGTGAAGCGGAGGCTATTATCAGGAACGCTGATACTGACGATGCGAGGATTGTTAAGGCGGGGATAGCGTTCAGTAAAGGTAACAACGAAGAAGCAAGAGACATACTTTTTTCTGTTGACCTTAAGAACTGTTCATTCGGCGGGGTGGCGGCGTATTATCTTTTGAGCGGTTCGCTTGCGGTGACATACGGGAGGTACGAGGATGCGATAGATAATGCGATAAAATTGGTCTCGATGCTACCGAAGAGTGAATCGTTGAGGCCGTTAAGCGGCGGTTACAGCAGGCTATGTGCTGAGGCGCAGAGGCTGATGGCGGCTGCGGGTGTAATGTGGCTTTTATCGGCGAAGAAGGATGAAGTTGATGCGGTGTTTGCGAAGGTGGTCTCTCTGGTTGATACGAAGGCTGTTGAGCGTTACGGTGTTGCTGCGCAGTGGTGGGTTAATATGAGTTACGGTTATTTCTTTTATCTTGCGGGAGCGGATGCGTTTTTCAGGGCGGGCAAATACAAGGAAGCGGCGGTGAACTATGAGACCGCTATAAAGCGTATGAGAGGTGGTAAGGAGTTTGAGCCGATTCGTGCTGAGTTCGAGCCGGTGGTGTGGCAGAATGCTGCTTATGCGGCGAAGATGCAATCTACTGTTGAGCCATCGCTTGCCGAGAAAAGACAGTATCTGAATCAAGCGGCGGATTTCTATCAGAAGGTTATTTCTCATAAGGGCGTGACAACAGGACTGAAGTTTGATGCGACTATCTTGCGAGCAATCGCTTATTTTGAGGCTGGAAGTTTTAGATTAGCGGAGGAGAGTTTTCTGCAAGCGCGAACATATCAGGAGCGCGTATACATAGCGGAACTGAATCTTGCGGTATGCTACGACTGTATGAAGGATTATGATAAGGCGCTGAAGTGGTATGAGAATGTTCTGAAATATCCTGATCTGCCGTTTAAGGAGGGTGTGGCGAGGCGAATTGAGCAACTTAAAGGAAGGAAGGAGAAGAAATGATAATCTGTCCGCATTGTTCAAATAGAGTGCCTCCGAATACGAGGTTCTGTCCGCACTGCGGGAAGCGGATTGATGTCGAGTTCGACCAGATAAAAGAGCAATTGGCAGAAGATAAGAAGAGGGAAGATTGGAGGAAGAAGGAAAAGGAGGCACGAAGGTTGTTCGCTGCTGCGATGTTTTTGTTTCTTCTTGCGCTTACTTTTTTTGTATCTGCGCCGCGGCTTCCGAAGGTAGATTATTATCCTGTGTGGGCGCCTTCTGCACCGCAACTGCCGAAACAGAGAGCGCAGGATTGGCTTCTCGAAAAGAATCCGAAACTGGTTGTCGAGATTCCGAGCGATTAGTCGGTATTACGCATAGTGCTATGTGATTGAAAATCGTCTTGACTGTCGCTGATGTATTATTTCAGGATTACTTTTATTTTCTTCACGCGTCTTGCATCCGCATCTGCGACGGAAAGAGAGAGTCCGCCAATATTCGCTGTCTCGTTTTTCTTTGGGATTCTGCCTAATTTTTCGATGAGCAATCCTGCGAGAGTTCCGATATTGTTTGGGCTTTTAAGGTTTCTTCCGATGAAGCGTCCTAACTCTTCGGGCGAGACGGTGCCATCAACTAACAGGGTTTTTGAGTCTATCCATAATATCTGTTTCTTGGGGCTAGGGTATTCGTCTTCGATTTTGCCGATAATCTCTTCGACGATATCAACGAGAGAGACGACACCGCTTGTGCCTCCGTATTCGTCAACGACGATTGCGAGATGGGTTTTCCTCTTCTTCATTTCGTTCAGGAGCGCTGTTAATTCTTTTGTCTCTGGCACGAAAAATGGTTCGCGGAGGGCTTCCCGGACGGACGCTTTTCCTTTTCCTTCTGCGATGAACTTAAGCAGGTCTTTTGCGACGACTAATCCGAGGATGTTGTCGAGTTTTCCTTCGTAGACGGGGATTCGTGAATGGCCTGTTTCTGTCACGAGTTTCTGTGCGTCTTGGACGGTTGAATTAGCGCTGATGGCGACGATGAAAGGACGAGGGGTCATCACTTTGATGACAGTTTTTTCTTTAAGTGCCATAACCTGTTCTATCATTGTGCGCTCCTGCTGTGGAATGAGTCCAATTCGTTCTCCTTCGTCGAGAGCGTCGAGTATGTCTTCTTGTGCTTCTTCCAACGCATATAATTTCGCTTTGATTCCGAATAATGCGAGCATCAGACGGCAGAAGAGAAAGAACGCGCGTGTAATCGGCTGTAGCAAGGAGTTCAAGATAAGGAGCGGTCTACTGAAAGTGAGGAGTACTCTTTCGGCAGCCCATCTGCCGATTGTGTCAGGAATCAGTTCGGCGAGTACGAAGACGAGGATTAAAGAGCATCCTGCTGCTGCGAGGATTCTTGCCAAGATGCTTATATACTCAATATGCCACCAATAATATGTCACTGTCATCACGAGTAGAATGTTGGCGGTGTGGTCGAGAAACCGTGACAAAAGATACAGTGATTCCCATCTTTCGGCGACATCATACAACCGTTTCGGCTCGTCCTTTTTTTTCTTTAAGAGTTCCTTGAGTTTCGTCGGCGAATAGAAAAGCAGAGCACCTTCAATCAGTGAGAAGATGAACGAGATGGCGAATGCAACTCCACCGATTATCCATATGACTGTCTCGCTGGTCAGGAAACCTTCCAAACTCTTCTTTCTCCCTTCTCTTTATAAAAATATCATCAAATGGCTGTTCGTGCAAACTTCTTGTTGGAAAATATAGCGGTTTGGGGACTGTTTTGCCGTTAGGTTCAATCCGCATTGTTTATGCTTCATTTACAACAATTTTGTGACTTGAATTGGCTTCTTTGTGTGTATAAAATAGAGGGGGTGGTTTGGAGGAAGGGTTATGAGAGTTTGTTCGATTTTAGTTTTCGCTTTTTTAATCGTTATTTTTGGGTGTGGCGGTAGCACGCCACCCGATTATACCGAACAGCCTGAGACGCCGACATCAGGTGGAGGTGTAGCGTCTCCGAGTTCGGGTTCTTCGCCGTCAACGGGTGGCGGCACTTCAGAAACATCGAGTCATACCACGCCGCCGAGCGCAGGCGATTATATCCCGGGTCGTTCTGTGCCTCCTGGACTTGAAGGTATGAATCAGGCTGATTTGCAACTTGAGGAGAAACTTTGCACTCAATACGAGAAATGGAATAAGGAAGCGGACGCTCTGTCGAAGGCTTGGCAGGACGGTAAGGGAGTTGATGTTGGACGCGTAAGGGCTTTGCTTGATGAAGGCACGCAGATGGCGAATCAAGCACAGGAACTTGGTACTCGACTACGCGGTAGCGCGAACACAAGAGTCCAGGCAGAGGGGAGAAAAATGGAGGATATGGCTGCTGAAATTCTGAACCTCTGCAATAGTTTGCGTGACATTATTGGTGCGGGAAAGTAACGGAAAAATAGGGAACTCAAAGTGCACTTGCTGATTTTTCGCGCTTTTAATTGTTTCGTTGTTTGGCATATCTTGTGTTGCCATAGCCGAGCTATTTACATCTGCTCCGTATGCGGAGACCGATTGAGAGAAGATTGCGGAGGATGTGAAGTCGCTTAATTTTCACTTTATGCCATCTTGGAAGTGGTCCGATATAGATGTTTCAGAAGTTCACATATAAGGAGAGGTGCCCGAGTGGTCGAAGGGACGCGCTTGGAAAGCGCGGGTATGCCGAAAGGTGTACCGCGGGTTCGAATCCCGCCCTCTCCGCTGGATAAGTGTTGAGGTAGTTTTCAAGTGCTCGTGATAGGGCAGGGCAAATCTTTGTAAATGTTGGGCATATCGAAAGTGTCTGAATGGTTAAAGCGGTTTTAAGTGATATTTTTGTTTACAAGGGAAGGCTTTTTGCGTTCTATTTAATAGAGTAGCGTTTTGTTGTGAAAGGGGGCTATTTATGCGGAGGGTGTTCTGCTTGTCGGTTCTGGTTTTTTGCTTTTGTGTTGTAGTTTTTGCGGCTGACAAGGTTGCGCGGATAACAGGGAAAGTGGTTGACAAGAACGGCGAGCCGCTTAAAGGGATTCCTGTTGGTGTTATCCGCGCATCGAAGGTTCAGAAGGATTCGAAGGTTGTCGAGCCTGAACTGACTGTTAGGACAGGGAAAGACGGCTCGTTTTCGATTCGTGTGGATAAAAGATACGAAGGAATCGATGCGGTTTATGTTTTCACTCTTTCGAAGACGCATAAGAACCAGATTCACGATGGGGTAGAGTTTGAAGGCACTGCGCCTGGACCGAGCGATTTTGAGAATCCCAATGTTAAGAGGTTAGACTTGAGGAAGGGCGATGTTTCAGTGGAGTTCAGGCTTGAATCGAGGATACGGGCTAAGATGTCGGTTATGGTAGAGATGCGTGATGGGATAAGACTTTCGACCGATGTTTATTTACCTGTTGAAGGAGGCAAGTATCCTGCGATTCTGGTAAGGACTCCTTATGGGAAGGATACTGTTGGGCTTGTGGATATTGTTGCTGAGGGATATGCTCTTGTGGTGCAGGATATGAGAGGATTGCACGGTTCAGAAGGGGAGGCGTTGCCGTTTGTTGCTTGTGGTTGGGGGCAGTTGCAGGACGGTTACGACACGGTTGAGTGGATAGCGAAGCAAGACTGGTCGAATGGGGTGGTAGGGACATTTGGTGGTTCGGCGCTTGGAATCACGCAGAATATGATGGCTGGTGCGGTGCCGCCGCATCTGAAAGCGCAGTGGATTTTGAATGCCGCCAACTCGCTTTATCATCACGCTGCCTATGTCGGTGGTGCATACAGGAAAGAACAGATTGAGGAGTGGACAAAGCGGGCGGGTTATCCGCCGCAGGCAAATGAGAACATTCGAGCCCATCCTTGTTATGATGATTTCTGGCGGCAGCTCGATTCTTCTACGCGCGCTAACAAAATCAATGTTCCGTCGGTGCACATTGGCGGTTGGTTTGACACTTTTTGTCAAGGGACGATTGATTCGTTTTTGACGCGGCAGGAGAACGGCGCCGAGGGAGCGAAAGGGAGACAGGTTCTTGTTATGGGACCTTGGACGCATGGTGGTGAGCGCGACCGACTTGGTGAGTTTCAGATGCCTGAGAACGGGCGCACGCCTCCTTATGTGAATATGAAGGAGTGGTTCGATTATCACCTGAAAGGGACGAAGAATAATGCGGAGAGGTATCCGCCTGTTATCTATTATGTGCTTGGGGCGTTTGGCGAGAAAGACGCACCTGGCAATCTTTGGCGCACAGCGGATAAGTGGCCTCCTCCGAACTCGACTCCTACGCCACTTTATCTGCGCAAGGACAACAAACTTTCGTTTGAGGCTCCTGCAGAAGACTCTGCTTCCGCAACTTACGATTATGACCCCAAAGACCCGTCACCTACAATCGGCGGCAGGAATCTGACCATCGAGAAAGGTCCTTATGACCAACGCAGGGTTGAAAGCCGAAAGGACATCATCCTGTTTACGAGTGATGTTCTTGAGAAGCCTATTGAAGTCACAGGGCAGATAAAGATGGTTCTTTATGCTTCGTCGTCTGCGGTTGACACTGATTTTGTCGTGCGGCTTTGCGATGTCTATCCTGACGGTAGGTCTGTTCTCATCGCTGACGGGATCGTTCGCTGTCGTTACCGCAATTCGTTTGAAAAACCCGAGTTGATGGAGCCTGGAAAGATTTACAAGTTCGAAATAGATTTGTGGGCGACGAGCATCGTTTTCAACAAGGGTCATCGGATTAGGGTTTCGGTAACGAGTAGCAATTATCCGCGTTGGGATGCGAATCCGAATACGGGCAAGAACTCGTGGGAAGAGACATCGCCTGTTGTAGCGAGGAATACTGTTTATTTTGAGAAGGCTCGTACATCACATATTCTTCTGCCGATAATGAGAGAAGATGTTCAGAAGAAGCCGACGGATGAGCCGCATAAGGATACGCCAAAAGAAGAGCAGAAATCCGAATGATAGGTTTTGGGCTTCGCTAAGAGTCGAGTTATGTCGCATTTTTTGGATTAGTCGTTGATTGATTACATTGAGCGGAGGCGGCGGATGCGCTCTTCAATAGGTGGATGGGTTGAGAATAGGCTTCTACCGCCGAGACGCATAAACGGATTGACGATGAAAAGATGTTGGGTCGCTTTCGACGCTTGTTTCATCGGCATATTCTCGTATGCAATCTTTTCGAGAGCGGAAGCGAGTCCTTCGGGGTAGCGTGTGAGTTCCGCTCCAGATGCGTCGGCGAGGTATTCGCGTTGCCTTGATGTAGCGAACTGGATGATGTATGCGATGAAGGGAGCGACGATAGCGAGCACAGCGCCAATAATGATGAATATTGCAAACGCACCTCCTCCTTTGCCTCGTCCTCTTCCTAATGATGGACCGACATAGCGAATGAGCCTTAGCATAAGGTCGCTTACTATGATGACGACACCGACGAGGACTGCCATAAGCATCATCAGGCGGATGTCGTAATTACGGATGTGGCTAATTTCATGGGCAATGACTCCTTGGAGTTCGTCGCGGCTGAGTTTTTCAAGAAGCCCTGTTGTGACGGCGACGGACGCATGGTATGGGTCACGCCCTGTGGCGAATGCATTAAGAGCGTTCGTTCTGATGACATAGATTTGTGGCATAGGCAGTCCTGCGGCGATGGACATTTCCTCAACGACATTGTAAAGGCGAGGGTTAAAACTTTTGTCAACTCGCATTGCGCCGCTAATAGAGAGAACGATATTTCCGCCTGAATAGTATGCGATGACGAACCAAAGAAGCGAGAGAAGCAAGAGCATTAGCCCGCCGACTACTGTGCCTGCTTCGTTGCCTGTCAAAAGGTATCCCAAAAAGCCACCTAATGCGGAGAGGAAGACGAGAAACACGAAAACGAGAATGGCTGAATTCCGTCTGTTTATGCGAATTCTTTCTTCAAATGGGATTTTCTCGACGACTGCTTGCTGCGCCATTCTTCGTTTCCTTATTAAACTCACTCTACCATAGATAATAACCATTTATCGTTTAAGGTCAAGTCTAACAAGTTGGATAAGTTCATTGTAGACTGATTCGGGTGTGATGAGGCGCATACATTCGTTGTTCTTCGGACAGACTTTTTTGTGACAAGCGATGCAGTCAAGCGTTTCCGCACGCAGGACGCGCTGGTTTTCAAGATTTTTCGCTGTGTATCGCGGGTCAGTCGGTCCCATTATGACGACGGTTGGTATATTGAAAGCGACTGCGATATGGCGAGGTCCTGTATCGGTTGTGATGAGCGCGGTGAGCCGTTTGATGAACGATTTGAGCATAGATAATCCGACGACCTCTTCGGCGGTGTTTACTATTCGGTCTTTGTTCTTGATGAGCGAGTAGATGGTGTTAGCGATGTTGGTTTCAGAAGGTGCGCAGAAGAGAATGCAGAAGGCGTCTGAGTTTGAAGTGATTTTGTCGGCAAGAGCGGCGAAATGTTCAGGAAGCCAGAGTTTCGAGGAACCGAATTTGGCACCAGGGTTGAACCCGATTAGCGGTGTTTTGTTGGGGATTCCTCGGCGTGTGAGATAGTCTGTGACTTTCTTTTCGTCTTCTTCGGATGTTGCAAGGCGTGGGCGTTCATCTTTTGTATCGGCACTGATGTAACGGACGAGTTTCAGGTAATAGTCGACCATTGGAACCGGTTTGCGCTTACCGTTTTTCTCGCGTTCGTATGGGATAGGGTCGGTCAGCAATTGTCGTCTTCCGTAGGTGGCGTAGCCGATTCTTCTCGGGATGCAAGAAAGGAGCGGGACGAGGGCAGATGAGATGGAGTTCGGCATCAAAATCGCTATATCGGCTCTGAACTTGATTGCGGGAAAGATGTCGGCGACGGTGCCTTTGCTTACGATGACGCTGTCGAAGAGGTTTAGTCCATCGAGTATGGGGAGCACATAAGAGCGAGCGAGTGCTGCTATTTGGGCGTGGGGGAATGTTTCGCGTAGCGCACGGAGCGCTGGCTCTGCCATAACAACATCGCCAAGCCAGTTGGGCAATCTTACTAGAATCTTCATTTTTTCAACACTGCGGTGGCAAATGCTTCTCTAACGAATCCGCGCCAAACGGCGTCACGCCGTCCGCAGACGAGACCAGGCGTCAGGTTTAAAGTCTTCTCGGAGCCTATTCCAGTGTCATCATCGATTACTACAAAGTTTATTTTGAAACGGACACCAGCGGAGGCGCCTTTTTCGGGCAGATTGACACCGCGAGATTTCAAATATTCCCAAGGGAGTTCGCCTTCATACACGAATCCGGAATTGTCTTTCTTGTGCAAACTCATATATTTGCCCTTAGGTTTGCGCGCTTCTTCGTCTTTGTCTTTGTCTTTCTGTATCTGGGGTAGCATTAAACCCATATATATTAGAACATCCTCAATAGCGACATAGAGGACATCGCCTGAATATTCTTGCTCCTGCGAATCGTCAAACGGGCGCTGGCACTGGTCTGAAACATCGAGCAGGAAGTAAAGTGCTTTTTCGTCCCACATAAGATAGAGTTTTGCGGACAGGTCTTCTTTTGCGAACCAGCGGTAGGAAAGGAATTTTTTATTCTGAATGGGGAAGATGGATTTCGGAGAGTTGAGTTCGATTGGTTTTGCGCGCTGCCATTCGTCTTCAAGGAGGCCGTCAATCGTCGGCGGATGTTTTGTATATTCGATATTGATAGTTGGCGGACGCATAACAGCGGCGGAGAATCCGAGTTCGGCTATAAGGTTTTGCAGATGTCTTAATTTTGAAGGATTGTCGTGAAGGGTGTTTTTTTCGATGAAGTCGTTGAGCGCATCGACGGCGGCATCAGGCGAGCGCAGTAAGGTGACAGCGAGGGAGTATTTCGCCACAGCGTCGGGGGAGCTCGGGGTTAAAAGAAGATTAGCGGCGCCATCCGCAGCGTCGGAGGCT
>Ga0123519_10015058_pt1 | contig 10904 bp, 8 predicted proteins | sample YelNatPaOPRAMG02_FD_87396 | JGI IMG/M metagenome (GOLD analysis project Ga0123519, IMG submission 87396) | Hot spring microbial communities from Yellowstone National Park - Yellowstone National Park OP-RAMG-02 (version 2) | ecosystem: Environmental > Aquatic > Thermal springs > Hot (42-90C) ... | reverse complement strand
TGGAAACGGCGAACAGAATGAGTGCACCATCATTCTGAGTTTGGAGCGGTAATCATGGCGCAAGATGTTAAGCTTTCCACCGACTTGGTGGCCGTTTCGGTTTCACCCGCCGGAGGCACTTGGGCCGTTGAGGATTTGAGAGCCGGCATCTCATGGGGCACAAGAACCGCCGGCGAGCCTTGGGGAACGGTTGTAATGCCCGCGCCTGGCGGTCCGCGCCGGTTTCCCCTGCATCCGTCCGAAGCCGTAATTGAAAACAACGGCATCCGCTGCCGGTTTCAACCACAGGACGGCATTCCCATACCCTTAATCCTCACCTTCCGGCTCAACAGTGACTGCGTTGATCTCTTCATCGAAAAGCAGGAAGACTGCGTTGGAGAGATTCGGCTCTTCGGCGATGGTCTCTGCTGTTCTGCAAAAGAAGAAGGAGCAGCGGTGGTCCCTGTGCGCCTGGGGCTTTTCGTCCCAGCGGCCGGCGAGAAACCCTTCGAGCAGTATTTCGGAACATACGACTACGAAGGCTGTCACATGGCCATGTTGGGGATGTTCAAAAGCGGCTCTGCACTGCTTGTTAGCTGGGATGATCCTTACGTTGGAATATCCCTCAAACGCGAAACCGCGCCGTCTGGAAGCCAGGAAGAAAGCGTTCTTTCTGCGGCACTCTGCCTGAGGAAAACCGCAAGCTCGTTCCGACTGCGCTTTTTGGGCCGCGGCGATCTCTCCTCAATCGCCGAAGCCTACCTCGCCGTTGCCCGCGAGAAGGGATACCTGGTCTCCTGGGATGAAAAATTGAAAGATCGGCCGCAGGCAGCCCGGCTCTTTGGGGCCTCAAACGTTAAGCTTTGGACGGCGCTCGCACGCCGCATCGACGAGGACCTGCGCGAGGTCTCCGTGGAAGTCCACTGGAGTTTCGATGAGGTGGCACGCGTGGCCGAGCATATCCGCCGAGACCTTGATATCCATCCTGTTCTCTTTCACTTGGGGGGCTGGATACGCAAAGGATACGACTGCCAGCATCCAGACATCCTGCCGGCAGCTCCGGAATGCGGCGGCAACGAAGGCCTCGCCGAATGCGCACGCCGCGTAAAAGCACTTGGGTACCTCTTCTGCCTCCACGACAACTACCAGGATATGTACAGAGATGCCCCCTCTTGGGACGAATACTGGATTATGAAAAACCCAGACGGCTCCCTGATGAAAGGCGGACTGTGGCTCGGCGGACGCGCTTACCTAACCTGCTCCAAAGAGGCCGTGAAGCTTGCCATGCGCCCCCAGAACCTGCCTCAAGTGAAGCAGTTGTTCGACCCGGACGTGTACTTTATAGATACCACATACGCCGCCGGGCTTTATGAGTGCCACGACCCTCGCCACCCCCTTGCCAAGCAGGATGACATGCGCTGGAAGCAGGCTATCTCGGAATATGCGCGCGGCGTATTCGGTCTGTTTGGCTCGGAGTGCGGGCGCGAATGGGCCATCCCTTACAGCGACTTCTTTGAAGGGCTTGCCGGAGTCTCTGGTCGCTACTACCACATGCTGGACGTGAAAGAGCTCGGCGCCGTGCCAGTCCCAATCTTCGAAATGGTGTTTCGCGACTGCATCGCCATACACGGAAAATACGGCTATAAGCCGGAAGAAGCCGCCGAGTACGTAATCCACCACCTCAGCATCGGGCGCCCACTGCATTACCATAACCTCGGAAGCCACCTTTACTGGCAGGACCAATCCGGCTTGCCGGAACTGCCAATGCCAACAGACGGCCCAGACCCGGCATGCTTCACGCGGGCGCACAACGGGTGGGCCGAAGGCATGCATATATGGGACCGCTTTATGAAAAACACCCACGAATGCCTAAGCCCCTTGAACGAAATCACCTCCCGCACCAAAATCGTTCGCTACGAGTTCCTGAATCCCGAAAAGACCGTTCGGCGCACGGTGTTCGGCAACGGGGTAACTGTTGTGGTTAACGGCAGTAGCTCCGTGTTCGAGTGGGAAACCGCGGATTACGGTAAAGTGCTTCTTCCGCCGTTTGGTTTTGTGGTGGAGGCGCCGCAGTTTGCGGCCTTCCATGCACTGAGTTGGAACGGCCTGGATTACGATTCTCCGGTTTTGTTCACACTGCGGGCTTTCGGTGGAGGCGAATTGGCGTCGGCGCAAAGAATCAGGGTGTTCCACGGCTTCGGAGATTCGCGGCTTAGATGGCGCGGCAGTGTTTTGGAGGTGAAAAGGGAAGCTGTGGTCTAGAGGCTGTACAGCATCTGCGCAACAAAGTATACCCGGGGGGTGGGTTGGCGCCACCCCCCGGCACTCGTGTTAGCAAACCAAAGTCAACAGGATTTGGACCGGTTCTGCGCCGTTTGAAACCACCGGTCGTTCAGGAGTGGTGTCGCAGTCCTCGTTCAAAGGATTGTCCACCGGAAGGCCTTCCAGATACCTAAGCAAACGCTCTTCGATCTGCCGCACCTGGGCCGCAAAGTGAAAAGTTGAAACTTCGTTCGGTGCCATGATTCCTCTCCTTTAACTTCTCCGAAATAGGTCTGAGCACTGCCCAGGGCGCATTTGCAAATGTATCACCGCGCGCAAAGCCTTCCCGGCTCAAACACGCCTCCCGAATTCTTTCCGTAGAATCGAGGCATTGACCAAACCTATGTTCGCTAAGCTTAGTATAGCACATTTGCTCGATTAAAGCAACTCTTTTCAGTTGATTTTCGATGAATTTTTGAAGCAGTTTTCGTCCACTTCTCCGAAGTGCCTGCTTAGAGCGCGCAGGGGTAGAGAAAGTTTGACGGTGTTTGCGTTAGGTTGGTATAATAGCGCAAACATCGAATGCCATATAAAACTGCTTAAAATGGAGCTGTCAGCGTAAGTATGCCGTCAGACTGCGAAATCGCTCAGAGTGCTCCCATTCAGCCGATTTCCCGCATAGCTGCTTCTTTGGGGCTATCCGAAGAAGAGCTGGAGCTTTACGGGCCTTACAAGGCGAAGATTCCGCTTAGGGTTTTCCACCGTCTCTCGAACACCTCTTACGGAAAGCTCATCCTGGTCACAGCGATGACGCCCACACCAGCCGGAGAGGGCAAAACAACAACCACCATAGGCTTGGGACAGGCGCTTTCCAAACTGGGCAAACGGGCGTGCGTGGCAATCCGCGAGCCCTCTTTGGGGCCGTGCTTCGGCATCAAAGGTGGTGCTGCCGGCGGCGGGAGATCCCAAGTCATACCAATGGAGGATATCAACCTCCACTTCACAGGCGATATACACGCAGTAACAGCCGCGCACAACCTCCTGGCCGCAATGCTGGATAACCACCTGCACTTTGGCAACTCTCTCGACATAGATCCCCGCGCCATCGTGTGGCACCGCGTGCTGGATATGAACGACCGCGCTCTGCGCAACATCGTCATAGGGCTTGGCGGACGCACAAACGGAGTCCCCCGAGAAACCGGCTTCGACATCACCGTTGCCTCGGAGATAATGGCGGTTTTGTGCCTTGCCGAAAGCATAGAAGATCTGAAGGCACGCCTTTCCCGCATGATAGTGGCCTACACCTACGAGGGCAATCCCGTAACCGCAGGCGATCTCAAAGCTGCGGGGGCGCTGGCCGTGCTTCTGAAAGATGCCCTTAAACCGAACCTGGTTCAAACCATCGAGGGCACGCCAGCGTTTGTGCACGGCGGCCCATTTGCCAACATCGCCCACGGCTGTAACAGCGTAATCGCCACCAAGCTCGGTCTGCACCTAGCCGAGTATCTGGTAACCGAAGCCGGCTTCGGCGCAGATCTCGGTGCCGAAAAGTTCTTCAACATCAAGTGCCGCAGTGCTGGGCTTACCCCTTCGGCGGCTGTGGTGGTGGCGAGCGTGCGTGCCCTCAAAATGCACGGCGGCGTTCCCAAGGACCACCTGGCAGAGCCGGATCCCGCGGCAGTGGAGCGCGGTTTCCCGAACCTTCTTAAGCACTGCGAGATTGTGCGCACTTTTGGGGTGCCGCTGGTGGTGGCTGTAAACCGCTTCCCCTCGGACTCCGAAGAAGAGCTGTCCACGGTTTTAACGCTTTGCGAAGAGTCGCGCATTCCCGCGGCGCTTTCGGAGGTTCACGCCAAAGGCGGAGAAGGCGGCATCGCCCTTGCGGAAATGGTGCTGGAAGCATCCAGCAGGCCCTCGCGCTTCCGCTTCCTGTACGACGAGGAGATGCACATCCGCAGTAAGATAGGCGTCATTGCAAGCGAGATATACGGGGCAGACAGGGTGGTTTACACCCCAGAAGCCGAGGCGCAGATACGCAAACTGGAATCGCTGGGCCTCAACCGCCTGCCAATCTGCATGGCGAAAACCCAGTATTCCCTGTCGGACAATCCTGCCCTGCTAGGCCGCCCCGAAAACTTCGTTATAACAGTGAGAGACCTGAAAGTTTCCGCCGGAGCCGGCTTTATCGTGGCTTACACCGGCAACGTAACCACTATGCCTGCGCTTCCCAGGCATCCAGCCGCCGAGAACATGGACGTGGACGAAAACGGCGTTGTAAGCGGCTTGTTCTAGTGGGATGGGAAGAAGTGGACCTGCTCAGCAAAATCCAGGGACCGGAAGACGTTAAAAAACTCTCTTTGGAGGAACAAGAGCGCCTTGCCGCTCAGATTCGCGCGGAGCTGGTCTCCGTTTTGGCCCGCAACGGAGGCCATCTGGCGCCGAACTTGGGCGTGGTGGAGCTAACCATCGCCCTTCATTCTGTATTCAACAGCCCGAAGGATAAGATAATCTGGGACGTTGGTCACCAAAGCTATGTGCACAAACTGCTTACCGGCCGGCGCGACAGGTTTCACACCATACGCCAACTCGGTGGGCTGTCCGGGTTCTGCCGCAGAGACGAAAGCCCCCACGATGCATTCGGCGCGGGGCACGGAAGCACTTCTATCTCTGCCGCGCTGGGATTTGCCGTGGCCAGAGATGCATTGGGCGGCAACGAACGCATCGTCGCCGTCATCGGCGATGGGGCGCTTACCGGCGGGATGGCGCTGGAAGCGCTCAACGCCGCCGGCCACCTCAAAACCGACATCCTTGTGGTGCTGAACGACAACGGTATGTCCATCGCGCGCAACGTCGGCGGTATGGCATCATACCTCTCGCGCCTGCGCACCGACCCGCACTACCTCAAAGCCCGCGAAGAGTTCGAACAGCTCATGCGCTCGCTCCCCATGGGTCGCTCCATAGTTGAAGCTCTGCAACGCCTCAAAGCCTCCGTAAAGCATCTGGTCCTGCCAGGAATGCTTTTCGAAGAGCTTGGTTTCACCTACCTGGGACCGGTGGACGGCCACTCAATTCCGATTTTGCGCCGGGCGCTGGAGGAAGCCGCCCGCCTGAAAGGCCCCGTGCTTCTGCACGTTCACACCCAAAAGGGCAAAGGCTACGAACCGGCCGAAAAGGATGCGGTTCGCTTCCACGGCTGCACGCCTTTCGATATTGCCTCCGGAAACGCAATCTCAACAAACAAAAACGCCATTACTTACACACAGGCTTTTGCACAGGCCTTAATAAGGCTGGCTGAAAAAGATGAACGCATAGTGGCAATCACCGCCGCAATGCCCGAGGGAACGGGTCTGGCCGAATTTGGCAAGCGCTTCCCGGACCGCCTTTTCGACGTTGGAATGGCGGAGGAGCACGCAGTTACGTTCGCCGCGGGAATGGCGGCCGCCGGTCTTCGCCCTGTGGTCGCCATATACTCTACCTTTATGCAGCGCTCTTACGACCAGATACTGCACGATGTGGCACTGCAAAACCTGCCCGTTACGCTCTGCCTCGACAGAGCCGGCCTGGTGGGCGACGATGGGCCAACGCACCACGGAGCATTTGACCTATCGTACCTGCGCACCATACCGGAAATTGTGATAATGGCCCCGGCAGACGAGAACGAGCTTGGCGGAATGCTGGCCTCAGCACTAAGCCACCCGGGCCCAGTTGCAATTCGGTATCCGCGAGCGTACGGCCGAGGCGTTCCAATCGATGAAGAACCGGCGCCCATACCAATCGGGAAGAGCGTCGTCCTGAGGCGCGGAAGCGACGCCGCCATCCTCGCCGTGGGCTCCATGGTTGAACCGGCAGAGCAGGCTTCGGAACTGCTCTCCGCGCGCGGTATTCAATGCACCCTCGTGAACGTCCGCACCGTAAAGCCCTTGGACGAACAGCTCATCTGCGAACTGGCAGATACAATGCCGCTTTTGGTAACCGTTGAGGAAAACTCCCTCGCCGGCGGTTTCGGAAGCGGCGTTCTGGAGGTCCTTAACAGCGCCGGTAGGAACGGCGTTCGCATCATCCGCCTCGGCATTCCGGATGCATTTGTGGAACACGGCAATCGGCAGGTGCTACTCGCACGCCTCGGGCTAACGGCGGAAGGCATCGCAAATGCGGTGCTTCAGGCTTTGAGCGGCAAACAGCCACAGCCGCTGGCCGCAGTTGCCGCATCCGACGGCTGAACCCCTGCCTAAAACCAGCATGCACAGCTATCTGGCTTTCGGCGCTTCCACTATATCACCATCCGGGTGGCCGCTTACTTTGTTGCCCAACAGCGAAATCATCTGCGCCTGCGGACCGATGTAAATCCCGATTTTTTGAACCGCCTGTCCGGCCGGCAGTGTACTGCGCACAATGTTTTCTGTGAACTCCAGTCCGTGCACCGCGCCGTCCACCAGAATTCCAGCCTCACCGTTGTCCTCGATTATGTTGCCGGCAAACCGGCACTCGTGCCCTGCGTTCTTCTCGTTTTCGGGACGAAAATGGATGCCGGCCCGTCTGTTTTTTCGTATCACGTTCCGCACAAACGTATTGCGCGAATCCTTGTGCCCTATGGAAATGCCGGCCCCACCGTTCTCGTAAATCTCGTTCTCTTCAAACAGGCCGTCCTGCACGCGCCAGCAAAGGAACAAACCGATATCTCCGTTGTGGTGTATGCGGTTGCGCCTCACGATTGGGCGCGCAGAGCCGGTGCCCGGATGCATTCCCAAACCGGTACAGCCGGTGCACTCACAGCCCTCCACCAGGATATCCTGCGTCATTTGAAAGCTTATGCCATCGCCGTTGAAATCGCGGACGACGCAGTTCACCACCTGACAGCGCTTTGCGCGGTGCAGGTAAATACCCCCTCCCCGGCATCCGTTGAGGCGGTCGTTCGTATCCTTGTTCCCATCGACGGCCAAACCTTCAACCCTAACATCCTCCACGTCGATACCGCTTACCACGGAGAAGGCGTTTGTTACCAACCCGCCGTCTTCGGCATTGTAATCCATAACCAGGTAATCGGAAACGTGCAGGGTGGCGCCTTCAATGCGGGATATACTTGTAACGGTAACATACCAGCCGTCGCCGTGGCGGCGGTCGAGAACGCTTATCCCCATTCCCTCCTGGAATCCGGAAACATCAAACGGGGTAACCTTAAGCTGCCCGTAGTCAGCATCGATAAAAAGCGGGCTTCGAAAGCCGTCGCACTTGCGCAACAGGGTATCCGGCCCCGCTCCCACCACGTTGACGCCGCTGCGCAGGCGGAGGGAGTTCTTCATATGGTACACCCCGGGAAGAACCCGAACCGTCCCGCCGCCCTGCACGGCCAGCGCATCAACGGCAATTTGAAGCGCGCGGTTGTCTGTTCCAACCACGTCGGCATCCTTGGGACCCACAGTGATAATCCTTTCAGACACACTGCCCCTCCTTAAACAGTTTTGTAGCGCCCTTATCAGCAGTTTTCCAAAAGCTTGGCAAAACCAGGGCTGGATTTCAGTTGTTCAAGAAGTGCGTAGTTTGTGAGGTCGAGGTGAATGGGGGTTATCGACACGTATCCTTTTGACACAGCCTCCACGTCACTGCCCGGCTCCAGTCGGTCCTCCGGCACATCTCCGCCAAGCCAATAATACACCCGCCCCGCGGGGTCAACACGCTTTTCTATGCGTCCGGGATACCTCCGAATTCCCTGGTGTGTAAGCATCACTCCGCGAAGCCGCTTATCCGGCGGCATGGGAACGTTGATATTCAAAAACACGTGAGGTGGTAACGGCTCGCGCAGCAGGAGAGATGCAACCCTGAGGGCGAATTCGGAAGCCAACCCGTAATCCCACTCGGGATGATTGCCGGTGTTCACCAGAGAGATCGCCATGGCTTGGGCGCCTATTATAGCCCCCTCCATGGCCGCCGCCACAGTGCCGGAATATGTCAGATCCCAGCCAAGATTTGGTCCATCGTTTATGCCCGATACAACCAAATCGGGACGCCGGCGCAGTATTTCGTGAACAGCCAACAGCACGCAGTCCGAGGGCGTACCCGTGGTGGAATACCATTCCCCTCCGCCCGGCATTTTGACTTTGGCTATGCGCAGGGGTTTATGCAAAGTGATTGAATGGCCGGAAGCGCTTCGCGGGCGGTCTGGGGCCACAACAACCACGCGTCCCAAAGAGGCAAGGGCGGCGTTCAAAGCAAACAACCCTTCCGCGTGAATGCCGTCATCGTTGGTTAGCAGAATAAGAGCATCCATGTGAATCCGGGTTTAAACTTCGCCGGTCACCTGAGTCAATCCTGTTGGAATAGACTTGGAAGGCGCGTAAAACGAAAGTGGGGCAGCGAAAACAAAGGCATGGGCAAACCCAAAAATGATGGTTCAGGAGACAATCGAGAGAAGCCCTTTGGACACAGGCACCCTGACCATCAGGCTGAAGATGCACTGCTCTGGGGGCGCAGGGCCACGCGAACAGAAGAAACAACCAGGTTCAGCTCTCGGCGCGCCATAACTACCATCACGCCGAAGTAAACCGCTGTGCCCAACGCTATCAAAGCCCCAAGGCGCACGATTCCGGGCAGTCCAGTCTCCACAAGGAGGGGAGATGCAAAGCGTACGGCCGCGGTCATAAGTACGGAAGACACTGTGGGCCAGAAAAGCACACGGCCAACCTGCCAAAGCTCCGCCCCAAAAAGCTTTTGGTTTGCCACCAACCCCAAAAAGTTTGTGAGCAGAGCAGGCATAAGAACGGACATAACCGCCCCCAAAAGCCCCCACAACTGTATCATCGGCACCATAAGCCCCGCAGAAAGCACAAACTGCAGGGCGGTAAGGCGCGCGGTTATATCGGGGCGACCTATGCCTTGGCGCACGCTTCCTCCAATCGACCCTATGGAGCGGGCCAAGCCGAAGAACACCAAAAGCTGAAGCGGCAGAACAGCCGGCATCCACTTCTTTCCGAAAACAATGCCAACAAAGTCCGGCGCCACGGCGAACAGCCCAAACGATATCGGCACCACAAATATCCCCACGCACTGGAGGCTGTTGAAGTAAGCGTTGCGGACGCGCTGTAAATCATCCTGTATCTTCGCGTACGCAGGAAACGTGATGCGGTTTACCAAACGCACCAAATCCGTTGCGGCCCAGTTCCCCCACCTGTAAGCGAATGCATAGTAGCCCAAAGCCGCCATACCAAGCATACGCCCAACCGCAAGGTCGTCGATGTGTATAACAAAGTACCCCAAAACGCCGGTGGCAAGAACATGCTTCCCGTAATCCCACAGCTCCCGAGCAAGCTTCCGATCGAACTGCAACCTCGGGCGGTACGAAGAAACCCGATACCACAAAACCAAAGAGACCAGATTGGAAGCGATTATGCCCCCGACCAAGCTCCAATGCGATGCCCCCATCAGCGCAAGCGGAATTGCCGCGGCCCCATAGGCCAAAGACGCGCCGATCTCAGGTATGCACATAAGCCCGAACTTCAGCTCCCGCGAAAGCATCGTGCTTGGTGCAAAGACCAGCGCGTTGAACAGCATCCCGAAAGCCAGAACCCGAACCACGGGGCCAACTTCCGGCCTGCGGTAAAAAGCCGCCCATAAAGGCGATATCAAAAACACAAAAGCAACAAGTATAAGTGCCAGCGTTACTTGAATTACAAAACCGGTGTGCATCGCCTCCTTAACGCGATCGCGCCTTTGCACAACCGCGGCACCAATGCCCACATTGTTGAACAATCCCGAAAACTCCACCAAAAGCCCCGCGGCGGCCACCACGCCGTAGTCCTTTGGGCTCAAAAGCCTGGCCAGAACCACCCCGGAACCCAAAGAAACTATCTTGCTTACAATCTCCGAAATCCCGAGCAAACCAAAAGCCCTGGTTGCAACAGCCCTCAGCGAGGTGTTATCTCCGTCCGAAGGAAGTGCATCGGCGTTTTTCTGAATCTCAGCGGTGTTCTGCATGAATCCCTAAACCCATTAAACCAACCGGCAAAGAAAAGCCCTGCCCGCCTGCTTCGCAAGTTCTGCAGGGCTGTGGAAAACTATGGAAGCCAATCGTGCTCAGCTTCCCTTGCTCCGAAGGACAACTATTGCTGTCTTCAGCAGTATCTTCAAATCCAGCCACAGGGATATGTTGCGGAGGTACATAAGGTCGTACTTAAGCTTCACATAAACGCAGGTCAAGTAGTACCCGTTAACCTGAGCCAACCCCGTAATCCCCGGCCTGACCCTGTGGCGCAGGTCGTAGTACGGAATCCTCTTTCGGTACTCCTCCACAAAGCAGGGACGTTCCGGCCGCGGCCCAACAACGCTCATATGCCCCAAAAGCACATTCACAAACTGGGGTATCTCATCGATGCGGGTGGCCCGCAGGATGCGCCCAACGGGGGTAACTCTTTCATCGTCTCGGCCGCTCGACAGGACGGGACCGGTGTTCTTTTCCGCATCCTGAACCATGGTGCGGAGCTTCAAAACCTGGAACGTTGTGCCGTTCAGGCCAACTCTCTCCTGCCTGAATAAAACAGGGCCTCTGGACGTCAGCTTGATCGCCGCCGCGGCCGCAAGCAAAATCGGAACGGCGGCGATAAGCGCGATGATCGAAAACACAATATCATTTCTTTGTTACTGATGCGGCGACCACCGAGACAAGTTCGGGA
>Ga0123519_10015056_pt1 | contig 10906 bp, 8 predicted proteins | sample YelNatPaOPRAMG02_FD_87396 | JGI IMG/M metagenome (GOLD analysis project Ga0123519, IMG submission 87396) | Hot spring microbial communities from Yellowstone National Park - Yellowstone National Park OP-RAMG-02 (version 2) | ecosystem: Environmental > Aquatic > Thermal springs > Hot (42-90C) ... | reverse complement strand
TACGTAAAATACGCGGCGGCCGGCGTGGTCGTCGTCGGCGTAGCCGCAGCCGGGGCATATTACGCGACGAGGCCTAAGCCAACCCCAACACCAACCCCGACGCCGACGCCAACTCCTACCGTCAAGCCAACGCCCACACCGACACCTACACCTAAACCAACCCCTACGGCACCACCCGTAACCTTAAAACTCGTGTGGTACGTGGCCTATCCGGATCAAATAACGGAGTTTAGAAAGCTTTATCCAAACGTGACAATTGACGCTTGGTACACGGATTATGGCTCGATGATTGGGAGGTTGTTCGCGACTCAGGGAAAAGAAGACGACTTGATCCAGCATTACACCGGCACCGTTTGGCTTATGTGGCCTACTGGAACAGTAAAATCGGTGCCCGTTTCAGAGCTGTCAAGATGGAAGCCGGGTAATGTAACGCCCATCTGGTCCGAGCCTGAAAAATACTTTGGAGCAGGCATATCTAAGGAGGATTCAGCGAAAATGGCGCCGCTTATAAAAAGAGATCTATGGGTGCCCGGAAAGGAGGAAAAGGAGTTCATTTTAACACCCCATGTGTACAACATGGATTCGGGTGGATGGGATCCTGAAATGATACCGGACAGAGACATCCACACTATGGGCGAATTGCTGAACAGGGAATGGAAGGGTAAGGTAGCCATTTCCGATATAGCGAACTCAGCGATCGCGAGGATTGCAAACTACTTAGACTACACTGGGCAGCTGAAGGTGGAAAACGTCAGCGACCTGAAGCCAGACGAGCTTACTAAAGTGATAGACGTGATGATCGAGCATAAGAAGGCGGGTCAGTTTAAAGCGTTTTGGCCTGGATACGCCTACGCTGTCGCCTTACATGTAGCCCGGGAAATATACATTTCGGATGTATGGCAGAACGGGGTATACGATGTTAGGAAAGCTGGCGTTCCACTCTACCAGGTGATCTCGGATGAGGGGCATGATGGTTGGTTTAGCGGATACTTTATCGGAGCGGGAACCGGGGCGGACAAGCTCCCCTGGTGCTATAAGTTCATAGACTTCGGGTTCAGCGGCGTCATGACAAGGTATATAGGATCCATAACGACGTATTATACTTCAACGGGTCCAGTGTCTCAAGAGTGCAAAGACGCCATGGGCCCTGAGTTCTGGGGCTGGTTCTATGGAGGCAAGAGAACCTACAAACCGATTACCGATTTATTCCCCAATAGATCGGAACGAATCGCTCAAGCCTTGTTTGAACCGGAGCACTATACATGGTCGATGACCTCTGGAAAAGAGGATCCTAAAGGAAACCTGAGAGACGGGGGAGAGTATTTCACGAGGATAGGTAGGATTAGATGTTGGGGCGGCTTTCCAACAAACGCTGAAAAATACACTGAGGAGTGGTCTAGGCTTAAAGCTGCCTAAACCCCCTTTTTTACCTTATTATATTTTAGTAGAAGACAAGTGGAATCTAGGATTCAACACAACCAGGGTTCATGGATGCGTTTTCGCGTACCGGTGGGTGGTGGGCTTCCATGAATAAAAGGACGTTGTTGGGATTGCCTGGTTTAACATGGTATATCCTCTTCCTACTCGCACCTTTAGGAATCACGTTGGTGAACAGTTTTCTCAGCTCATCTGCGGGAGGGGTTTTAAAGCCCTTCTTCACTCTCGCGAACTATTTAACCATTCTAAGGGATCCTACCAACCTGAGTCTGCTGTTGTTCACGTTGAGGCTTTCCTTAATAGTGACAGCTGTAAGTTTCATGGTTGGCTACATCTTAGGATACTACTTGGCGTTGATGGTGAAAAGCGTACCGGTGAAGATGACTTTGTTCTTTCTTTTCTTGACGCCGTTTTGGATTGAAACCACCACTAAGGCGATTTCATGGTTTCCCGTGTTGGGTGAAAGCGGTTTTCTCAACGTGTTGCTGATGAAGACGGGGTTAATTAGAGAGCCGATATCGATCTTCCTTTTTTCCCAGTTTTCAGCGACGATGGTGATGGTTGTAACGTATTTTCTGATGATGGCGGCCCCTGTCTTTTTGACTTTAAGTAGGATGGATCCAGTTTTGCTGGACGCCGCCCAGTCGCTTGGAGCGGATAGAATTCGAACGTTTTATCACGTGACATGGAAGCTGTCTCTGCCCGGGGTAATCATCGGCGTCGCCTTCGTCTTCGTCCTCAGCGTCAGCGACTTCGCCACACCATCCATCATGGGAGGGGTTATCCAGACGATCGGCATGCAGATCGCTTATCAAACGTTTTCTCTAGCTAACTTCGCGGCGGCTTCAGCTTACTCAACCCTAATAACGGCGATAACCTTAGGGGTTGTGGCTTTGCTTTTTAAGATCGTAGACGTTACGAGGCTGATCTTCTAAGGGTGATGAGCGCAATGAAGTTAAGCTTGAAGGGGTTGGTTTCCTTCTTCGTGTTTTTAATGCTTCTCATCGTCTACTCTCCGATCATAATGATGATGATTTTCTCTTTCAACAGCGGTCGGAGAACAACGTTTCCTTTCGAAAGCTTTAGCGTTCGATGGTATGTGGAACTCTTCCATAAAAAAGAGTTAATGAACGCCTTAGGATCCTCGTTCATGCTGGCGATCGCCGTTGCGTTCATCACTCTGGGAATCGTCGTCTCCATGGGTTTATTTTTAAGGGGTTTAACGAGGGGAAGGAAAGCAGTGTTTTACATCATCGCCCTCGGCATCATCGTTCCAGGCATATCCTACGGATTGGGAACAGGGATCCTGTACCGGATGTTGAACATACGTTTATCAAGCTGGACGGCCCTACCGGTTCACGTGGTTTGGGCGGTGCCGTGGGGCCTGATAATTTTATTGACGGCTTTCACCCCCGAGCTGGCGACCTATGAGGAAGCGGCGAGGACGCTGGGAGCTTCTGAATTGGAGGTTTTCAGGCAGGTCACGATGCCGTTGATCTCCTCGGAGATGATGGCCGCTGCTTTATTTGGTTTCCTTCTATCTTGGGGTGAGCTGATAAGAAGTATGTTCGTGGCGGGTGGCGCCGCCACGATGCCGGTGTTCATCTACGGTTTCCTGTACGCCTCTCCTCTCACTCCCATGCTCTATTCTCTAGGCACGTTAAACGTGGCTTTTTCATTCATCCTCATGATCGGCGTTGTGACGATGCTTAGAAGGAGGGGTGCTTCTTAGAGGGCTTGGTAATGTTAAGGCTCAGCGGTTTCCAACCTATGCTCCCTGTACAGCTTTTTCTTGTATTCTCGGCTTCTGGAATCCTCGATCAATTTCTCGGCTTTAGCCTTCCCCTCCAATGTCTTCGCTTTCACGTAGTCGTCGATCCGCAGTATTACGCTCGCAGCTTCAACGGCTGAGGAAATGGCGGATTCCTTCACGGCTAGCGAGTCATATATCTTCAAAGTGGACATGTCGGCGATTTTACCTTCTAACGCGTTGAAACCTACATGTTTTTCCCCGCCTCGATGCTTGGCTTTCATCGTCGGGAGGATGGAAAGAGGGTCTAGGCCAGCGTTCTTGATTAAGGCCTCGATTGGGTAGAGGAGTGAGTTGGCGAAGCGTTGGACGATGATTCTTCTCCGTGGGTTAAGGTCGCCAGCTTCCTCGTGAAGCATTCTTGAAACCTCTAAATCAGCCGCCCCTCCGCCGAGGACCACTCTAGGGTTTTGAAACGCCACTTTTAGAGCTGTCAACGCGCATCTTAGCTTTCTCTCCCACTCGTTTAACGACCTCTCAGATAACCCTTTTAACAATAGGGTGAGGGATCGAGGGTTCCGGCATCCCTCTATGAACATCCATTCGTGGCCGTGATGCTTTCGAATTTCCACCAGCCTCGCGTAGCCTAAAGCTTTGTTGGAGAGGTCGTTTACATCGTATATGATTTGGGCACCTGTGGCCTGGGCGATCCTCTCCAAGTCCTCTATGGTGAATCGCCTCACAACCATTATGCTTACGTCGGAGAGCATCTTAGCCGCCAGTGGGTCGATTCCCTGCTCTAAGATTACCACGTTGGCGCCGGTTTCCTTTATCCTCGTCACTGTTTCCCGGAACCTTTTAACCCTGCTTTCCCTCACCGCCTCAATTTCAGCGGGGTCTTCAACTGAAATGGTGTGCTCATAATCTGTGTAACCTCTTTTCTTATCTCGGATTTCGCCTTTAAGAACCATGATGGAGGCGTTTGAAACCCTTCTCGGCATGCTTTCGTCGGCCAGCTCTCTTCTGATCACAAATCCCTCGACAAGCCTTGACTCCTCTAACGTGCCTCCCTCCATCTTCGTGAAGCGAACCGCGTTTAAATCGAAGTTGTATCCGAGTTTTTCCCTCAATTTCAAGGCGGCTTCCACGCATAGCTCCCCAAGTTTCCCAGCTTCTCCCAGAAACATGTTAGAAGTTAGCCGCGTTAACTCAAGTTTATCCGCGATGTTCAAATCTATGGCCAGATGTCGATAATGTTGAATGGCTCTGGTAGCGGCCCATTCATATCCCTCTATGACTTCATGCGGCGAAAACCCTTGCTCGATGAGCTTCCTGCTTTCTGAGAGGAAACTCGCCGTAAGGAGAACCGCTGTCTTCCTGCCGTCGCCTACCTCCCTTCCCAAGGCGGTTACAAGGGAAGCTATGGATTTGGCGGTGGGGTAATCGAACTCTAACTTTTCAAGGATGGTTTGACAGTCACTGGTCACCCACACGACACCGTCGCCCCCAAGAATCATTTTTTCTAGGCCTTTCGGCCCGTAAGTGGCTTCAACCAGCTCTCCTAAAACCTCTACGACGACGATGTTGTTTACCCTGAAGTCTTCACCTGAATATCTTTCAACTTCCCTGTTTAAAATGAGGGGTTTCTCGACTACGTTGTATGGAGTTGGCTTCCTGGAGAAGTCTATCCTCTGAAACCTTTCGGTCAGCGCTTTATATGGATGCAAAGGCGCTCTTCCCTAAGTGTTAAATTGAATTAAGTTGAGGAGCCTTTAAGGTATCCCATTCCTCTAGGATTTCGCCTACGGTTTTCAGCCTGGCGAATTTCCTTTTCCAAATGTCTAGACACGCCTCCTGAATTTCCGGCCATATGGTTCCAACGGCGTCCACCGCCACTGTAGTCCTGTACTCTCTATGGAACCCGCTTCTGATGGTTGAGTCTACGCATATATCCGTCATAACGCCGCAAATGTATAGGAATCTTACGCCTCTGGAGCGTAGTTCGCTGTCTAGGCATGTCTCATGGAAAGCGTCGTACGCATGTTTTTCTATTACCACTTCGCCTGGGATGGGTTTCAATTCTTCCACGATTTCCGTTGAGGGGTCTCCTCTCATGCAGCAGCTTGAAGGATGGTACGGCCCGATGGGTTCGCCAGGGTGATGCTGAAACACCTCTGGGGCGAATGGGTAGGAGCTTAACCTTAAGCTTCCTGGCTCATGAACGTATTTTGTGAATACCGTGGTAAGCCCGATTTTCCTCGCCTTATCTAACAGTCTTTTAATGTTTGGAATACAGATGGTCCTGCCGGCGGGAACCTCTAGGGCGGCTCCCTCCTCTAGGAAGCCCTTTTGCATATCGATGATCAACAGACAAGCTTCCTTCAAGTTACTGGGCTTTAAGTATCTGTCGATGAGTTTCAGCTTAGCCGCCTTCAAATCCTCCATGGAGGCCTGTGACCTGAAAACCCTTAAAGCGTCCTCAACGTTCATCGCTTCCACTGCCCCTCATCTTTTCTCGCTTCAATTCTATTTAAATAAAGTAGGCTTACAGTTTTAAGGCTGGTTAACGGCAGGGTTAAGGGGTTGGATGGGGATCAGCCTTAAAGCGGCCATCATAAGACGGGAAAACCCGAACTCATTTCTCTATTTTTCAACTCTGGGTTTTAATCCGAACATTGATTCTTTGGTTAAATCCATAAACACGCCTTTTTCACCGTTCCATGTTAAAACGATTTTCTCGTCATCGGTGGCTTGACCCACTTGACCAACCGTTAACCCGCATTCCTCGAAGATTTTACGGCATTTCGCGGCGTGTTCGGTGGCGACGATAAACCCTACGCTTGGATACATGGTCAACCACTCCGCCAAGTTGATGTTGCCAGGTCGGGGGATTTCCTCAAGGCTACACCTCACGCCTAGGCCGCTGCTCTCGCACATCATCGTTAGGCTACCTATGATCCCAGGCGCTGAAATGTCCCTCGACGCGTTAGCCAAATTTTTTTCCGCTATGGTCATCATGGATGAAAGCTTCCTTAACACCTCGTTTCTACTGGACTCGACGATGGAGTCGAAGCATTTTATCCATCTCCTCGTTTTAGCTGAGCCGGATAGGTCTATGGCTACTAGGATTTCGTCGCCAACCTTCATTCCATCGCTGGGTATGATTTGAGAGGCTACGCCGATCACCGCCGCGTCGATGGATTCATAGCTTTGATCAGGATGCGTGTGGCCCTTTAACACCTTTAACCCGTATAGGTCTACGCCGGCCTTGGCTCCCTCAGCCATCTTTAACCGGTTTTCCCTATGGGGAGAGGATATGACGTTCATGTAACCTACCGGCTTAGCACCCTTTGCCACGACGTCGTTCACGTTGACCACCACTGAGTATAAGCCGGCCATGTATGGGTTAAGCCGCACAAGGTCCTCGAGGATTCCGTCGGTTGAGGCGACGACTTTCACCCCCGCTACTTCGATGAACCCAGCGTCGTCCAGTTGCATGTTCCCAAACACCCTTAACACGTCTCCTAAACAGCTCTTCCTGGTGAATCCACGAAATCCTTTACATAGGTCGATGATCTCCTTCACGGTCATCATGGTCGACAAGCTTGAGGTTTAACAAGATTTAAAAGTTGAGGTGTGAATGTCGATTTAATTTCATGGATGTAAAAGCGGAGGGTATAGAGTTGAGAAAGGTGTTTTTAGGCGAGATGACGAGAAGAGAGGTTGAAGAGTACTTGAAGAGAGGGAGCATGGTGATCGTTCCAACGGGCTCAGTGGAGCAGCATGGATGGCATCTGCCGCTTTTAACGGACACGTTCATACCCACGGAGGTCGCGAGGAGGGTGGCGCTTGAGGTTAACGCCCTTGTCGCCCCTCCGATCAGCTATGGGCTCTCCCAAGTGCACAGCGGGTTTAAGGGTTCAGCTTGGTTCACGTTGAAAACGTACATCGGGGTTATAGAGGATGTATGTGTAAGCTTGGCTGAAAGCGGGTTTAAAAGAATCATATTCTTAAACGGCCATTACGACAACGAGCTCGCCATGTACGTGGCCTTGAAAGATGTGGCTGGAACCGAGAAGGTTCCCAAAGACGTGAGGATCATGGCTTTCTCCTACTGGAACGCTTTACCACCGGACGTGGGGGCCAAGTACTTGAGCTTTGAAGCTGGATGGCACTCTAACATAGGGGAGACGGCGGCGATGCTGGCCATAAGGCCTGAGCTCGTGGACATGCGAAACGCCAAAGCTGAGTGGCCTAGGATGGCAAAGGACTCCATGCTGGTGTTCACCGTGATCACCGACGCCAAAGGCGCTTGGAAAAAGCTCGCCCCCAAAGTAGGAGTTTGGGGAGATCCCACCAAGGCCTCGAAGGAAATGGGGGAGGAATTTCTACGGAAAATCGCCGAGAGCATCGTTAAGGCTATCCGCGACGTTGAGGAAGCCTACGGGAAAATGGGTTAGAACGGCTGTAGAAGTGTTTTCCCCTCTATCCGTAGGGCCCTATAACCTAGGTAGAAGGTTGCGGATAACAATCCGAGGGCGGCGGCCGCCTGAAGAAACCTAGCCAACCAAGCGCTAAACCCCAATAACGCGATGAACATGACGCCTACCGCTCCACCACATGACCCACATCCACCTATCCATAAAGCTGCGTTTAGAAGAGATGAAGCGAAGACGCCTAGGGGGGTGGCGTAGAGCCCTCCCTTATTTAACCTAGCTCCAGACCTACGTGGGCATCGAAACCTGTGAAGACTGGAATAATCGTAAGCCGCAGCCAAGTATAAACCCGTTAGAAAGGCCATGGGAAGCTGCGCTAAAAAATCCCTTATTTTGAACGTGAACTGCCAGTCCACTTTCCCCATCGTGACTCCGTGGAAGGCCATCAAAGTGTGATCGAGGAAGAAAACAACCCTTTTCCAGGGAGATACACTCCACCATAACACCTCCAATGCCTCCATAGGATTAGAAACACGCACGTGTATTGAGTCTTTAAAGTAGATCATGGGAACCGCTGAGGAAAGAATGAGAAAAACGCTGTAGTATAGGAGAACACCGGTTAAAAAGACCGTGCTGTGGGAGATGAGGGCCCTCTTCAAGTAACCTAAAATCTTTATCAACATTAGCCCATACACCTCTGGGGAATCCATCTCAACCCCCCTTCAATTTTAACTGGGTTTTAAAAAGCGTTTGCTTCTCGACGCCATGCTTCTGGAATCTCAAACCGACATCGTTCCTCACCGTGGCTTATCTGGATGGATACACACCTCCTCAACAGAAGGATATTAGAGTACCATTTTCTTTTACTTATTTTCGAAAGCCATTCAGATAGGAACCGGGTGGTTAATGTCCTATGCTTCCTATACGGGCGTCACATGATGCTGACAAGATAAAGCCTTCCCACCTCCGAAGCCTTTAAACATAGAATATAATAAAGCTCCCAGATCCAAATCCTTATCTTGCCAGTATCGCGTCGCATAGGAGAAAGGTTTAATATTCGCAGCATTTTCTTATGGCGAATATTTTACGGTGCGTTGAATGGGACGAAACCTTGTTGAGAAGGTTGTTGAGGCCCATCTTGTGGAGGGCGACTTGAAGCCTGGCCGAGAGATAGCGTTGAAAATCGATCAAGTCCTCATTCAAGACGCGACAGGAACAACAGTGGCCTTAGAATATGAGAGCATGAATTTGGGAAGGGTTAGGACCAATCCATCCGTGATATACGTGGATCATAACACGCTTCAAACAGGGTTCGAAAACGCGGATGACCATAGATACTTGCAGACCTTCGCGGCCAAGTATGGGCTGTATTTCTCCAAGCCCGGCAATGGAATTTGCCATCAAGTACACTTGGAGAGGTTTAGCCAGACTGGCAGAACGCTGCTGGGATCCGATTCGCACACTCCCATGGCTGGGGCGGTCGCCATGCTAGGGATCGGGGCGGGGGGACTTGACGTAGCCTTAGCCATGGCGGGACAACCCTTCTACACGACCATGCCGAAGGTGGTTGGAGTAGAGTTGAAGGGTAAGTTGAAGCCGTGGGTCAGCGGTAAAGACATCGCCTTAGAAATGTTGAGGAGGCTCAGCGTTAAAGGGGGGGTGGGTAAAGCCTTCGAATACTACGGAGATGGGTTGAAACATCTCAGCGTTCCAGCTAGAGCCACCATATGTAACATGGGCACCGAGATGGGCGCCACTACCTCCATTTTCCCCTCTGATCACGTTACGAAGAGATTTTTTGAGGCTCAACAGAGGCTTAGGGATTGGAAGCCCCTTCAACCCGATGGAAGCGCAGAGTACGATGAGTATATAGAGGTAAACCTTGAAAAGCTTGAGCCTTTAATCGCGTGCCCTTCTTCCCCGGACAACGTTAAACCGGTTCGGGAGGTTGAGGGAATTAAGGTTCAACAGGTTCTGGTGGGAAGCTGCGTTAACTCCTCCTTCGAGGACTTGATGCTTGTAAGCAAACTGCTGGCTCGGCGTAGGGTTCACCCTGAGGTCAGCTTCGCCGTTGCTCCAGGGTCTAGGCAAGTGCTTGAAGCGATAGCTGGGAAGGGAGGTTTAAAGGCCCTTATCGCGGGAGGGGCTAGGATTCTTGAAAGCGCCTGCGATGGATGCATTGGAATGGGGCAAGCCCCTCCAACCGGAGCCGTGTCGCTTCGAACATACAACCGGAACTATCCGGGTCGAAGCGGAACCATAGACGACAAAGTGTATTTGTGTAGCCCTCAGACGGCGGTGGCGTCGGCTATAAGAGGCGTGATCACCGATCCGAGGAAACTCGGTACGCCGCCTAGGATCCCTACTCTGAGAAAGTATCCAATAAACGACCTCCACATCATACCACCTTCGGATAGGCCGGAGGAGGTGCAAATTGTGAGAGGCCCGAACATCAAGCCCATACCCTTAGGTAAACCCTTGAATCAAAGCCTGAGCGGGGAGGTGTTATTGAAGCTAGGCGACAATGTTACCACAGATCATATAATGCCCGCTGGAAGCCAGATCCTTCCCTTGAGAAGCAACATTCCAAAGCTTTGCGAATTCGTGTTTAAAAATGTGGATCCCTCCTTCGCCGAGAGGGCGAGAAGCAGGGGTGGAGGAATCATAGTCGCGGGGGAAAACTACGGCCAAGGCTCTTCGAGGGAACACGCCGCCCTCGCCCCAGCGTATCTAGGGGTTAAAGCGGTCATGGCTAAAAGCTTCGCTCGAATACATAGAGACAACCTAATCAACTTCGGCGTAATCCCCCTGCGATTTAAACGTGGGGATGACTACGGGAAAATAGAGGTGGGAGATCGCATCGAAGTGCCCCGTATCCTGGAGAGGTTGACGGAGCATAGGGATAAGGGCTTTGAGGCCTCGGATGTCGAGGCGCATAATCGCTCCAAGGAGTTCACCTTCACCTTAGTGAATGATTTAACGCGGAGGCAAGTGGATATTGTAATTCATGGAGGCGCCCTTAACTACGCCCTTCGGAAGCTGAACCCTTAGGCACCCGTTCCGAAAGCTTCTGCTTCTCAAGGTATTCCAGCCTCGGCGGGCTGAACACGTCTAAGAAAAGTCCATTCTCTGGACCTTGAACTCTAACCTCATGGACCTCGTTAGGCTTGATCCTGTAAACCACGCCCTTCCTCACGATCTTCCTTATCCCATTACAGGTGAAGACGGCTTCACCGGATAGGCAGATGCCCATCTGCTCATGGGGGTGGCTGTGAGAAGGGAC
>Ga0123519_10015055_pt1 | contig 10906 bp, 12 predicted proteins | sample YelNatPaOPRAMG02_FD_87396 | JGI IMG/M metagenome (GOLD analysis project Ga0123519, IMG submission 87396) | Hot spring microbial communities from Yellowstone National Park - Yellowstone National Park OP-RAMG-02 (version 2) | ecosystem: Environmental > Aquatic > Thermal springs > Hot (42-90C) ... | reverse complement strand
TCCCGCTAGGGCGGGACGCTTCGCGGCGACACAGCTTAGGGGGAGACTTCCCCCACCAGAATAATTGTTTTATTATAAAAAAATGATATATAGATTTCTCTCAACGAATAAATTTATATTTAGAAAATTAAAGGATGAGACTTCCCCCAACAGAAGAAAAAATTTATTTATTTAAAAAAAATAAATAGAAGACTTTCCACAACAAAATAAATTTATCATTTTAAAAAATGAATAAGAGGCGTCTCTAAACAAAAGAAATATTTTTATGATATTAAAAATAAAAAGACTAAAAATGAATAAAAAATATTGTAACTTACTAGAGAAAAAAACAACGATGGAAAAGACTTGCCCAACAAGAAAAATTTATTATTTAAATAATGAGAACAGGACACTTCCCGCAAAACAAGAAAAAATAATTTTATGAAAAATAGAGTCAGAGACTTCAATCAATAAAAGAAAATTACTATCTTATATCTGCACTATCGGGCATAAATAATTGACAATCTTTTTTTCTGGGATTCCAGGGGTGATTCCAATTAAAGAAATAAAAGGTTGTTGGTCTAATAAGAGGGCAGGAATCAGAAATTATCGCTTGTTTGATTGGTTGTCCATTTTTCCATGTGCCCATAAATTTTTGTTTTTTATTTCCATTGCCTAGCGCAATTTCTTTAGCCGATAGATTAGCATTAAAGCAATAATCTGCAAGTGCATCTATGTATCTAAAAACTCCGTAATAATCAAGCAAGTTTAAAACTCTTTTTCCTAAATTTGAGGTTGTTGGCAAAGAATGATCTGCAATTAATTTACAGGTGTCATATTTTAATGTATCGCTGCGAATAATAATAAAATCTTTTTCTGATTTAGGAATATTAATATTAATAAATAAATCCTTGGCAATTCTATGATCATTTGTATCATCATTGTCAAACACTTCAACAATCAATTTTACATGACAGGGAAAAGTTGTTAATTGACTTTGAGATATTTCAAAAAAATAATGAGGCGCCATTATATACATAAATGCAGCTTTATTACCCCATTTATTTTCTGTTATTACTTTATGCGCAATAAAAGGGATTGCACCTGCTCCAAATGAATGCCCAATAAATCCTATTTTTGTTGAATCAACATTATTACTGCAATATCTAAAGGAAGCGTTTATGGTATTAAGAATCCGGTTATATGTTAATCCCTGATATGGAAAAGACATAATTTTATATGTAATAAGAATTACACAATATCCTTTGGATGCTATATGTCTAACAAGATGCTCATAGGTTTTATACATAGTATTTGCTTTACCCAGGCCGGGTAGAAAGAAAATTAAAGGTAAAGTATTTGTCTTATTTGCAGGTTTAATCACATAGAAGTCGTCATATAAGAAAATTTTACCCGAAATACTGTCAATTAACAAATCGCATGTATTATCTGACCCATATCCCTCACTAATGGGATTTAAAGTATCAATACATGGCTGTGATTTTATTTGAGAACCCAAAATAAAGATAAACAAAAATATATAATTAAAATATTTACATTTAAATAATTTCATAGGATATCCAAAAACAAATTCAGAATGTAAAATAATATAAAGCTAACTAATAGAAATAATAAGAGATATGTCAGCAAACAAGTGAGCCATTCTCCTAAATTATTAAATAATTATTTTATATTTATTATTTGTAAATATTAAGTCAATAAAATTTATTATTTATCTAAAAACATTTTAACCATTTCTTTATCATATTTGGGAACTTCAATAATAGTATGCTTGTTTTTTTCTTTTATTATAGTAAATAATTTCTTTTTGCTGATTATCTTGTTTATTATATCTTTTTCTTCATCCGATTTTTTTTGATATTTTAAAAGATTGATAAATCTGCTTAGTCTAAAAACAGTAATAAGTTCGCATGTAGATAAAGATTTTGTCCATGGATACGCAGAGGAACCATTAAAAACATAAGGGCTAAAATTATCAAAAAAATTAGTATTTTTATATTTTTCTATATTGGGAATGGGATAAAAAATAGAAACCCCTATTCCTGTGCGAAGGTTTTTTAAAAATAAAAGAGTTTCAACCACATTTTCTTTGTTATCTCCTTCTAAGCCACAAATTAAATATGATAATACGGGCACATTTTTTTCGGAAATAAAATTAACAATTTTTTCAAAGTGTTCAATAGAGCTTTTTCTTTTTTGATTATAAACCAATTCTTCTTTTATTGATACAAAAGTAAAATTAAATTTTGACATCCCTAAAGATATTAACTTGTCTGCCAATAAAGGAGTAAGCAATAAATAATCCATTCCATTTTCGGCGAGTATTTTTATATTAGGAGAAAAATTTTTAATTTTTTCAAGAATATCAATAAGAAATTTTTGATTTATAAGAAAATTGTCATCTTCAAAGTTTATATATATAGTTTTTTGGGGAGTGTCTTTAATATAAGAAAAGGTTTTATAGAAGCTATTAATGAAAGACTCATAGTTAATTGTTCTAAAGCTTTTGCCAAAAGAAAGAAATGCAGAGCAGAACTGGCAGGATTTTGAGCAGCCCCGTGACATATAAGTAGAATAAAAAATATTTTTTGAAGTTTCAAACACTTTTTCTATAATTGGATGCATTTCTTGAGATAATGTAAATTTTTTAATTTTGCTTTCAAATATATTACCATTTTTTTTCCAGAAAAGATTAGGTATATTTTCAAATGGTATTTTTTTAAAAAAAGTTGCCATTATAAAGTCTTTAAGACTTATTTCTGCTTCACCAGTTATAGCAAAGTCAATAGAATTTCTTCTAACAAAATATAACGGATATGCACTTACGCCAGCACCTCCAACAACTATTATTATTTGAGGAGATGTTTTTTTTAATTCATCTGCAATATCAAAAAGCTGTTGGGAATAGGAAAATGCAAAGCAGCTAAAAAAACAGATATCAGGATTAAAAGAAAGAATCTGATTAACGCAGGAATTAATATTTGGTCCAAACCATTTATATTTTGTAAAAAAAGATAATTTTCCAATTTCGTTTGGTACAATATATTCTTTTAAATAATTTATATCTTTTGGCAAATCGGCAAGTTGATATTGTTGCTGGTTTAAAGGAAAATTAAATAAGACTGTATTAATGCGCATTTCCAAAAGGATTTGATAAACTATTTTTGCTCCAAGGCAGGAAAATCTGTGAGGGGTAAAATAAAAATCACATATAGGAGGTACTATTACCGCGGCTTTGAGTGAGTTAATACTGGATGCTGTAACCGCCATATTTTAGCAAACTTTCTTATCCAAATTCTGGCAGCAAGGTTAATATCTATATCTTTTCCTATTATTTTTACAAGATATTTATAATATTTTAAAATTTCTTCTATTTGTTTAATATTATCCATAAAAATACATGCTTTTTTAAAATATATTTTTACAATAACAAAATAGTGCTTATATAAATATTTTCGGCAAAAATACAAGAAAAAATTAGAATTTTATAAGAAAATTGTATTAATTATTTATAATCATACCTGTAGAAAACACCAAAAGAAAAATAAGCCAGAGATACAAAAGAAGATTATTAAGAAATGATTCAATAACAGATTGATCTTTTGTTTTATTAACTTTTTTTTCTTTTATGTGCTTATATATTGAATAGATAGTCCATCCCAGTAAAACAGCTCCTACAATTTTGACAAGGATTATTGTTAAATTCATTTTATTTTTTTCCTATCTGTTTGATTAAATAAATTATATAATTTCTGGTGGAATGTTGGGTTCTTTTGGCAAAAATGGTGGATTTTGAGATTCAAAGTCAACTTTTACTGCACATAATCTCCTTGAAAATATCTCAAATCCATCCCATAAAACCGCAAATTCATAAAATCCTTCTTCTGGAAGAGGGAGCCCGTTAATATTTCCTCCTATTTCTATTACTGCTCGTCTGTTATCGGCAGGCTCTACATCCCATGGAGGCAGGTTCATTGTAAAAGAACCACCTTCTTTTCTAAAAATAATCTGAATTTGACCCTTTTTTGCAACATCTGTTAGTGCAATATAAATTGCACAATTACCATGTTTTGATGGAAAACTGGGGCAATTTATAGAGCTAAAAGTACCGGCTAAAATGCTTTTACCAGTATGCAAATCTCTATAATAATAATCACAAACAATCATTGCAAGAACTATTGGCTTCATAATAACTATCTATCTATTAAAAAATTTTTTATAATATAAAATAATTTTTTAATTAAAAAATACTCAATTGCAACCTTAAAATAAAAAGATATTCTGATAAAAGATAAACAGAATAATTAAATTTAAAAAATAAAAAATTAATATTTTTTATTAACCTTCTAATTTTTAGTTATTTTTTATAACTTTGTATAATTCAGATACAAACATAAAAAAGGAAATATATGCCTCTTAAAAGAGAAGAAATATTAAGAAAAATTCTTCACTTTATATTTGGTTCTATTATACCTTTGGGAATTTTTTATATACCTTTTTATGCCGATAAATATTCATTTAATCTTTTACCATCGTGGTTGTTACCTCCTGTTATTTTATCTTTTTTCTTGATTCTTTTTATTGTTATAGAGTTTTTGAGATTTAAAAATCAATTGATTCAGAAAATATTTTATAGATTTTTTGGCACAATGCTCCGAAAAGAAGAGAGCCATAAAGCAACAGGTGCTACCTATATTCTTGCATCCTCGGTTTTATGCTCTTGCGTTTTTAAAGATTATCCGCATATTTCTTTGATGGTTCTTTCGGCTTTTATATGGGGAGATGCTGTAGCAGCTTTGGTTGGACAGAGCCTTGGTAGGATAAAAATTGGCTCAAAATCTTTAGAAGGTTCTTTGGCATGCTTTTTTTTATGTATGTTATTTTTTATTTTGATTTATCCTAATCTTCCACATGTTTTAGAAAAATGGAATGGAAAAATACCATTATTATTAATTTTTATTTCGTCATTATCCATAACGATAATGGAATTATTTCCAATAAAAATTAGAAAATTTACAATAAACGATAATTTGTTGGTACCTTTTATTACTGGAATTATTATGATTGCTTTATATCCTATTTTACAATAGTAAGTTAAAACCAATTAATAAAATAAAATTAATTGCAAAAAGTCAAGAAAATAATTTCATAAATAATAATTTAAAAAAGAACAATATTCAATAAATTCTGATATTAAAAGCAATAGCTAAAAAAAATTGAAGCAAGAAGAGAAGAAAAATGGGTGCAGGAGGATGGGTTTTTAATAGTTTTAAAATATTAATTATGATTTTTGAGTTATAAATCACAAATATTTTTAGACGTTTATAGTAAAAAAAGTTTACATAGTTGATTCTTTATTTTAAAAAACAACAAATTTATTATTAAATTTCCATACCCGCTTACTTTTTAACCAATATATTCAGCATTAAAATATTTTTATTATAACTATATTTTATAACCATTTTTATTAAAATTAAAAAATATTTTTTATTTTTAAAACACAATGACTTAAATATCCCTATAAAAATTCTATTGAAAAAATTGGATTTTAAAAAATATGCAAGAAATTAATATTTTATAGATAGATTTTGGTTTTGAATTTTAATTAAAGAGATATATTATTACATTCATATATAATCATAAACAAAACCTATGGCTATAGAAATTAAAATTCTAAAAGGCAATGAGAATAATTTAATTCATTCTTATTTACAAAGTAAGCTTTCTGATTCTAATTTAAAAGATTGTGTCTCAAAAGAACCATACTCATGTGAGCAATAAAGATTTTATGAAGATACGAAACTCTTTAGTCCAGATGTTTAGTGAAAAAAAGGTGTTGACCTAAAGGTATGGATAGACGAAATAGTCGTCAATAATTACAAAATTAGAACAAAAAACCACAATGAATAATTTGTATTTAGTTAATTAATATGCTGATATATAAATTTTATATTTAATGTTTGTTGACCATTATAAAAATTGATTAAATATATCCCATTTTTTAGAACAATATTATCCCATTCCAATAAAAAATTGCCCGGATTTTTATTTTTAATTAAGTGGTCTAATTTGTAAATGATTCTTCCTTTTGCATCAAAAATATGAAAATAAGATGTGGATGGGTCAATAATATTTAAATAAAATCCTTTATTTAAAATTTTTAAAATAGAAAAATTTAAACTTTTTTGAGGAAGATAATTAGTATTTGATTTTTTTTGATACCATCTTATCCAGTCTACAATCAAATATTGTGGAATTACTGTTGTTGCATCAGGGAATCCTGCAAATCCATAACCACCCAAAGCCATGTTAATAACAAGGGAGTGAGGTTGATGTAATTCTTCCATACCAGGCTTAGAAATGTCAACTGTAAAATATGGTATTTGAGAAGTGTCAAAATAAAACGAGAGATTTTTTTTATCCCATTCCATGCTAAAGATATGAAAATCGTCTGCCATTTTGCCTTTAACAAAAACTCCTTTTTTTTCTTCTTTTGGAAAACCGGCAATATCTGTATAATGTACCACAGCAAAATTTGCATTGTCTCCTCGGTCGTCGGGGTAATTTTCTCCACAAGCCATTTCAAATATATCCACTTCTCCGCATGCGGGCCAGCCAACTTCTTCGTAGTTTATACCCAGAGTCCAAACAGCAGGCCAAACTGCCTGGCTGTAGGGTGCTTTAAGTCTTACCTGTATTAGTCCATATTGTAAATCAACTTTTTTTCTGGTATGTATGCGGGAGGAAGTATATTGTGCACCTCCGCAAGATTCTTTACGTAATGTAATTATTAAACAACTGTCATTAAAGGAAATATTTTCTTTTGTATAACATTGCAATTCGCCATTGCCCCATCCATTTTGTCCTGTTCCTAGGTCAAAATTCCAATATGATGTATCTAATTTTCTGTTATTAAATTCATCTGACCACACTAATTTCCATGATGAATCGGGAGGAAAGGCAAAACATACTAAAGTAATAATCAAAATGTAAAAAAGAAGATATTGCCAATATCTAAAAAACATTTATTTGCCTTTTATATAATATAGAAAAAAATAATATCTTAATTTAATTATTTAAATAAATATAAGAAAATTTTTAATTAATTTTGTATCAAAATTTATTAAACAAATTTTATTTTTATACAACTTCATTACAATACAATAGTTTTTAAAATTGACATTTTTTTCTTATTAATTCTTTACTTTTTTGAAAATAAAAAAGTAATTCTGTTTTTTTTCTTGCTTCATATTATAATAGAAAAATATATTTATAACATTATTAACAAATAAAGCTATGAACAATTTAAAATCATAAAAACAAATTTATCATAAAAAGGGGAGGTTTTAATGAAAAAATATTCTTTAATAGCTGGTCTTTTATGCTTTGGAATTTTTGCTTTTTGGGGTTGCGAAAATCCCGCCAAAATATCAGACGAAGACTTAGCAAAACAAAAATGGGCAAACTTTGCGCATTCCGGATTAACTGATTTGTCATTTTTAGAAGGAGAAACTACATTAGAATGGCTAAACTTAGATAGCAACGATTTTAGCGATCTTTCTCCTCTTTCAGATTTAGAGAATTTAGAATATTTAAGCTTAAAAAATTGTTATAAAATAAGCAATATTACACCTTTATCTAATTTAAAAAAACTAACCTATCTTAAACTTGAAGGCTGCTGGAGAATTACAGATATTTCACCATTAAGCGGATTAACTTCTCTGGAATATTTAAGTTTATTGAGCGCAAATGGGGTAACAGATCTTTCTGCTTTGTCTAATTTAACTAATTTAAAAACATTAGATCTTGGATGGGCAAATGGCATAAAGGAATATTCAAAACTTTCTTCTTTAACAAATCTTGAATGGATCAGGCTGGCAGGTCAAAAATCAGAAAGTGTTTCTGGAATTTCTGGGCTTCCCAAACTCAAAGAAATTTATTTTGCTCATAATGCTCTTACCAAAATAGAACTTTCTAATTTACCTCAATGTAAAAAAATATTTTTTGGATATTGTGATTCTGTAAAAGAAGTATCACTATCCAACATTCCAGTATTAGATTCTTTAAACTTAACTCCTTGTTTTGGTCTTTCAAAATTAAGTCTTTCGGGACTTAGTGGCTTAAAATATTTAGCCTTTGGCAGCAAAGAATTAACAAATTCAACAATTACATTAAGTGGAGTTTCAAGCATAGAAAAAATAGAAACAAGTTTAGAACAGGTTAAAAGTCTTGCATTTGTAAAAGGTTTAACATCTTTAAAGAGTCTTAGTGTTACATGTCAGGAGTTATCCGATATATCAGATGTTGCTAATCTTACAAATCTTGAAGAACTAACATTAAGAAGCGATGGAATAACAGATATTTCCTCTTTGACTAATCTTACAAAGATAAGATCACTCAACTTGTCATATTGTGGCTCAATAGATAATATTAGTGTGATTTCTAATCTTACAAGTATTCAAGAATTAGATCTTAGCAATTGCCGTGCAATAAAGTCTCTTGCTCCAATTGCAAGTTTAACAAATCTTAGAACTCTTAATCTTAGATATTGTCAGAGTCTTGATAGCACCTTGCCCGATTTAAAGAATTTAACTCAATTAAGAAGCGTGAATATAAATAATTGCTCTTCATTAAAAGATGTTTCTGGCCTTTCTTCTTTAACTAACATAAATTTTATTGATATTCGTTATTGTGGATTAGATACTACATCTATTGGACCTGTTCTTGCTGTTCTTTCTGCTGGAGATACGCTTAAATTTTCTTCTGGTCAGCTTACAACCGCACAGGAGAATGATTTAACATCAAAGGGTGTGATAATGCCGAGATATTAAAATAATATGTTTTAATGTTATTTTAATAGAAAGACCCATTTTAAAATGGGTCTTTTTTTATTTCCACGCAGGTAAATAATTAGAAGCATAATTTATTAATTCTTTTGTTGCCGGGGTACCTCTACTTTATCGCGGCACAACTTATAACATATTTCGCTTTAGCAGTGTATTAGATTTTGGAATAGTTATAGTTGTTAGTAATGGTTTATTAATATCTGATTGTTAGAACTTATACTAATTTTTTATTTTATTAGCACTGGTTTTGCCCCCCCCTTCGCAACACTCTCCTCCGAAGAATTATTTTTTTTAAATAGAGTTAAGTAAAATTTATCCAAGTTATAATATTTAGTTAATTAAAAAATATCTCTATTTTGTTTCCCAGTAACTTTCCTTTTGTCCTTACCAAAAAGTAGAAAGAAGAAAAGAGGGGAGAGGGGATATACAGGGGTGCATAAGGATAGGGTTTTATTAGATTATAAATATCAAATAAAAAATTTAATCATATTAAAAAATATTAACTCTCAACTTATAAAATTCTGCTAAGAAAAAATTTCCTCCATTAACAGAAAAAAATTCCACATAATTTTTTATTTACAACATTTAACTAATTAAAAATAAAATAGATACAATTATGGCATTTGTATTGCTTAAATGACTTTTATAAAAAGGGAAAATTATGGAATTGCAAAATATAAGCGATCAAAGATTTTTAAATAATTCTAATTTAAAGATAAATAATGTAGAACAAGAAAAAGAAAAGGCTAAACAGGTCGCAAAAGATTTTGAAGCTCTTTTTACTGCTATGATGTTTAGAAACATGCGAAAGGCAATGCTAAATGATGAAGAAAATGAATTTATTCCAAAAACAACAGGAGAAAAAATATTTACAGATCTTTTAGATGAAGAATATGGAAAAATTTCTGCATCACAAAGCTCTTTAGGACTTGCCGAATTAATTTTGGAGCAAATTGAAAAACAAGGTTCAAATTCTCTAGATATGCTTAAAAATCTTAAGAATGTTCCTTGGATGTTTGAAAAAGAATTCATACCATCAAAAATGTTTTTTGATAATGAAACAGTTATTGGAAATGTTTTAAGATGGAAAGATATTATAGAGCAGGCCAGCCGGCAATATGATGTGGATAAAAATCTTATTGCAGCTGTAATAGCCTGCGAATCTTCTGGAAATCAATATGCAGTTTCACCTAAAGGGGCAAAAGGCTTAATGCAGCTTATTGATACTACGGCTCAAGAAGTAGGAGTAAGAAATGTTTTTAATCCACAAGAAAATATTTTTGGTGGTACTAAGTATTTAAAAATGTTACTTGAAAAGTTTAATGGCGACGAAGAGCTTGCTCTTGCTTCCTATAATGCAGGGCCATCTGCTGTAGAAAAATTTAAAGGAATCCCCCCATACGAAGAAACTCGGCAATATGTAGAAAATGTATTGGCAACAAAAAATCGTATTTCACAGTCAACTATAAAAACGAAAGGAAATGCAATAAATGAATAACAACAATAATAATAGCTTTTTGGAATTAATTGATGTTTTAGACAAAGAATATGCATGCCATTTATTGCTTCTTTCTGCTGCAGAAGAAATGAATACGGCTCTTAAGCAAAACAGAGTAGAAGATATACGCAGGACATCTAAAAAATATGATGAATATACTTTTACAATAAAAGAACTTGAAGAAAAAAGGCTTATGCTATCTGATTTGATTTGTAAGAAAGATACCAGTAAGGCGGGTCATGCAAATTTACTCATGGTAATTGAAAATGCACCAGAAGAATTAAAAGAAAAAATATCTAATTTGAGAGGTAAAATAAAAGATATCGTTGCCAAAATTTCTAAAATAAACTATTCAAATCAGGTTTTGCTGCAGGAGGCTTTATATTCTGCTTCAAAAATGTTTGAAATGGTAATGAATAACGAAAAAAATCGTTTTTTAGCATATAAAAAACATGGGAAAAAGGATTTATCTCCTGTTACAACAAATATTGTAGACAGAGTAATATAAGGATTAATATGTTTTTAATTTTTCTTTATAATCTTAAAAAAGCCTAGGAGGGGC
>Ga0123519_10015051_pt1 | contig 10908 bp, 6 predicted proteins | sample YelNatPaOPRAMG02_FD_87396 | JGI IMG/M metagenome (GOLD analysis project Ga0123519, IMG submission 87396) | Hot spring microbial communities from Yellowstone National Park - Yellowstone National Park OP-RAMG-02 (version 2) | ecosystem: Environmental > Aquatic > Thermal springs > Hot (42-90C) ... | reverse complement strand
TGCAAATCGTCAATAAATTCATGCGTCAAATAATCTTTCTGTGAGAAAACCATCACTGGCCGGTTATCCAAAACGCCGTGAAATTCTACGCCTTTTATTTTGTGCTCGCTTGGCTCTGCGCTAAATAATTCCAAAACGAACTTTCTGTAATCCGCTTCGTCCATTTTTTCAATAAAACCGGAGTCCAGATAAAGTCCGGCGTTGTATAAAACAAATGGTTTTGGCTTGAGCGTTCTACCCTTATTGCCAATTTCCGCTTTCAAATTCAGCATTCGCTTTTGAATGGTATAGATCGCCAGCTTTGAAGAATCAATCATTATCCATTTCCTGCCAAGTTTTTCTGCGACTGCGCCGGTCGTACCAGAGCCGGCAAAAGCGTCTAAAACAATATCATTTACTTGTGATGAACCCTGAATAACTCTTTCTAATAATTCTTCCGAATTTTCTGTGGGGTAATTCCAGTATCTTGTATAGCCGGCTATATCTGTCCAATTATCGCCAACCCTTTGAGTTTCGGATTCAATACTAATCGGATGCCCTTTTTCATCTAGTTTTATTTTTCCTTCCTTCTCTAACTTAAATATATTTTCTTGATTTATAGCCCAATGTCTTCCCTCTGGTGGCAACATCTCTTTACCGAAAAAAATTCTTGCTCTAGAATAGTATTCACTATTTTTTTCTTTAATATCTTTTTTAAAAAATTTTAGATATTTTTTGTCAATTTTTGTCCACCGAACACCTGGAAGATGCATACCTCTCCATTTTCTTTCCTGTCTTTTTATTTCAAAATTCTTAAAAAAATAATTTTTAGATTTAGTATAAAACAACAAAACATCATGTTCAGTGTGATACATTCCCTTTGCTTCAGTCGGTCTTGCAGAACGACTTATAACGATTTCATTAATAAAATTATTTTTATCAAATACTTCATCTAGTATAATCTTTATATAATGTCCAAAATGATAGTCTATTCTCACATAAATACTTCCATCATCTGTAAGAAGTTCTTTCAAGAAAATTAACCTTTTTCTTAAATGCTCCAAGAATTTAACCCCCTGCAATTTAGCTGAATAAGCTGGGATTTCTCCTTTTGCATCATAAATATCACCAGTTCCAAATGGTGGATCAATATAAATAAGTTTTACGCCGTTTCTGCCGTCCGGATTTCTTAATTTTCCTTGCTCTTTTAATTTCAAAAGATGTTTTAATGCCTGCAAATTATCGCCAAAAATCAACATATTCTGCCATTCGCCCTCTTTTGCTTCACCGAATTTTTTAATCGGTTGAAACGGCACACTCAAAGTATCAGCCAGAATATCCTCTTTTCTTTCTTTTCCTGCATAGACCAATTCATATTCCTTTTCCGTCTCAAACGGAATCAAAAACCGATATTCATCAGAAATCGGCTTATCCTCCTGAATCTTCTTAATAATTTCCTCTTTTTGTTGTTTAGTAAGTTTTTTCATAATCGTTTATGTTCTGAAAGTTTTCCATCTTTATTTACAACAACTGCGCCTGTAGTCGCGTCGGTAACCTTCTCTTGATATCTGTCGCTCTCTTTATTTATGACACGCTCTTTCTGAACCCCATCTGGAAATCTGCTCTTGTTTTTACTGGGAAACCAGCCCTGCAAAAATTCAATCATAAATTTCTTAAATCCCTTACGCTTCTGGCGACCACGCAAACTCGCTCTAACTTTTACTTCTTCTTTTATCTCAACTTTGATATCCCTTTTTACGCTGCCACAATATGGACAGAGTTTTTGATCTTCGTTTAATTCTCTTTTGCAATTTTGACAGAAATATTTAGTAGAAACCATAGTTTTACTTCAATAAATCATCAACCGAAACATTAAGGGCTTTGGCTAACTTTTGGAGCGTGTCAATTGAAGGGTTGGTGATACCGCCCGACTCCAACTTTATTACCGTGTTATAGGAAATATCAGCCAACTTAGAAAGCCGGTCTTGCGATAAACCCTTTTGTTTCCTTAACTTCTTTATATTTTTGCCTATTGGCGAAATCTCTCTTGACATTGTATTATTAAAATAATAGCATGTATGTATAGAGTAATCACAATCTATAATTATGATACAAAATTATTTTGATAATGTAAAGAGAATTTTAGGGAGTTTAATTTCAAATGCCCGTGCACGAGAGGGTTGGGGCAAGGGCAACTATAAATAAATTAGCCTCATCAAAAAATTTCCTTGCGAAGTTCAAGCAGGCAGGCAAAAAGAAAAGGGATGGGGGGGGAATGAATTTTTGCCCGCCTGCTCTGCCGCGCCGCAGGTGCGGCATTAGTCCGGGTTTTGTTGATAGTAGGTTCGGATTTTGTTCAAGACAGACAGCCAAGTTATAAAGTTTGCTTGTCCCGCTTCGCTCGAGGCTTCGCCCCTCGCTTCGGCGGGAGACCAAAACTGTACAAATTGGCTGCGGGGCTAGGATTCGAACCTAGATTCCGAGATCCAAATTCTCGTGTCCTACCGTTAGACGACCCCGCATCGCTTCTATCTTAGCAAAATCCAAGGCCCCAAGCAACTAATAAGCCAGGTTCTGTTTGGGCTATCATCTGTCTAAGCGGTGGAATCTTGATTATCCTGACGAGCAGCCAGTTATGGTAATCAAGATCCGCCCACCTTGCGCCGGAAAGGGTTTGGATCGTCGCCTGTCACCAGACGACGCGTGCGCTCTTACCGCACGATTTCACCTTCGCGTGGCTAAACTGCGCCTTCCGCTGTGTCTTTCTGTTCCACTTTCCCTAACCTTGCGGCCGGTCGGCTTACACCGACTTTCCTGCTCTTTGGCGCCTGGACTTTCCTCTGTGCTTGCGCACAGCGATAGCCTCAGTTACTTGGGGCAGGATTAGATTTTAACACTTTTACTCTTTCAAAGCAACCCTTGACACCCCTCGGATGGCAAGTTATTTTAAGGATGAAGATGCAGTCGAAGAGTAAAACAAAGATGAATTTAGAGGAACCGCGGTATTGGAAGCTTTTGGTCAATCAAGCGCTATTGCGTTTCTTTTTGCTGAAGTGTCTTTATCAAAAACCAATCCATGGCTATGCCCTTCAATCAGCCCTGATAGCTATTTCTTGTGGACTTTGCAACCCCTCTCAAGGAACGATTTATCCTGCTTTAAGCGAATTGGAGGCCGGTGGTTATGTTAAGGGAAGTTGGGAAAAAATAAATAATCGCCGCCGCAAAACCTATGCTTTAACTGAAAAAGGTGAAAAAGCCTTTTTGGTGGCAAGTTCTGTTTTAGAAACAGCTTTGCTTTCTTTCTCTCCAAAAGAAAAACCCGAAGAAAAATTCGGCCCGAAGCTGCCTTTTTCTACTTAAACCTCACGGAAAAAAAGTAGTAATTTTTTTGACAAAAGAATGCCACGAATCAAAACCGCTCACTCTCACCCTGGGTAGTTGGTAACGCTCTTTGGTTTTCTCCTCCACACCAAAGCGGGTGGTGACTGCTTCTTGGTACCCTGCCCCTTGAACCATCTTCACTACCTCTGAATTCAAACGACCTGCGGGATAGGAAAAAGAGTAAACAGGCTTATGCAAGTGACGCTCCAAGATGGCTTTACTTTCCTGAATCTCTTTCTTGGCTTTCTCTTTGTTGATTTTGGTCAAATCCGGATGGCTCAGGGTATGGGAACCAATTTCCCAACCAGCCGATTCCAGTCGAGCAATATCATCCCAGGTTAAATAGCCGGGTTGACCCACCTTATCCACGATAATAAAGGCGACTGCTTGAAAGTGGTATTTCTGAAGAATATTCAAAGCCTTCTCAATGACATCTTTATAACCATCATCAAAAGTAATCACCACCAGTCGTCCCCCAGGATGAGTAAAAATTTCTTTCAGTAAAATGGAGTGATAACCCTTTGCGGCGAGAAACTTCATCTGCGCCTCGAAAGCAGTCGGACTAACATCCAACCCTTTTTCCACATGATTATCTTGGGGTTGGCTTTGGCGAATGTGGTGATACATCAAAATCGGCACTCGCTTTTGAGAGGCGGCCGCCGCAGAAACAAAAGGAATTTTTGGTAAAGCATGGGAAGAAACAGGCGGCAAACCGGCTGGTTTTGGTTTTGGAGAAAGAAAAAGAATCCAAAAGAAAAACATCCAGCAAGAAAAAAGAATGAAAACCGTCACCAACTTTAACCAAAAACGCATCTTCACCACCTTTTAGACCTAAAAGAGGCTTTGTTGCCGAAGAGAGGAATTCTCTTTGGCCTCTTTCAATTTTATCACCCCATAAACCCCATCGTAACCCGGAACCTTCTCGATCTCGCCCGCCCGGACCTTTTTCAAGCCTTCAACAATCTCCGGGGCGGTTTTACCCTGTAAATCTTCAGGCAAGACATCAAGTAAAAGCGGTAATTCAGGGGCGATTTGGGTGACCAGATTGAGGTATTCCCGGAAAACAGTCTTGGACTTGGGTTGTTGTTTAAGGCTCTCAGCGATAATAATATTGAGCGGAACGAGGTTGCGATAAGAAGGTGCTCCTTCGGGAGCAAAACCAGCCGGCCGATCCGCTAAATCAACCACCCGGTGCATCACTCCGATGGTTAATGGTCGGTGGCACTGGGGGCAGAGATTATTCATCTTTTTGCTTTCTTCTGGGTCTAAACTAATTTGACAATTGCGATGACCATCAAAATGATATTTCCCCTCTTCAGGAAAAAATTCAATCGTGTAATCCAGATAAGAAGGCTTCCGGCTATTTTGCTGACGAAACTTAGGACTACCTTCTTTGAGCATCTCAACCAAAAGGGGATAATCAAAACGCTCGGCATTGACTTCAAAGACCACTGCTTCGCGACCAAGGTTTGAAGGTGAATGGGCGTCCGAAAAACTGACCAAGGCGTAATGATCTAAGGCAGAAAGTCGCCAATTCATTGGTGGGTCACTGCTTAAGCCTGTCTCCAAAGCATAAATACGCTCCGCAAGCTCACCAAAACACTCTTCGATGGAATCAAAACCAGAATTAGAGCCAAACAAAGAAAACCAAGGAGTCCAAATGTGAGCAGGAACAATGATTGCTTCAGGAACGGTCTCTAAAATCATTTTGGTTAACTCTTTTGCTGACCATCCAAAGACCGGTCGACCGTCCGCATAAAGGTTGCCTCGCCGGGCCAAGAGCTCATTCAATTGATGAGCGGCGGAAAAAGAAGGCACAAAGACAACCAGATGAATCCTTCTTGTTTTGCCTTTTTCAGAATAAATACAAGACAACTCAACGGTTAAAAGAAAAATCGGTTCAGATAAAGAAGTTGCGCCTTTGTAATGAAGAAAGCCGTCTCCTTTTTCTTCCAGCTTTTCCTCTAATTCGGTCAACCAAAAGGGATGAGTGAAATCGCCAGTGCCCAAAAGATTAATTCCTTTATACTTTGCCCAGCGGAATAGTTCATCAACATTCATATTCTGGCTGGTGGCGCGGGAAAACCGGCTATGAAGATGGGCATCCATAATGACGCGCATCTTCTCTCACTTTCTCCAAGGACGGTCAGGGTGATTTTTGAGGATGTATTCGTAACGGTCAATCGTCTTACCGGTCGTTTCATCAAAGAGAGGAGTTCCTCCTGCATAAACGGTATCAGCTGGGTCGCCGTATTGGTTCAGCTGATTTTCAACAATCCATTGGTCAATGGCCTTTTTTTCTGAGGCAGAAAGATATAATGGTATGGTTAGCACTTGAGGGACCTCCTGCGAAAGTTGTACCTCTTTTTGAAGTTGACTCCACTGCGACCAAATTAGAAAAAGGGTGGGAGATAAAGAAGCTAAAATAATGAGGATACCAACAAAGGGAGGAATTTTAATCATTTCTTTTATTTTACAAAAAAGAGACAAAACGTCCAAATATGTGCCGGCGTTGGCCTACTTTCCCTGGGTCTTCCGACCCAAGTATCATCGGCGCTGACGGGCTTAACTTCTCTGTTCGGAATGGGAAGAGGTGTTGCCCCATCGCTCAAAACACCAGCACGTATCTGAACGTTTTCAACAGACAAAGGTACGGTTACTCAAGGGATCGATCGATTAGTACCCCTCGGCTCAACCCCTTGCGGGGCTTACACCTAGGGCCTATCAACCTGATCGTCTTTCAGGGATCTATGAGTCCTCATCTTGGGAAGGGCTTCCCGCTTAGATGCCTTCAGCGGTTATCCCAACCGAACTTAGCTACCCAGCGATGCCCTTGGTAGGACAGCTGGTATACCAGAGGTTCGTCCACTCCGGTCCTCTCGTACTAGGAGCAGCCTCCCTCAAGACTCGACGCCCACGGCAGATTAGGACCGACCTGTCTCGCGACGGTCTGAACCCAGCTCGCGTAAGGTTTTAATGGGCGAACAGCCCAACCCTTGGGAGCTTCTCCACCCCCAGGATACCTTGAGCCGACATCGAGGTGCCGAACCGGGCCGTCTATGTGAGCTATTGGGCCCGACCAGCCTGTTATCCCCGGAGTAGCTTTTATCCGTTGAGCTCCGACGCTCTCACGTGCCATCGGAGGATCACTAAGCCCTGCTTTCGCATCTGTTCGGCCTGTCAGCCTCACAGTTAAGCCGGCTTATGCCTTTGCACTTTCACTCCGATTTCCATCCGGAGTAAGCCGACCTTTGGGCGCCTCCATTACCTTTTAGGAGGCATCTGCCCCAGATAAACTACCCACCTGACACTGTTTCCGCTTTCGGCGGATTAGGACCGCTATTTAGACAGAGAGGTGTTTCATTGGCCCTCACAGAGTGAGGTCCCTCCTACGCTACACAGTCTAAACAGCAATCCAATATCAGGCTATAGTAAAGCTTCACGGGGTCTTTCCGTCTTGCCGCGGGTAGCCGGCATCTTCACCGGCATTGTAATTTCACCGGGACCCTAAAAGAGACAGTGTCCAAGTTGTTACGCCATTCGTGCGGGACGTAACTTACACGCCAAGGAATTTCGCTACCATCGGACGGTCATGGTTACCGCCGCCGTTTACTAGAGCTTCAGTTCGAGCCTGGGCAAAATGCCTTCAGCCCTCCCCTTGACTGACTAGCACTGGGCAGGCGTCAGGTTCTATACATTCCCTTGCGGGTTCGCAGAACCCTGTGTTTTTGTTAAACAGTCACTTGGACGTCTTTCGCTGCGCCCCATTTACCTTGCGGCAAATGGGGAGGTCATCTCCCGAAGTTGCGACCGCTTTCTTGCCGAGTTCCTTTTTTAGGGTTCTCCCGATCACCTGGGCACACTTATGCCCACCCACCTGAGTCGGTTTGCGGTACAGACTCCGCTATTTTATGCTGAGAGGTTTTTCTTGGAAGAGAGTCCACCGGAATCCCTCAATCATGAGGTTTCATTCGTAGACAGAGTTTCTAGTGGCGGATTTGCCAACCACCCCCTCCATCTACTTAGAGGCACAAACCATTGTACCCTCCGACCTTCCCTCTTCGTCACCCCATCGCAAATAGCGGAGGTTCCGGAATATTAACCGGATGTCCATCGCCTTCGGATTTCTCCTACGGCTTAGGCCTGACTTACCCTGGGACGATTATCGTTGCCCAGGAAACCTTGGGTATTTGGTGAACCAGTTTCTCACTGGTTTAATTCGTTACTCATGCCAACATTCGCACTCCTCTGTCGTCCACAGTGGCTCACGCTCCTGCTTCAACCAACAGAGGACGCTCCCCTACCTCCCCTCTCTTGCGAGAGGGAACCGTATCTTCGGTGAATGGCTTAAGCCCCGTTACATTTTCGGCGCCAAAAACCTAAGGTAGTGAGTTATTACACACTCCTTAGAAGGTGGCTACTTCTAAGCCAACTTCCTACCTGTCTAAGATCAATGACTTCCTTTCCCACTTAGCCATTCTTAGGGACCTTAAATGACGGTCTGGGCTGTTCCCCTTTTGAAGATGGAGCTTGTCCCCCACCTTCTGACTATCCTGCATTTGACCCGGCTATTCGGAGTTTGTTTGATGCCGAGAGCTTGCGCCCCCGCACATCATCCAGCGCTCTACCCGCCGGGCTTTGCAGAACGCTAGCCCTATAGCTATTTCGGGGAGAACCAGCTATTGCCAGGTTCGCTTGGCATATTACCTCTATCCGCAGGTCATCCCAGGAATTTGTATCTTCCACGGGTTCGGGCCTCCTCTGTCTGTTAGGACAGATTCACCCTGCCCACGGATAGCTCACCTGGTTTCGGGTCTAATTGGAAAGACTAACGCCCATTTAAGGCTCGCTTTCACTACGGCTCCGGGACAAACCCTTAGCCTCGCCTTTCCAATTAACTCGTTGGCTCATTATGCAAAAGGCACGCCGTCACCCTGCCAAAGGCAGAGCTCCGACTCTTTGTAGGCATTTGGTTTCAGGTTCTATTTCACTCCCCTTTTCGGGGTTCTTTTCATCTTTCCCTCACGGTACTTGTGCACTATCGGTCATGAGAGGTATTTAGTCTTGGAAGGTGATCCTCCCTGATTCCTGCCGGATTTCCCGTGTCCGACAGTACTTGAGAATAAACAAGGGTCTGAGTTGATTTTCGCCTACAGGGCTTTCACCCTCTTTGGCGGTCCTTTCCAGGCTCCTTCGGCTAACCAACTCAAAGACCGTAATTTGCTTATCTCGCAACCCCTGGACTAGCAGATTAGCCTCCCACAACTTATAGAAACTATAGGTTGTAGTCGGCGAATCTAAGCTCAGAACCAGGTTTAGACTCTTCCCATTTCGCTCGCCACTACTTTGGGAATCACACGCTTCGCGAACAATTAACTTTTAACAGTTAACATTTAACTATTAATTGTTGATTGTTTAAAGCGAAGCTTTTTTGTTTTCTTTTCCTCTGGCTACTAAGATGTTTCAGTTCGCCAGGTTCCCCGTCGCGCCGAAGGCGCGACTCATCGTGGTTGACACGATGGGGTTACCCCATTCGGAAATCCCCGGATCTAAGGATGCTCGGCTCCTCCCCGAGGCTTATCGCAGCCTGCCACGTCCTTCATCGGCCTCTCTTGCCAAGACATCCACCAAATGCCCTTATCCCCTTGAGTAACCATATCTTTGTCTGTAGCAAATTGTTAAGGTCCAGTTACAAAAAAAGTCCGCCGAAGGCGAACCTGTTCCCAACCCAAAAGAAGTCCTGCGACTCAACCACTTCCTACTTCGACTTTTGTTTCTGAAGCACTTATTTTATCCACAACCGCCTTCACACAATCTTTACTTTACCACATTTATTGTCTTTGTCAAGGGTTTGTAAAATTTCAGGACCTTTTATAGACCTTTGGAGGAAAATGAGCTATCCCACTACTATACCTTGGTCCGCGGCCCATAAGAGAATGGCGAGGTAGAGGGGGCTCACAGAACAGCTGAGGAAGGCTTCTATTCTTCAGATAACCTCACAGACAACCCCCCATCTTTGAAAACAGAACCTTAAGACCTATAACACATTCAGACCCCACAAAGCCCTAAACAATCTTACCCCTTGCCAATACTTTTTGACATATATTAACAACCTTAAAACTCTACAAGGGGTCTTGGCCTAATACAGTCTGGGCTAACTGGTGGGTTTAGTTTTTTGCGCAGCGAAAGTAGCCGGTAATATAACTTGTTGTTTCCTTTATCTCAGGACGATGGACCAAAAAGCCTGAGTTGGTGTTTTCTAAAAGATTAAATTGTGTCTCTTTTTTAAGCTGTAAATACTTTAAAAATGCATAGAGGGTCGGCGGCGAATCGACATCTAAAGAGTAAATTTCTTCAAATTGGAACCCGCTAATCACCTTGATACTCTTTTGGTCATGTTGGGCAGCGACCAAAGGCGTTTGAAAATGAGAAAAATCTAAACTGGCAATGACGATTGTCTCTTGGTCACTAATTTCCAATAGTCTCTGGGCTAAATATTCGGCCATCTTCTGGTTTGTCCTGGCTTTTAAAATCAAAGGGACAACTTTTGCGTTTGGAAAAGAGAGTTTGATGTAAGGTAGTAGGTTGTAAATACTGTGTTCTGTTTGAAAGGGTGCTTCCTCAACGAGAACAAGACCATCTTTGGTCAACTGCCTAATTGAGTTTTGGGCGGGCTTGAGAAAACCGAAGTTCGTTTTCCAAGTGGCTAAAGAAGTGATAATCAAACCGTGCCCCTGTTCTCCATGGTTCGGACCGATGACAATGACCTGTTTCACCCTTTTGCTTTGAGTCAAGGCAAAGGCTTTTTCAATTAAAGAAGCAGCAAAAAGATGATGAGGAACAATCAGTCCGCCGATGCAGGCTTCTGCTTGAGGATTCTTTCTTGAGAAAAAGTTCTGATAAAATTCATCTTTCTGGTAATTAGCCAGGTGTTCTGGTCTTTTTTGAAAATTTATCGAAAGAACAAACAACAGAAAACCTAACCCCAGCACCAGAATCAATCCCAAGAAAAGAAAATAATACTGTCTTCTTCTCTTACCGCCGGACACCACCCCACTCCACAACCGTAAAGCCCTCTCTTTTAGGGGTAATCAGTCGGGGTTCGGAAACGGTAATCGGCTGACGAAGCGGTTTAAAATCCATTAAGACCCGAATCACCGTATCAGGAGCGGGCTGGACAGATAAAGGAGCCAGGCGGTTAATTTCGCTTTGAGCAAGAAAGGTGATGAAATAATAAGGAGCATCCTTGGCGAGCATCTGGGGGATCCAGAATGCTTTAAAATCCGCGATTTCCTTTTCGAGCAATCCTAATTCCTTCAATTTGTAGTTGAAAAATTGGTCTAACTCTTTGTTTTTAACCACAAAGCCTTTTTGAGGAGTCTGATACAAATCTGATTTTCCTTCCCAAAAAAGGTAGGGGTAAATTTTGTTGGTCTGGAAATCAAGCAGTTTCCCACTCGGAAAAGCAATAACGCGCCAACCATCTAAATATGATGGCAAAGAAGCATCAATTCCACCCAAAGGAGTCAGTTTTACAGAAACCACTGA
>Ga0123519_10015049_pt1 | contig 10909 bp, 6 predicted proteins | sample YelNatPaOPRAMG02_FD_87396 | JGI IMG/M metagenome (GOLD analysis project Ga0123519, IMG submission 87396) | Hot spring microbial communities from Yellowstone National Park - Yellowstone National Park OP-RAMG-02 (version 2) | ecosystem: Environmental > Aquatic > Thermal springs > Hot (42-90C) ... | reverse complement strand
GCAAGCTATCATGCCTGACTCCTGATAGCCTTGGATCGCGCTAGCCGCAAATTCGGCTACCTTGTGTGCGCATTCTCCATAGGATCGGGTTCCGATGATGGGATTATCTGGATTGTTGTTTACGTCAACGCACGGAGCAAAGTTGAAGTTGACTCCGATAGCACCAAGCTCGCGTGCGGTTGCTGAAGCAGATTTGTAAGCCAATGTGGGATCGCCTGTAGCGCCAAGGGCCATGTTTGACGGAAAGACGGTCACTCCGTCCACGAATCGTGCGACCATACCACCTTCCTGGTCGGCTATAACGAATAAGGGTTCGCGCGATAAAGATTGCAGCTCGTTAAGCGTTTCAGCTGTCTGGTGCAGATCTGGCGCGACGTTGCGTCCCAAGAGTACAACTGATCCGACCTGCATGTCCTCAATCAGCTCGCGAGCGTGATCATTGACCGTTGTTGGTTCGTCCCCAGCCCAGCCAAAAGCCAGCATCGCGCCGATCTTTTGCTCAATAGTCATCTCGGATAATTGCCTCCTTCAAAAACGTTCGGCTTGCTATTTTGGCTTAATTTCAGTGCGCAGACTATCCGATGTAGCCACGACTAGGCGCTGCCCGGCGTTAGGATCCCAGGTGATGACAGTTTCAAAGTAACCTAAATCGTTTGTAGCGCCACACTGTACGTCAGGTTTACCGCCGACAACGGTCAGTGACACTTGTTTGGACGGCACGGGGTTCCCATTTGCGTCCAAAGCGGTAATTCGTAAGATTGACCGCCCGGCCTCACTCGGTTCCTCGGACAATTCTGCAGCGAGTTTTGCCAGGGGACCGGGTAGGACCTCCACTGGGGCATCAACTGACAGCGACCCATACAAAGCGCTCACGTAGCCCTTTCGTGCCTTGACAGGTGTAAAATAGCCCTTTTGATTTACGAACCCTATTCCACCTCTGGTACCCCATATGACTTTTTCGTGGAAGTTCGCCGGCATAGGTTGGGTCTGATCTTGGGTGGTAAGCTCCACCGGAATGCCCATACCGGAGATTATTTCGGTAGGCAAACCAGTTATGACCAATTGGGAGACTGGTGTGACTTCTGGCTGCGGGGCGAACACCAAGATCGCGTTCGCAATTTCCCTCTCGACTCCGCCGGATGGGGCATTGATCAGGATGCCTTTCACGGAGAGGGTAGTTGATCCGCCGCCATCGAGGTTTATTGCACTTACTGCTCCCAAACGCTTCATCAGATCGGCTAGGTCTGGCAAGCTAATGCCTGCGCTTATTGTCTGGCGGCCATCGACTGTGACCAGAAGGAGCTTATTGTCCGCGGTTAGACCTACGGCAGTTCGCGGATGCTTGGCTTTTTCGAAACCGCTTACTGAGAAGCCTTCTGCTACCGTATCGATCCAGATCTTGCCATCACGAAGGAGCCACGGTCCGCCGCCTACTGCCTGTACAACGTCTGTCCAGTCGGAATCGTTGGCGCTCTTGATGTTGAAGCGAACAGTAACGGTGTCTCCGATTGCAATATTGGATTCTAGGAATATTGCGGCTTCACCACCTGCGGACACAACGACTATATCCTTGGGTAGCGGCGTGCTGACCGGACGGCGAGAGATTTCTTTGACAACGAGTCTGATAGGCGTGTTGACACGGATAGGCAGGTCTTCAGATGTGCAGATAAGATTGATGCCGCCGTTCGAACCGATTGAGTAACTACCGAATGCGCTGGTGTAGACGACAATTTCACTGGATGTTCTCGGCCTATTTATGCCTGCTACTGGTCGCTCAGCACCCGACGCGGTGGTCAACGTCGCAATGAGCCTAGGTATATCGAAGAACGCGGCTCGTTGCTTTGTTATGGCGAGGGCAACCCTGTTGCCTGCTGGTTCGCTTACCAGCTCGCCGTCAACTATACAGACACCCAGTGGGTCGCCAGTAAAGGGAAAGAAATCCGCATTTATCCCGACTGTAGCACCGGTTCGGGCGGTAAGATTGCTCACAATCTCACGTCCCTTAGTGGCGTCATTAGCCATAACTGCATCTCTAGCAAGAGCTGCCTTGATCTGAACAGTTGGGTTCGACAAGTCCACACTCACGCAGTTAACTATTAGCGGACTGCGCGGGTCGGTCTGTATGTCCTGAGTAAGGACCACACCCGGGGCGATTTCCTTTACAATAGGTTGCGCAAATGCGAACGAGTTTGCCGCGGCCAAGAAGGCTGCAGCTACAAGAATGAGTCGTTTTGTTCTCATGTCGCCTCCCATTTGAGCGAGACTTGTCTGCTAGTGACCACGACTTTTAATTACCTCGATAGCCCAGTTTGCATGTTCTGCCAAGAGAGGACCACCTGTCCTCACGAGTTCGACAAGGACTGGGATAGCTTCTGGGTTACCAAGGTTACCGGCGGCTACCGCAGCATTTATTCGGATTCGATCTCGACCAATCCAACCTATGGAGCTTCTGCGGACATGTTTATCGAAGTCTTCGTCGGTTATCGATATTAATTTTAGCAGGTCGGGATGCGCACCGGGAAATGTCCGTTCGGCAAACTCCGGCGTGCACGGCAGAATGTCTTTGTTTAGAGGACACACTTCTTGGCAGGCGTCACATCCGTATATTCGGTTCTCGAGCTTAGGACGCAGATCGGTCGGTATGCTTCCTCGGCGTTGGGTGATAGCCGATAAACAGCGCCGTTTATCGACTACGTAAGGCTCAGTTATCGCACCAGTTGGGCATTTCCTCAGACATTCTCCACACTCGGCGCAAGTATTCAGATTAGGATCTGAATGGGTAACCAGATCGAGATCCGTCACAATTTCACCCAGCACTACCCAGGACCCGTATCCTTCTACGAAGACATTTGCGTTCCAACCCCTGAATGCGATTCCTGATAGGATGGCGAGCATTCGCTCTGGGAGAGGAGATGTGTCTACGCAAGTCTCTAATCGAGCGTTGCGACATTCGCTCAGAATTACCTGGGAAAGGGATAATAGTTTGCGATTCATGACGACGTGATAATCTACGCTGCGTGCAAAGCGAGCAACCAGCCCTCGAGGACGGTTGTCATTCAGAGGCTCTTCAGGTGGCAGGTAGGGAAGAGCAGTACAGATTACAGATCTCGCCCAGGGATAAGTTCTAATCACTTCACCGGTCGGTGGTGCAACCCCTAAACCGCATAGTCCGATACTCCCAGCGTATTCGCGCAAGTCGGTCACAAACACGCTTCAATCATAGCACAAAACGACTCTGTGTGAAGGAAACCGGTCAGCGCAGTATGGAAAGTTGCTTATTGGGAGAATGTTGGAGGTGATACTAATGAATCCTACGCTGCGCATACACGTTTTGAACACCAGTGCCACGGGAGGTTTGCGTCCAGTTACAGGTGCAGTTCCGATAAACCAAGGTGATGCTCCCGAAGGTGCGCAGTTTGTCTTGTTGGATGAAAACAATCAACCGATTCCAGCGCAGACGGAGGTAATCGCGCGGTGGCCTGACGGAAGCGCACGATGGGTTTTGCTTGATTTTCTTGCAGATCCGCTCCCAGGGCAAAAGAAGTTGTTCTCGCTGGTGGTTGGAGTTACTGGTCCTGGCTCCTATTATGTCGAACCATTCGACACGACGGTCGTTGCTGCCGATGGCTATATGGTGACACTTGGTGATAGCCTACGAATGGTGCTGCGAGCGGTGGATAGTGAGGGACTAGTGTATCGCGGCTACGTAAATTCTTTCCATGCGGAAAAGCATGGTCCCATTAGGAAGACGTTTGTGCTTTCGGGTTCCTTGGTCAGCGAGGCTGGTGAAAGGTGGTTTAGCTTTCGATCCTGGATTCACACTTATGCCGGCACCCGCAAACTGCTTGTTGAGCCGCTAATTTTGATGGATGCGGAGACAGGTTTGCTACAAAGGATTAGAGAGCTTGCCCTCGATTTGCAGCCTGAAGGAGGCGTTAGTCAGATTTATATCGGCGGATCACCGGGATTTGCTGGAAAACCGATTGAGCCGATTAGACTGTTCCAAATCGATGATTCGCAGTACGTTATCGAGGGAACAGATGTGCGTGGGTCGCGTGCGCCGGGATGGATGGACGCAGGAAGCCCAGGGACAAGATTAGCGATAGCATTGCGGGACTTTTGGCAGCAGTGGCCCAAGAGTCTTGAAGCCAGCAGTCAAGTGTTGAGCATTGGATTGTTACCGCGGTTCAAAGAAGGCGCATTTGATCATATGACGCCGTGGTACAAGTTTGACTACTTATTTGAGCGTGACTACTATCGCATTCGCACTGGACAAGCGCGCAGATGGCAGGTCTGGATCGACTTGGATGGCGATGGGCAAAGTTTGGCTGAGCACGCTAACGCTCCGCTCGTTCCTTGCCCTGATCCCGAGTATGCTATTGCTACAGGTGTATGGGGTAATATTGCCCCGTCAGGTGCGTTGGGACAGCGCGAGTATGACGACTGGAGTGCGAAGACGTTTCAGTCTTACATCGATGCCATAGATCAGAGCCGTGACTACGGGGCTATGAACTGGGGCGACTGGTTTGGAGAGCGGAAGTGCAACTGGGCAAACAATGAGTATGATACGGCGCGTCAGCTTTTCATACATTTTGCCAGAACAGGAGACACTAATGCTTTTCATCGAGGCTTTGTGACCGCTCGGCACACCTCAGAAGTGGACACGATTCATTACGTTAATGCAGATCTTCGAGCTTATTTTCTGGAAGATGTGTGTCGGTTCTACACAAACCGTGGTATTACCGACAACTATCCAATACGCGAAGGCATGGTCCACGCGCACTGCGTCGGCCACGTGGGTGGGTTTCATCCTGTAGAAAAGATTCACCAGCTCTACTGCGAATTGAATCCAGTGCCTGGCGGCAGTCCGTATTTATGTCTCGATCCTTACAATATAAGCCACCTATTTACGCACGGGATGGTATACCACTACTTTCTGACCGGCGATCCTTGGGTTCGCACGACTTTGGAGAAAATCGGCGGCAACCTAGCAAGTCTTGTTGAGGATGGCAAGTTTCCTTTTGCAGGACGTGCGTGTGAAGCTCGAGAATTCGGATGGCCAATTATCGCGCTTTGTGCTTTGTACGAGTTAGATTGGGAAGCTCGTTATATACGTGCTGCAAAAAACCTTGTCGATCAGGTGCTGGCACTTCAGGATCCAGTACATGGCGGTTGGTTGAGGCGATCTGGATACGGAAGCTGTTCATGCGAGGGAGAAAAGCACGAAGGTGAAGCTACGTTTTTAAGCGCCATTCGCATAAATTCACTGTGCCGATACTACGATCTCACAGGTGATGCAAGAGTTCTTGATGCGATCAAGCTAGAGGTTGATCATATGATAGAGGATCGCTGGGACAACGATAGGCGTGCCTGGAGGCACACAGCATGTCCGAAGGTAGATTTATATAGCACTATCGGAGTCGTAACTATGGCAGTTGCCAACAGTGTGCGCCTTTTCGGTGACCCGGAACACAGGAGCGTGCTACAAAAACTCATGGCGAACCTATTGGAGCGAAACGCGGTAGGCAAGTCCTATGGCCCCATAGTCTACGGTACGGCGGAAGCTGCGTTTGCGCTTGCGAAGTCGCAGCAATGACGCGCCAAATTGTCGGTTGGGAGATACGAAGTTTGCGAGGGGAGCTTACCGCGCAGATGGATATATCAATATCTGTCTGTGACCTCTCGCACTATCTGTACCCATTCTTTTAGCCGCCAAGGTTGGTTTTCGACAGTGGAAGCGTCCTTTAGTGTGATGTCCAGAAAACATCCCTTGGCATCTTCTAAAGCGTTTGTGATGGTGCGGCGTATGTGATCGGGATCGAACCCACAGCACACCATCTCAGCGGGATTAGGTCTATATGACAATATGTAATCAGTACCTATTTGCTCAGCGCATCGCCTGACGTTCGCGACTGGCGTTACAGCTATCCTCCGCAAATTCGGAATGCGCCGGAGCATATCTATCTTATTTGTAAGGTCCTCGCAGCACCCATACGCGGAGAGTCCAAACTTCTCAATTATGGGTAGCTGATACTGGAGCATGAACTCGTAGTGCATTTCAGGAGAGATCAGGGTGAACTCCTGTGCGGCCATAAAGACCCATAATTTGTCCCTGGTCACAGGTCCACTGTTTGCCTTTGGATCAGGAAGTTCATAAGAGTACGGCATCGCTTGGTTGTAGCTGTTGCACAACTGCCAATCGCCAGCCTTCTCTGCTTCTTCTTGTGCCTTCAGTATGCCATCTCGCATAAAAGCCAGAACTCGGTGCAACCAATCTGGATTGTCAACCATGTCCCACATTAGCTGGTCGAGGCCTCGCAAATAGGAAAGGTAAGTCGATATATCTGCTCCCCAAATGGACCAAGCAGGACCTCTGTCCACGTTCACCTCAAGAATATCGCCAACCGCATCTTGCAGGCGCGCTACGTTGCGGGCTGTGTCTTCCTCATCAATCACGTGCTTTGGCAGCACCATTTTATTGGCGTCATCAAGGTTCTTAATAGCGGGATCAAACTTCCAGGAACCGCCGGGCACGTTAGATGGTATTCGACCTATCGGGAGCCCCCATAATCCTTCAGGAGTGACTACTGTGGCGCGCTGGGTGATCCATGGTTCTTGAACCCAGTCATCCCCGCAGGACGCGTGAAACAGCTTTATGCGTAGGTTGTATTCGTGCGTCCTGTAAAATGGGTCCTCGCACTCGAGATTTATGATCTCGGGAATCTCGTGAGCGCAGGGCCAGTCGAGGATAAGAATAGGAATACGGGTGCGAATGAAGCTATTGTGATCCCGCCAAAGTTTTCTTTTTTCATCCTGTATTGGATCGGCAGCAATTTCAGCGTAGCGTTTTGCAAGATCTCTCAGAATAGTTATGTCCTTATGCGGTTTCATATAGCCTGAATTATTCACGCACAACAGGGAATGCCTTCTCGAAAAGCCGAGCGGGCTGGTCCCAGACGCAACCAGCCCGCTTTTACTGGTCATTTGAACGCTATCCTCTGATCTCCTTCAGAAGCTCTTCGACTTTTTCTTGCATTAATTCCTTGGTCTTTGCTTCCAGGTTAAGGCGGATTAGCGGTTCGGTGTTTGATGCTCTCACATTGAACCACCAGTCCTCGAATTCAGCCTTGTAGCCGTCGAGGTGAGTGGTGCGTTTCGCATTGGGACCATATTTTTCTTCCAACCTTTTAAGGACGGCCTGGATATCCTGCACTTTGGAGTTTATCTCGCCGGAGTGGTAGTACCTGCGAAGAGGCGCAACTATCTCTGACGCAGGCTTGCCTTCGTGCAGAAGGAGCTTGATCATGTTCAGCATGGCGAGGTCGCCGTTGTCTGTGGTGTAGAAATCACTGAAGTAGTAATGGCTCGATAGCTCGCCAGCGAAGTAACCGCCCTCCTCGCGCATTTGTTTCTTTATGAGTCCATGCCCAACGCGGCACTCGACAGCTTCCCCTCCGGCCTTTTTGATTTCTTCAGGAACAACCCAGCTGGAACGGAGATCGTAGAGAATTCGGGCGCCTGGTTTTTTCTTTAGCATCTCTCGAGCAATCAGCGCAGTGACGAAATCACCAGGTATAATGTTACCTTTCTCGTCCACAAATGCCACCCTGTCTCCATCACCGTCGAAGGCTACGCCCAAATCGGCGCCTTCGTCAACGACGCGGTCGCGCAGTGCTAAAAGCGTTTCAGTCTTCAGAGGATTAGCCTCGTGGTTAGGGAATGAACCATCGAGGCGCCAATACAATCGGATAGGATTCTTTCCAACGCGCTCGAATATCCCGGGTAGTACGTATCCGGCCATACCGTTGCCGCAATCTACCACGAGCTTCAGAGCGCCGAAGTCGCGAATACCTGCGGTTTCAAGCACTGCTTCCGCGTAAGCATCTCGCACGTCTTGCTGCGGCAGTAGCTTGCCTTTTTGAGCAGGTTCCGGGAAATCTCCTTGACAAGCCATCTTCCAAAGATCTTCATTTGATACGAATGCGATTGACGGAACGGCGCCAGGTCCTGTCATTTTGTAGCCGTTATACTCGGCGGGATTGTGCGAGGCGCTGCATTGGACACCTGCATCGGCGTTGAGGTGGTTTACCGCAAAATAATACATTGGCGTGGAAGAAAGTCCAATGGGAATGACGTCGGCACCTTGGTCAATAAGTCCTTTAATTGTTGCGGGCACAAAAGTCTCTGCGGATTCGCGCATATCGTGCCCAACCACCACACGCTTGCAGTTCATAGCGACGACGAATGCACGAGCGATGCGGTACGCGACATCGTCGTCTATCTCTTCTGGGTAGAGTCCTCGGATGTCGTAGGCTTTGAATATGTCTTTTTTAATCTCTCGGTATCCTAAACCCATCTTTCAACCTCCTGTCTGGCTAGATTATATCACGTGGCAATGTGCGCAATCACGAGCAAAACAGCGTCAAAACAATGTTCGGCTCGCAGGCGCTGTTTCATGATATCAACTGGTTTCCACTTGATAAGTATTCCCGCATAAGCGGGTCAGAACACCTTTGGTTGACGTTCCCTGTTTTCTCGTGATAGCATCCGGAAAGGAGGTGGCAGCAGTGTACGCCGAGATCTACAGAAGAGGGTTGCTGGAAGATACTATTCCGTTTTGGATGAAGCACAGTGTAGATCGTGAGCACGGTGGTTTTTTGACGTTTCTCGATCGTGATGGATCAGTGTATGGCGGGGATAAACCCGTGTGGCTTCAGGGACGGATTACCTGGGTTTTTGCCCGCCTTTACAACGAAGTTGAAAAAAGGCAGGAGTGGTTAGATCTGGCGCGCCACGGAGCGGAATTTCTTGAAAGGCACTGTTACGACACAGACGGCCGAATGTTCTTTGTGACCACTCGGGATGGCACTCCCCTGCGCAAGAGGCGTTACGTGTTTTCAGAAGTATTTGCAGTAATGGGTTTTGCAGAACTTGCGCGAGCTACTGGCGAGGATCGATATCGCGCAAAGGCGGCTAATACTTTCGATACCCTAATGCACTACTATACAACGCCTGGTTTGCTTGAACCCAAAGAAATACCTGGCGTGCGCCCTTCGAAAACGCACGCAATGCCAATGATTCTAATCCCCACGTGTCAGATTGCTCGCCGCGTCGACGAGAGACCAGTCTACGACGAAACCATAGAGCGCAGCATATTCGAAATCTTCAACCACTTTTGCAAACCCGACTGGCGCGCTTTGCTCGAAAGGGTAGGACCGAATGGGGAGTTTATCCCTGACTGCCCAGAGGGGCGTATGATATTGCCGGGTCACGGGATCGAGTCGGCGTGGTTCATCATGGAGGAAGCGCGTGTTCGTAGTGATTCGCAGATGGCGCTCAAAGCAATTTCTATTTTGGAGTGGTCTTTAGAACGCGGTTGGGATCCCGAGTACGGTGGTCTTTTCTACTATGTGGACTTAGAAAACAAACCGTGTGTCCAGTACGAATGGGATATGAAGCTGTGGTGGCCGCATACTGAGGCACTTGTCGCTACGCTGATGGCGTACCATCTGACTAGCGACCCTAAATGGCTGCACTGGCACGATCGAATTCACGAGTACTCATATTCGCACTTTCCTGACCCGCAATATGGCGAGTGGTTCGGGTATCTGCATCGCGACGGCACAGTTTCTCATCGCCTGAAGGGCAATCTTTGGAAGGGTCCTTATCATCTTGCTCGCATGCAGCTTATGTGCTGGCGGCTTTGTGAAGAGATGGGCCTGTAGTAAGCGATTTTCGGCGCTTACGCCTCAGATTCCGATCCCGAGCTCAAAGCCTGGCCTGAAACAGGTGCCAACTCCATTTCCTCTTTGGCTCGTGCCGGCGGGTAAAAGCGACGAGCCAATCCTTGCCATAGATCGTCGATAATCGTATACATGACCGGAATTACAATCAATGTCAGTAGCGTAGAGAGCGCTAGACCTCCAATAACTGCAATTGCCATTGGAGACCGCATTTCCGCTCCCCTCGAGACCGCAAGCGCTGTCGGCAGCATTCCACCTATCATAGCAAGGGTAGTCATAAGGATCGGTCTGAGCCTTGTTGGACCAGCTTCCAAAATCGCTTCATACCGACTCTTTCCTCGAGACCGTAGAGTGTTTGTGTAGTCTACGAGCAGGATTGCATTCTTGGTAACGAGTCCCATCAACATTATGATTCCGATCATTGCTACTATTGACAAAGACTTGCCGGTAATCAGTAGTGCCAAGAGCGCTCCAACCATAGCCTGCGGTAGACTGAACATAATGACGAACGGGGTCAGGAACGATTCGAAAAGCGCGCCCATCAGCATGTAAACCAATGCAATTGCCAGGAAGAGCGCCGAGAACATGTACTGGAAGCTTTCGTACATGATCTGTTCGAATCCGCCAGTTCCTATAGTGGTACCAGGAACATGTTCGATTTTCTTCAACGCAGCATCGACCTGTCGGCTGACGTTTCCCATTTGTGCTCCCGAGGCGAGATTTGCAGTTACGTAGACCACGCGCTGGCGGTTCTTGCGATCGATCTTTGACGGCGCCAAGTCATACCTAACATCTGCAACATCTTTGAGATAGATCGGAGCTCCATCAATCGATCCTACTATGATGTTCTCTACGTCGGATACCTTGTCGCGGTAGGGGCTTGCGAACTGCACACGAATTGGGTACTCTGTTCCCTCCTCGCGCAGCTTGGCACTATCGTCGCCGTCTATGGCAGTTCGCACGGCGGCAGCTATCTGGGCGACTGAGAGATTGAACTCTGCGGCGCGGACCCTGTCGACAACTATTCTTCGCTCCGGCTTACTTTCTTTGTAAGAGATTTCGACATCGACAGCGCCAGGACTTCGGCGCATTACTGCAGCAACCCTATTTGCTTCTTCAATAATGTCCCTCATATTTTGTCCCTGCACCTCTTTTTGCAAGCCTTG
>Ga0123519_10015046_pt1 | contig 10911 bp, 4 predicted proteins | sample YelNatPaOPRAMG02_FD_87396 | JGI IMG/M metagenome (GOLD analysis project Ga0123519, IMG submission 87396) | Hot spring microbial communities from Yellowstone National Park - Yellowstone National Park OP-RAMG-02 (version 2) | ecosystem: Environmental > Aquatic > Thermal springs > Hot (42-90C) ... | reverse complement strand
TGAGGGTCTATGCTCTTTATCTTCTCCACCCTCCTTTTCAGTTCCTCATATTGCTCCTTCGTCACTGGCTCATCAAGGGGATAGAAATATGCCTTGCTCAGCCTTCCCTTCTCCCTTGCCCTTTCCACCCTCTTTCTCATCTCGTTCACATCCTCGCTGTAATTTATGATAAAGGTCGTCACGCGAGGGTCATTGAGATATTTATCAGCCTCAGGAGATAGGATATCAACGGGAATATAGTAGGGGCTGAGGCGATGCTCGACGATACACCAATAATATTTCTCATACATAGCTTTGCCCTCGGGTGTTCCCATCTTAACTCCCTCAAACTTCTCTATTGAATCCTCCCATAAGCCAAAGGCGGTCTCGCAGGAGGGCTTATCGGGGAGGACGAAATCCCACACCTCAAGGGAAATGGGAACTTTTATCTCCCCATTTTCAAGCAAAATCCTTATCTCGCCATTGTATCTCCCCGCCTTCGCCTCCTTTGGAACATAAACGGTTATAAATAGAGGCTGGTTTTCCTTCGGCTTGAGCTCAAATGGATGGAAGGGAGGGAGGGGGTCGGGATAATATCTATTCTCGTGACGGACGAGAACATATTCAACCAAGCGAATCTGGATGTTTTCCTTCCCTATTGAATAACCGTTCTGTCCCTTCAAAGGAGAGGCAAGGACATCCTTGACCTTTATCGGCTTATCCTCCGCCCTGAGGACTATCTGCCCAGATTCATACTCGTTCCTCGCGGATTGGAGAATAAGCCTTGACCTTCCCATCTTGGGCTCGCTGTCCTTAAATATCTTTACGCAGGAGGGCTCCGTCCAAACGAGCAATTCCTCCCCTAAAGCATTTGCTATGATTCCCAAGAATAACAGAAACAGCAAACTTATCACCTCCTATTCATTTTAGACCGATTGTTATCCCCGCAATGCCTATCCCCAATTCAGTTCCCCTTAGCGTGGGGATGAAGCGAAGGCGGGAAATGGAAACATTCGGCTTGGGATTCTCCCATTCCCTAACGAGAAACCTCTGCACCTCTCCCTCCCTCTGGATTAGCCAAGCCATCCCTTCTGGATAGGGATGCTCAAATCCCTTTAAAGGCAAAGCCTCCTTGCCATAGCGAATCGGGATAATTTCCTTTGAGCCATCAGCATATTCAACAAAGAATTTACCCAAAAGCTCGCCGAGCCTTCCGTTAAGCTCGGTAGCGCAAACGAGAAATAGCGACGAACATTCCTTATCTATCTCCATTTCCCATCTTCCCTTATTCATCGCTTCATCGTAGGCGACATCCCCTTCGTCAGATGGCAAAACAACGCGCAAAGAATCCCCCACTTTCAGCTCCGCTAATTCCTTCGCCTTTGACGAAGATGGTCCATAATGCGCAGATAAAACAAAACCATTGGGAGGTATCTGGGAATCCCCTAATTCATTCCTAACCTCCATCACCTTGCCCTCCACTACAACCACCTCTATCCCCCATTGATTCGTTTTCGTCCTCATCTCCTCATTATATTCAGGTGTATAGAGAATAAGCTCGTCCTCGCCCCTTTCCCTATCGATTCCATCTATTGGCAATCGCCTTCCCTCGGGCAATTCCGCCGAAATCGTTTCCCTCGTGAATCCACCGATTAAATTCCCTTCTTCGTCCAATATAGCGACTTTGTCTCCCCGCCTCAGCTCCCGCAAGGCATTCGCTTTATCGCTCTTAGGACCGAGATGAGCGGAGAGAACGAATCCCCGGGGCGGAATTGCCATATTTCCCGCCCCATAATCGGATACATCCGTAACCTCCCCCTCGGAGGAAACAGCAACCTCCACTCCATAGATGTTCGTTCCCGTGCTCGTCAAGGGAGGGGTATATAAAATGAGCTCATCTTCACCTCGCTCTCTATTCACACCATCTATCTTCAATTTAATCCCTTTGGGCAGAAGGGCAAAATTCGCCCTATCGGGATTCTCCAAAAGCTTCTTCTTCCCTTTAACAGGCGGGATAAGAAGAGGGTCGCTGAAATCAAAGGGTATGCTGTAGTGCTGTTCGGGAGCCTTATCAATCTCCTTGGGGAGGGAAAGGGAAACGAACTTTTTCTCCGCCGGGCGTATGAGAAGAGCGTTGGAAGGATATGTCAGCTTCTTTCTACCCCAATAAAGCCTTACCGTTATATTTAGCGCCATAGGGGAGATATCCTCTTCGGGAATCCTTCCCTCTGGTGCCGTTTGGGGATTCCAAGTTGCCCAAGCATAAAGGGCGGGAACGGGAGCGAGGGAATGTCCCGTGAAGCAAAAGGGAGGGTCAGCCCAAATAGTTCCCAATGTGGGAGCCTTTCTTCCTCTGGCATAGCGAACGAAACTGAAAGGAGTTTGCCAGGGGCTTGCCCAAACCTCAAATCCCTTCTTCCGAAGCCAATCCAAAGCGGGATAGGAATCCAATGGCTCATAGAACCAATAATCCAAAATGACATCCTTGGGGATGAGGTCTAATGCTCTGTAAGTGTTGTGGGGTAGACCACCATTGGCTGGACCTATGGGAGCGCCGATCTCCTTCTCAAAATCGGGTGAGAAAAGCATATCGTGCCAAATTATCATCTTTATTCCTCTTTGCTTGAGGAAATCGTTTATCTTGGAGAGGTGGCGAGCGAGAAGCTGAGCGCTATCGTACCCCTGACTGGAAAGCCAGGAGCATAAATCACCCGCCTCATCCATCCCGCAATGAAACCACTTAATCGGTCCGTAAATCTCAAGCATCTCGCTTAAGATGGGGAAAACGAATTTATCGTAAACTTCCTCATTTTGAATCATAATTCCGCCATGGTCGGTGTAGGGAGATTTCTCGTAAGCTCGTTCAAGATGCCCGAGCATATTTAGATAGCCAATTGGCTCAAGTCCGAGACTCCTCGCATAATCAATAACCATCTTCGCTTCCTTCTTTGAAAAGCTTGCCCCTCTCGCGATAGATGGTTCGAAATCCAAAACCAGTTGTGGTCCGAATTCAATTGCGACATAGCGAACCTTGAAACACGCAAGGAGTTTTATCATCGTCTTAAAATCATCTATATTTGACGCCCAGGCACCTTGAATCATAAAGGCACGCAAGTTATCCTCGGGATAATCCCTGATCTTCATTTCGGGGATGAGCCAACCATTGGGCGTAAGGGTGAGAGAATTGGAGATGATTTGGAGGAGGGAATGAACAGCCCAGAAGGCGCCCTGTTCGTCGTGAGAGGAAAGCTTTATTTCTCTGGGGCTTATCTCAATTGTGTATTCCTCTTCTCTTTTGAGGTTGTGAGGGTCTATTTTAAGGGATATGAGGGTTTTCCCCTTATCGGAGACGGCATTTGCTCCGAAGAGGTTTTTTAGCTCGTTGGAGAGGAGGTCGGCGGGGCGTTTGAGGTTGGAGGGAGCGGAAATTCGGAAAGGAAGCTGGAGGAGATGCTTTTGGGGAGGGAGGGAGGTTTGGCGAGGTGGAGGGAAGACGGGGAAATTTTGAGAGAAAGCGAAAGGAAATACAAGAGAAAAAGGAAGAAGCTTAGCGAGAATCCTCATAGCGAATAAATTATAAGGGGAACAAGGTAGATTTACAATAGAAAAAGCTCATTTATAAGGGAAGAGTTTAAAATCAGGCATTGGGCTGGAATCAGAGAATTTCCCAACTTCCATAAAGCGTCAAAAAGCATCAATGCATCTTGGAGATATTCAAAATCTTTGAAAAAAAAGAATTTGTATTAAATATCTTCCCCATCTCTTATGAGTGGATAAAAAGACGGGGCGGGCTCCCTTAAGGGAGCCTGCCCCGCAAGAGCAAGGGAACAGGCAAGGAAGGCGGCTTGCCTTTCAATTCTATTAGACTACGCTGTTTAAAAAATGTTACACATCTTAAACGATATTTTTCCCATTTCTACCTAATTTCCATTTCATTGAAAACGATGGCGGGCTCGCATCTATGGGTATAGGTTTTTGGTAGTTAATTGCCACTAATCCTTATAAATCAATCCCTAACACTTTTTTAAAAAAATTTAGATTTTAAGTGGTTATGTGGCAAAATTAATAAAGTCGCAGGGGAACTTCTCTCCATTGCCCGAAATTCAATGAAAATATTTACACCTTTTTCAAAAATTTATTTTTATTCTCTTTTAAAGGGTTCCTTCATATCTACAATTTTTATTCAGAAATATCCTAATTTCTCGCTTTTTTATACTCACTACCCAAAAACTAATCCCTTTGAATTTATTTATGCATCTGGGGAAAATTCTCTAAACCGCTACTAAAATTCCCTTTTTAGAAAAAGGGGTGTCAGCGAGTGGGATTTGCTTTGCAAATCCCACTCGCAGGAAATGCTCCGCATTTCCTCACGAAGCTGACGGGGTATTTGATAAAATTTTTTATTCCTTTCGTATTTATTTTATTCCGAATTTGATTTGAGTTTAGTGGATAGCTCCGTGTCCCTTTTTATAATATCTACTTTGTGAGCGAAGGTTTTAGCCTCCGCTCACCAGTTGCGAGCAATATAGGGTATTGATGATAAGATTTTTCGGATTTTCCCATACCAAGCAACAAGACCTTTTATGTCGCCATTTTAATTCCATCTCATTGTCTTGCGTTTTAGTCCGAAACCTTTACCCATACCAGCAATGACAAAAAGAAAATTCACCTTTGCTAACAGGGGAATTACTTGATTCCTTAAAAGGTCCAATATCTTTCTGAAATTATTCAGACGACGCTATTCCGCACGACTCACTATAATGCTGGCGAAGAATCGATCTTTTTTATTACTTGACTTTTCATCACCTGTGTTTTAAAAGAAATTATCTCAAAATTTTCGGAGGTGTCTAAAATGCCAAAGGTAGTGGTTATAGGCTTTGATGCCCCCATTACGAAATCTCTTCTCAAGCTTATGGATGAGGGCGTGCTTCCCAATCTTGACGCCTTGAGAAAGCGAGGAGTGTGGATGGAGAACTGCCTCGTTCCCCACCCCACTATTACCCCTCCCAACTGGACGACAATCGCCACTGGTGCTTACCCAGGAACGCACCAGATAACCTGTTTTCATATCCCCAAAGAGGATGGTTATCCCGGTTCACCGGGAAACTGTATGCAGGCTTTCCGCTCAATTGATGTCAAGGCGGAGACAATTTGGGAGGCAGGAGAAAGAATCGGCAAGAAGGCAATCGTCCTCAATTACCCTACCACCTGGCCTCCACGGATGAAAAATGGAATCCAAATCGGTGGTTTCGGACTGCATATAACCGATTGGAGAATGAAGGAGGATGGAGAGGGATTAACGGGATGGAGGTGGCTTATAAATCTCGCCGACCATCAATGCGCCACAACTGAGGATTTACCCCTCGCTGATAAAATCAATCCTATACCTTGCAAGGGATGGGAGAATTTCCCCGATGGCGAATTCCTTGAGGCGCGGGTGGAAGTCGGCAAATACAACAATCTTTTTCCCGTGAAACCGATAAATCTCTTTCTTCTGATAGATTCAAAAGATGGAGTCGTAAGGGGTTTTCTTGATAAGGGCGGGAATGAGCCAGTTTTTAAGGTTAAAAAGGGAAGCTGGAGCGAGAGGGCCAAGTTAACTTTCCAGACAGAGAAGGGTAAAAGAGACGCTTATTTCAAGGTCAAACTGATGGAGCTATCTGAGGACGGGAGAAGAATCAGGCTCTATTTCACTACATTTTGTTCCATTGATGGGGCTTGCTATCCTCCCGCGATAGCGAAGGAGATAGAAGGGAAAATTAAGGAGGGGTTGCCTTTGCGGGCAATGGAGGATGCGGTAACTTTGGGCTGGATTGATTATGAGACCTATGGGGAGATTTTGGATATGGAGAATATGTGGCTTGGTGAGGTAGCAAATTATCTAATGAAAAATAAGGAATGGGATATATTTTATATGCATGCCCATGCTCCCGACCATACTTATCATTTAATTCTCAATAACCTTGACCACTCCCAAGATTCCCAATTGAGGAAGAGATTAGCGGAATTGGAGAGAAACTTTTATCTATCTCTTGATAGGATGGTAGGAAGGATTAGGGAGGGAGCAGGGGAGGACGCCATAATCGCCATCGTCTCCGACCATGGCGCCTGCCCAACCCATCCCCAATACAAGAGTTTGAGCATTAACAGGATTCTCGCTGAAAGGGGACTTTTGAAATTCAAAGATGATGGAAGCATAGATTGGGAAAATACCCTAGCCTTTGAAGACCGCTCGGTTTACATCTGGGTAAATCTAAAAAGCAGATTTCCCTTTGGTATAGTGGAAGAGAAAGATTACGAAGAAATGAGGGAAAAAATTATTGAAGCGTTGTATTCTTATAGGGACCCAGGGACGGGAAGATGTCCTTTTGCCTTCGTCCTTCGCAAGGAGGAGGCGATTCTGCTGGGTTTGAGAGGGGAGCGCGTTGGAGATACTGTTTTTGGAACATATCCTGAAGCGCCAGGCGAGCATGGTCGCCACATAACATCGGGTGAGTATTCAATAGGCTCTATGAAAGGGACATTAATGCTTAGCGGACCGGGAATAAAGAAAGGAGTTGTTTTGGAGAGGCAAGTTAACATAGCGGACCTCGTTCCCACGATTTGCTATATCACGGGTCTTCCCGTGCCGAAGCAATGCGAGGGAGCAGTTATATATCAAGCTTTAGAGGAGGAAAACCAGCCTTGGAAGGAGTTGGAGAAGTTGGAGGAGAAGTATAGGAAGCTGGAGGAAACGATAAGGGTTATGCGCTCCCTCACGCATTCATATGAATGAATTTTGGTGAGAGGAACAAAGCGTCATTTCTGTCATTGTGAGGCTTCCCATAAGGGAAGCCGTGGCAATCTCGTTTTTGAGAAACATTAAATAGAGATTGCTTCGCTATCGCTCGCAATGACAAAAAGATGAGATCGCTTCGTCGCTCCATTCTATGGGAAAACCCTGCGATTACAACGAAGCTCTATTCTCTATCTGCTTTTTCTCCGCCCTATTAAGATAATCCTTATACGGCACGAGAGAGAATTCCCTGATGAGTTCCTCTATCTTGATTTCTTCCGAAAGTGGTTCAATTGTGAAGAGTGCTTCATCTCCGAATGTCTCAATCCTGACCTTATCTCCATATTTCCTTTTTATTTCCTTCGGCTTATCTTCCTGAAAATCCCAGTGGAAAACGCCTGTGTCCAGCTCTATATCCCTCCATACCCAATGGAAAAATCTATCCGTTTTGACGAGCCATCTGCCCATCTTATCCATTATGCCTGACTTAAGCTCCCAAGTTGAAGCGACGATATAAATATTATTGAGAAGCGCTATGGAATCTAAAATCCTTCCCGCAGGATAAGCTGAGGAAAAGATAATCATCTTTGCCCCTTTATCGGCAAGCTTCTTCCAATAGAGGTGCCAGTTTGCGTCAAAGCATATTTGGAAGCCGATTTTCCCGAATTCAGTTTCTATAGGCTCCTGTTCATCAGCGCCTGGGCAAACTCCGTCTTCCATCTCTGGCTCGGTTGGATGGATTTTATCGTATTTCTCCACGATTTCTCCCTTCCTATCGAACAAAAAGCAGGTATTAAATACCTTCCCCTCTCTTCTATCGTAAATTGAGCCCCCGATGTAAACTTGATGCCTTTTGGCGAGTTGGCTAAGGAATGCCTTCACTTCCTCTGTATCCTGAACATCCCTTGCTTTGAGGGGAACGCCGATATAGGGGAAAACCTCGGGAAGGGCAACGATATCTGGCTTGATATCCTTTATCTCTTCCATCAATTCCTCGATATATTTCAAATTCTCCTCAACTTTGCTTGCCCTTCTATACTCAAGCGCCATAGATATAGTTGCAACCTTAACCCTCATAATTCTTAACCTCCTTTCATCGTTATTTATCTTGACAAAATGAATTCTAAAGAAATATACTAGGGAAAAAGCCGGAGGTCAAGGATAAATGAAAAATCTTTTGCTACCACTTTTATTTGCTATTTATTCTCTTTCCTCTGCTCAGACCTTTTCGATAGCTATCCCTCGCATAGAGACACCGCCAACGATGGATGGGGAATTGAATGACACCTGCTGGAAGACAGCAGTGAAGATTCAGCTCTCCCATCTCTTGGGAAAGGCTGGGGAACCCTCCCAGAAAACCAAGGTCCTTTTAGCCCATAACGATTCCTCCCTCTTCATCGCCTTCATCTGCTATGAAAACAAAATGAAGCAGATTATCGCGAATCAGAAGCAAAGGGATTTGGATGTCTGGCGAGATGATTGCCTTGAGATTTTCCTCTCTCCCAATCCTCCCGATTATTTCCACTTCATAGTCAATCCGATAGGAACTCAGCAGGATGAAATCAATAGGGATGCAAAATGGAATGCCAATTGGGAGGCGAGAGCGAAAATCCTTCCCGATAGATGGCAGGTTGAGATAGTTATTCCTTTCTCTTCAATTCCTCTATCCAAAAATACCCCTTCTGAGTGGCGGGTGAACTTCTGCCGAGAGGAGATACCAAATCAGGAGCTTTCCAGCTGGACAAGTTTGGAGAAGAGCTTCCACGAACCACAAAACTTCGGGGTTATCTGCTTTCCTTCTCCTCCGCCTTTCTCTAAAATTGCCGAGAAGCAGATGAAGGAAGCAGGTGAGAAAATGAGGGATTATCTTATGAAAATATTGGGAGAAGCGAACAAAAGTAAGGGGGAGATAGCGAAAATCGTAAAGGAGAAAACGCAAAAGCTTCTGGAGGCTCTGGAAAGCGGGGAGATCGACCCACGAGAGTTCAATCCTTCTTCCTTAGAGCCCCTTGTGGATAAGATGAGATTGGCAAATAAAGAGAATACCCCATACCTTGTTTGTGAGGAAAGCACTTTGAGCAAAATAAGGAAGGACAAGCCGTATTCGGGAAAGCCAACGAGCGAAATTTCAATCTACTCTGCCCGAAACGAAAGAAGGTCAGCTCAGCTCCTCGTCCTCCCATTGCAAAGTGATTTAAAGGATGTGCAAATCTCTTGGAGCTCTCTAAAGGGTAAGGGTGGAGAGATAAAAGGGGAAAATATAAGTATAAATTTGGTTGGATATGTGGAAATAAAGGAGCCAACTAAGGACGCTGAGCCGGGAATTTATCCCGACCCACTTCTCCCTTACAAGCCTTTTGATATCCCCCTTGAGAGCATTCAGCCTATTTGGCTCACCTTCTCCGTCCCTCCCTCGGCTAAAGCGGGATGGTATGAGGGATGGCTTGAGATAAAACCAGCCAACGCTCCATCCAAAAGGATAAAGCTTCGCCTCTATGTCTTCAATTTTTCCCTCCCAACCACTCCGAGTCTTAAGACCTGTTTTCTCCTTTGGACAAGTTATCTTCCCAAGTATCACAAAATCTTGAACGCAAGCTGGGGATGGTTTGAATCGCCACCTCAGCGTGGGGGTTCAGTTTCGTTGAGCGACGACGCCATTGAAGGAAAGCATTCCCTTATTGCTCCGCCAACGGAGCTCCGCTGGAGCAATATCCTCGCTCCCTATCAGGGAACCTGTGACGAGAACACATATGTTTCCTTCGCCTACAAATCAAACGACGAAGGGACTACTTTTCTCCTTATGAGCACCTCGGAGGGGAACAAATTTTTCACACCAAAAGAGCAGGGGAAGGGGAAATGGCATAAGGCAAGTGTGAGAGTTGTAGATTGTGGGGTGCCAGTGGGAAGTTCGTTCAATCTGCAGTTTGTCCACGATTTTGAGGGCGGTAAGCACGCATTTCTCATAGACGATATTGAAGTATACAGGGAGAAAGAGGGACAAAGAGAGGTTTTGTTTAAGGAAGATTTTGAGAAGTTTTCAGATTTGACGCTCAGGGAATTAATTAAAAGATATCGCCTCAATATGCTGGAGCATAAGGTGAGCGATTGTAACATAATTGCGCCGAATATAGAGATTAGCGATGGAAAAGTCAAGATTGATTGGGATGAGTTTGATAAGGAGATAGGCTTTTATGTTGATAGGGGTCTAAATGGATTCAACATAGATTGGCTGAGGATTCCCGGTGGCTGGGGCGAAGTGGGAAAGCTGGACCCCAAGCAAGTTGAGATAAGTGCGGAGATAATAAGACAGACGGAAAAGCACCTTGGGGAGAAGGGATGGTTGAAATATGGCTATATTTATACAATTGATGAGCCGAGCAGGGAATATTTCCCCACGATAAAGGAGATTTTCTCCTTCGTGAAGGGAAACGGTCCCCATCTCCGCAGGCTCTTGACATTCGGCTATGGGGCAACTCGTCCCTGGGAGCCCGGGGCAAAAGAGCTTCCTGCCTATTCCGAGATAGCGGATTTTGTTGATATACTCGTTCCCCATTCCGATTGCTTTGACTACGATTACTTAAAATCCCTCAAGAAAAAGGGGAAGGAGATATGGATGTATGTCTGTATCTCAGCCCAGAAGCCCTATCCTAACATCTGGGCGATAGATTATCCCGGGATTGACCACAGGATTCTCTTCTGGCAATGTTTCAAATATGATGTTGAGGGATTTCTCTACTGGGCGATCAGCTATTGGGAGAAAAATCCTTGGAAGGACACGCAGACATATCCGGGTGGCAATGGTGATGGTTCTCTCCTCTACCCTGGCGAGGATGGACCGATAAACTCAATAAGGTGGGAGTTAATTAGGGAAGGGATACAAGATTACGAGTATCTGACAATTCTTAGGAAAAAGATAGGAGAGGAAAAGGCGAAGAGGTGGTTGGATGGAATAGTTGAGGATTTAACCCATTACACACAGGATGCCGAGAAGCTTGAGAAGCGGAGAATTGATATAGGTAAGATGATAGAGAGCCTTGATTAGCATTAATATTATGGAATTATATAAAGAATCTGATATAATTCTTAATATGATATTACGAAAAGCGAAGATAAAGGATGTCAAGGAAATATATCGCTTAGTCAATCACTTTGCCCAG
>Ga0123519_10015045_pt1 | contig 10912 bp, 9 predicted proteins | sample YelNatPaOPRAMG02_FD_87396 | JGI IMG/M metagenome (GOLD analysis project Ga0123519, IMG submission 87396) | Hot spring microbial communities from Yellowstone National Park - Yellowstone National Park OP-RAMG-02 (version 2) | ecosystem: Environmental > Aquatic > Thermal springs > Hot (42-90C) ... | reverse complement strand
GCGCAGGCGCCTCTGCCCGGCTGCGCGTCGTGATGGCGTTCAAAGGCAATACCACGAAAAAGTACACCGCCGCGCCGACCAGCACAAAAGAAATCAGGGCATTCAAGAAATCCCCATAAAGAAACTGGCTGCGGTTGACCGTAAACCTCAGGGCCGAGAAATCCGGCTGCCCTCCCAGAGCCGCGATCAGGGGCGTAAGCAAATCTTTGACGAAAGCGTTTACCAACCCCCCAAAAGCGGCTCCCATTACGACTGCCACGGCCAGATCCACTACGTTGCCACGAAACAGAAAGTCTCGGAATCCCTTGAGCATGCTTGCCTCCTGCGTTCTCTGCGCAGGGCGATTCTAGCGCAATCGGGCCGGGGCCGGCCGGGCGCTGCAAAGCGGCGTATAATCAGGGTTAAGGAGGCGGGCGACTGGCATGCGAAACATACTCGCGCTAACGTTGGTGGGCGCAGCCTGCCTGGGTGCGCCGAAAGGTCCGCCCACCGCTCAGGCAGCCAACGACAAGATCATCATCAAGGCCATCCTCTACGCTGATCGAGCGAGCCTGCGGCAGGAAGTGGGCTCGGATTTGGGCGGCTACTATACGGTAGTGCGAGTGGAGATCACCGCCCGCACCCAAGACCCGTTGGTGATCTCGCCAGACGATTTCCTGCTGCGCAGCTTGCGGGATGGCCAGCGCAGCGGTCCGCTGGCTCCCAGCCAAATCGCCGGGCGTGGCACGTTAGTGGTTTCCTCGAAAGGCGGCGGAGGCTTGATGGCCGAGAACCCAGGCCCGGTATGGGGCGGTTGGCCGGGGCCGCCCAGGCGTTTGGGTGGGGAAAGCGCAGTGGTCGGCAACGCAAGCGAGAGCACGCCGCAAGCCAGCGCTCAGGATGCCCCCAAAGGGGCCGAAGATCCGTTGCTAGCCACGCTCAAAGCTAAGGCCCTGCCCGGCGGCACTCACACCGGCTCCACCGCCGGCTTGCTTTATTTCCTGCTGGAGGGCAGGCGCAAGCCCTCGCAGTTGGAACTGCTTTACGAGGGACCCGCGGGCAAGCTCGGCTTGCGTTTCCGTTAGAAAGGATCGCTTCGGTCCATGCATGTTCGTGATTTGGATACCCCTGCCTTGCTGATAGATCTCGACGTGATGGAGCGCAACTTGCAGCGTGCGGCCGACTATGCAAAGACGCACGGGTTGCGCCTGCGTCCCCATACCAAGACTCACAAGATTCCGGCCCTGGCTCGCCGGCAATTAGAGCTGGGCGCGGTCGGACTAACCGTGGCCAAAGTGGGTGAGGCTGAAGTCATGCTGAGCGCTCACCCGCCTGAACTGCTGGTGGCTTACCCTACCATAGGCCGCGTCAAGCTGGAGCGGCTGGTCGAAGTAGCGCGGCGTACCCGCGTCACGGTAGCGCTGGATAGCGTGCAGGCGGCGCGCCAGCTCGCCGACGCCGCGCGCCAGGGGCGCGTGGAGTTTGCTGTGCTGGCGGAGATTGACGCCGGCCTGGGAAGGGTAGGCGTCACGCCCGGTGACGAGCTGATCCAATTGATTCGCGCTTTGCAGAGGCTGCCTTACTTGACTTACGAGGGCATTGCCTTTTATCCGGGCCACATTAAGACGCTAGACGAAGAGGGCCAGCTTCAGATCGAAGCACTGGATAAGTTGCTGGCCTCCACCGTGGAACGGCTGCGGCGCGAGGGCTTGGAGCCGCAAATCATCAGCGGCGGCTCGACCCCCACGCTCTATCATTCTCACCGGATTCGCAACCTCACCGAAATCCGGCCCGGCACTTACATTTTTAACGACCGCAACACGTGGCTGGGAGGGGCCTGCCGGCTCGAGGACTGCGCCGCCTCAATCCTGGTCACCGTGGTCTCAACGGCGCGGCCCGGCCAAGTCATCGTTGACGGCGGTTCCAAGACTTTCTCCTCGGATCGGCTCACGCCGGTGGCCGAGGTCAGCTTCGGCTATGTGGTCGAAGCGCCAGGCGCTGTCTTCACGCGCATGAATGAGGAACACGGTTTCATTGACGTGCGCCGGGCGGGCGTGGAGCTGTCGGTGGGCGATCGCCTGCGCATCATACCCAACCACATTTGTACGGCGGTGAACCTGCACGAACGCGTCTACGGCGTGCGGGGAGAGCAGGTTGAAGTGGTCTGGGAGGTGGCGGCCAGGGGCAAGATACAGTAAGTTGGGCGGGGCCGCCAGGGCTTGCCCCCGGCAAGTATCCTATAACTTGAGTGCGAATGCGGTCGAACCCTGGCGCGGCATTTTCAACTGGGACAACCGCTTCCCCACCGACCGCTTCATTTTTCGACAAGTCCAGGTTTAACTTTGCCGACATCGCGGCGCCGGAAAACACCTACCTCAACAAGGCGCTGTTCTCGCACCCGCCCCCTCTGACGCTGGGCAATGCCGCCGTGCGTTACGGGCAGATTCGCGGCTTTTGGACGCGCAGCGAGGATTTCGTCCTGCTTAAGAACTTCCGTTTCAAAGAGCGCTGGCGCTTCCAGGTGCGGGCAGAGTTCCTGAACGCCTTCAACCGTCACACGTTGGGGGGCATCAACACCACTGTCACCAACCCTTAGTTCGGGCAAGTCACCAGCGTGAGCGGTAACCGAACCGTGCAAGTGGGCATGAGGATGGATTTCTGATGAAAACTGCCACCACACTCACCATTGCGTTTGCCGTTGCGTTGAACGCGGCAGCGGCCGAAAACCCGCTGGCCGGGCTGTTGGGCCCCGAGAATCTCAAGAAAGCGCAAATCGAGCGCGTGCAGCTCGCGCCCGGTCCCAAGCCGGACAGCGTAGTGCTGCGCTTTGCGCCTGGCGACGCACCGGGCAGCTTGGCAATCCCGGTGCCGGATGCGGCCCGAGACTGGACAAGCTACGGCCTGAGCTTTGAGTTCGTTTCCAACTCCACCATCCGCTGGGAGCTGCAAATCAGAAATCGGCAAGGGCAGGCATTTACCTACCGCGTGCATCCTTTCGAGAACGTGCCTGTCAAGGCGGTCATCTCGAACGCATTGCTGACGCGCGAATACACCAACAGCCGCCAGTTTCGCGGGTACTGGCTCTCGAACTGGGGCAATCACATTGACCTGCGAGAAGTGGAGTCGCTGGTGATCCGCATGGCCCCCAATCGCGAGGTCACGCTGCGGCTGGGCCCATTTGCGCTCATCAAAGGCGAAGCTACCGATGAAGTATTGCTGGAGCGGCCGGTGGTGGACGAGTTCGGCCAGTGGATCGCAGCCGAATGGCCGGGCAAGGTGCACTCGCTCGAGGAGCTGAAGCAAGCCTGGAAGCGAGAAGATGCCGAACTGGAGCGCGCGCCCAAGTTCCCGTATTCACCTCACGGCGGCTGGGTGCAGCGCAAGCAAAGCGCCACCGGCTTCTTCCATACGGCGCGCATCGAGGGGCGCTGGTGGCTTGTGGATCCCGACGGGCATCTGTTTTGGTCCGCCGGGATGGACTGCGTGCGCTATCGCGATCCCACACGCGTGAAGGGCCGCGAGATGCTTTTCGCCAAGCTGCCGCCGGGGGCCGGCGAAACGGCGGACTTCTACCAGGCCCACGTGCGCCTGCGGCATGGCGAAGAAGACTTTCTAGCGCGCTGGAAAGCCGCCCAGGCCCGCCGCCTCAAAGCTTGGGGCTTCAACACCATCGGCAACTGGTCGGACGCCGCCTTGTTCGAGCAACCGGAAATGCCCTTCGTGACGAATGTGCGCGTGGGGCGCAGCCGCAAGAACTGGCAGGGTTTCCCGGACGTGTATGCCGAAGAGTTCCTGCGCAGCGCCGAAGAGGACGCGCGTGCCCAGTGCGCACGCTTCCGGCAACAGCCGCGCCTTATCGGTTACTTCATCGGCAACGAGCCCCGCTGGCCCTATCGCAACTTGATTGATTTGATCCTGCGCGATGCAGAGCCTTCGGCCACCCAGGACTTCGTACGTCGCTTCCTGGCCGAAAAGGGCGACAGCGCCCCGGCGCGCGAACAGTTAATGGAGACACTGTCCCGCCGCTACTTCCAAGTCGTCTGCACAGCTATCAAGAAGGCCGATCCTAACCACCTGACTTTGGGCATCCGCTGGGCCGGCGCCGCGCCGGATGCGGTCTTGCGCGCCAACGACGTCTTTGATGTCTTCAGCATCAACATATACCGTTTCGAGCCGCCGGCCGAGCAAATCCAAAAAGCGGCGCGACTCACAGGGCGGCCGGTGTTGATCGGCGAGTTTCACTTCGGAGCCGCCGAGCGCGGCTATGCACCCTCGCTGGTCATGGTGCGCGATCAAACCGAGCGTGGCGTGGCCTACCAGTACTACCTTGAGCAGGCGGCCGCCCAGCCGGATATCGTGGGCGTACATTACTTTCAAATGGTGGACCAGCCGGTCACCGGGCGCTTCGACGGCGAGAATTATAATTTGGGTTTCGTCAACCAACAGGACTTGCCGTATCCGGAGATGGTGAACTTCGCGCGCCTGGCCCATGGCCGGATGTATCAGATCCATGCCGGCGAGCTGGCGCCTACCGATCGCCGCGCGCGGGTGCGCTAGTGCCGGTTGGAGCAGCCGTGCCGGCGAGCCTAAGCTAAACTCATGGAGGAAAAATGCGTCGTAGCCTGACGGTTTCTGCTTTGCTAGTGGCCGCAGCCGCGCTGGGCTTGCTTTCTTACGCACCCAAGAGCGATCCCCGTTTGCAAGCTGCCTCTCGCCAAGAGCGCAACGGCTGGATCTTCGTACACCTGGAAGGGCCCCCTGCCCAAATCGGCTTCCAGCACGGCTATCTGCTGGCGCGCGAGATTGCCGACGCGCAGAGGGTGATCGCACTGGTGCTGGAGCACGATACCAAACAACCCTGGCGCTTCTTCCGCGAGGCTGCCCGCAACGTGTTCTGGCCGCGCCTGGATGAAGAGTACCGCCAGGAACTGGCCGGCATTGCCGAAGGCTTGCAGGCGCGCGGCATCAAGCTGGACGTTTGGGACGTCACGGCCTTGAACGGCTTCCTGGAATTCACGCCGTATTACATGGAATGGTGGGAGAAGCAGGGCGGCAAGCGCGCCAGCCTGAAGCTGGCCACGCGGGAAAGTTGCAGCGCCTTCGTGGCGACCGGCAGCTACACGCGGGACGGGCGCCCGGTGATCGGACACAACGCCTGGACGGGCTACCTGGAGGGCGCGCGCTGGAACATAATTTTCGACATTGTTCCGAGCCGCGGCCACCACATTTTCATGGACGGCTTCCCCGGCCTCATCCACAGCGCCGACGACTTTGGCATGAACGCAGCCGGCATCATGATCACCGAAACCACCATCAGCCAGTTCCACGGGTATGATCCAAAGGGCATCCCGGAATTCCAGCGGGCGCGCAAGGCCATGCAGTACGCCAGCTCCATTGATGATTTCGCCCGCATCATGCAGGAGGGCAACAATGGCGGCTACGCCAACAACTGGCTGGTGGCCGACATAAAGACAGGTGAGATCGCCAGCTTGGAGCTGGGTCTGAAAAACGTCACCCTGCGGCGCACTCGCGACGGCTATTACGTGGGCGCCAATTTCCCCGTCAATGAGAAGCTAGCCCGGGAGGAAACCAGCTTTCCGATGCAGGATGCGAGCGTCAGCGCCAACGCCCGCCGCGTGCGTTGGGAACAACTCATGCAGGAGTACAAGGGCCGCATTGACTTGGCCGCCGGGCAGCGCTTTCTCTCGGATCACTACGACAGCTTCGCCCGCAAAGAGGATCCGAACGAGAGAACCCTCTGTGGCCACATTGACCTTTCGCCGCGGGGCTTGGAACCCTGGCAACCGCCCTTCGCGCCTGCCGGCGCCATCCAGGCCAAGGTCGCTGACGCCAGCATGTGCGAGCGACTTTCTTTGGTGGCGGCCATGGGACATTCCTGCGGCCTGCATTTTATTGCCGCCGAGCATCTGAAGCGTCACCCGCAGTTCGCCTGGCAGAAGGCCTATCTGCGTGACTTGAAATCGCACCCCTGGACGCAATTTCAGGCCTTGCGTTGAATTAAAGGCTCAGGGCAGCTCCGCCACCAGCCGCTCAATTTGCTCCGGGGTGTTGTAAAAGTGCGGGGAGGCGCGCACCCAGCCCTGGCGGGCCGCCACCACAATGCCCTTGCTCTTCAGATGGCTCACCAGAGCGGTGCTGTCCAGCCCGGCTTTGCGGAACGAGACGATGCCTGCACCAGTGGCAGGAGTCCGCACGCCCAGCACCTCATAGCCTTTGGCCCGCACAGCCTCGGCTATCTGATCGCCCAAGGCTTGCACCGCCGCCCCAATCGCTTCGATGCCGACCTCCAGCAAGAATTCAACGGCCGCCCGCAGGCCGAAGCAGCCTATTGTGTTGAGGGTGCCGCATTCGTAACGGCCGGCTTCCGGGCGCAGAGTAAGGTCGCGGTTGCCAAAGTCGTTATAGTTGGCGAAGTTGGTCCAGCCCAACTCAGCCGGCTCCACTTGCTCTTTCACCTCTCGCCGCACATACAGCAGGCCGCAACCCTCCGGGCCCAGCAGCCACTTGTGACCGTCGGCCGCCAGCGCGTCCACACGTGCGCGCTCCACGTCCACAGCAAAAGCCCCCAGGCCCTGGATGGCGTCCAGGAAAAACAGGCAGCCCCGGCTGCGACAAATCGCCCCGATGGCCTCGATGTCGGCCCGGTAGCCGCTCAGATATTGCACGAAGCTGAGCGCCAGCAGGCGCGCTCCCCGGCAGACCCGGTCGAGCTTGTCGAGCGGATCAAACACCGAGAGCTCCACCACCCGGACGCCGCGCCTCTCCAGCCACTTCCAGGGCAGGTAGTTAGCTGGAAATTCTTCGCTGAAAACCACTAGCTTGTCCCCCGGCCGCCAGTCAATGCCTAGCGCCAAAATGGCGATGCCTTCGGAGGTGTTCTTAATGATCGCGATTTCCTCCGGCGCAGCCCCAATCAGGCGCGCCCCTGCCCGCCGCAGGCCATCGTAAGCGTCCAGCCATTCCGAGTAATGGAAAGATCCCCAGTGGCAGGCATCCTCGGCCAGTCGCTTCATGGCCTCGGCGGTTGGCTTAGCCAAGGGAGCCACCCCGGCATGGTTCAGGTAAATCAGATTCCGGTTCACAGGGAACTGAGCAGCATACGTGCGCCAGAGAGGCTCGCTTAGCGGCGGTGCGAGGTTGGTTTTCGGGTAACCCATTACAGAAACTATACGTTAGTCAAAGTGAGGAATGGGTGGTCCCGTCGAGACTCCGCCGTCGGACCGCCCGCCGTATAATAACAGTGGGTCCCGCCTCCGCAGATGCTTGGGCGTGGATCAGGAGGTGCGTGATGCGACGCTCGTGGGTAGCCGGACTGGCGGGCGTAGTGCTGCTGGCGTTGCTGGCGCCCAGTGCAGCTCCCGCCAAGGACAAGAAAAAGGACCCTGACGCCATCGGCGAGCGCGATGTGGGCAGGGGCATCAACTTTTACTCGCTGGAGAAGGAGATTGCGCTGGGTAAAGAGCTGGCGCAAGAGATAGAGCGACAGGCCAAAATCGTAGATGATCCGGTGATCGCGGAGTATGTCAACCGGGTCGGCCAGAACCTGGTGCGCAACTCCGACGCCAAAGTCCCCTTCACCATCAAGGTAATTGATAGCGACGAGGTGAACGCCTTCGCCTTGCCGGGCGGTTTCTTTTTCGTCAACACCGGCCTGATCATGAAGGCAGAGACCGAGGCCGAGCTGGCGGGCGTGATGGCACACGAGATCGCGCACGTGGCGGCGCGCCACGGCACCCGCCAGGCCACCCGCGGCACCATCGCCAACTACGCGATGATCCCGCTGATCTTCATGGGCGGCTGGACGGGCTACGGCGTGCGCCAGGCTGCCAGCGTGCTGATCCCCATGCAGTTTCTGCAATTCTCCCGCGGCTTCGAGCGCGAGGCGGACCTGCTCGGCTTGCAATATCTCTACAAGACCGGCTACGATCCGACCGCCTTTGTGGACTTTTTTGAGCGCATACAAGCCCTGGAGAAGCGCAAGCCCGGCACCATGGCCAAGGTCTTCTCGACCCACCCCATGACCGACGACCGCATCAAGGAAGCCCAGAAGAACATACAAGAGATCCTGAAGGCGAAGCCGGAGTACATCGTGACCACTTCGGAATTCGATCAGGTCAAAGCGCGCTTGATAGCCATGAACAACCGGCGCCGGCCCGAGGATAAAGATGCCAATCGGCCGCGTCTGCGCAAAGGACCTGGCGGCGGCCCGGTGGATGCCGACGAGGACAAGGATCGCAAGGACAAGCCCAAGGACGAGGACGAACGCCCAACCTTGAAGCGGCGCGGTTAAACAACCGCGCCCAGGCGCGCTCTAGCGCATCCAAGCGCCAGCTCCCGCGATTTCAAGTTTGCGGGCCCACGGGTTTATAGGCCACGCAGTCAATCTCGACTTTCATGCCGGGCAGCACGAACTTGGCCTCGACGGTGGTGCGCGCAGGCTTGTGCGGCCCGAAGAACTCCGCATATACCTGGTTCATGGCCGCAAAATCCGCGGCGTCAGCCAGAAACACCGTGCACTGAACCACGTCGGCCACCGAAGCGCCGCATCCTTCCAGAATCCGCCGGATGTTATCAAGCACCAGTTTGGTCTGCTGGCGTATATCGCCTTCTATCAACGCATTGCTAGCAGGGTCAATGGGGCCCTGGCCCGAAACGAACAAGAAATCACCGGCGCGCACAGCCGGCGAGTAAGGGCCGCGGGGCGCGGGCACGCCCGCAGGGGTGATTCTTTCGATCATCGTGTACAATTTAGCTTACTCAGGCCGGTCAGAGCCAGCTCATCAGTCGGCCGAAGCGCTGCTGCTTTTCTTGCGCCGCGAGGTCCTGGTGGTCCTCCTGCCCCCTGTCTGCGTCACGGCCGCCACCGTCTGCGCACGGCGCCTCTTGCGGGCGGGCTTGGGAGCGGCGATAGCCTCGGCGAACTGTAGCACCGGCGCGGCGGGGAGAACCTCGGCGTCCGCCGGCGGATAGAATTCGGCGCCCAGGTAAACCATCAGGCCTTTGTCTTCGTCAGGCTGAATGCGTACTAGCAGCTTGTCCTGCGCATAGTTGAGCAGCTCAGTGAACTCCTGGAACCCGTAACGCTTGCAATCGAAATCCGGGTAGTGCTCGGCCACCCAGGCGGCTAGCACTTCGGCGGGCACGCCGGCATCCATTTCCAGACGATGGATCTCCAGAACGTCGCGCAACAGCGGCAGGGCCTCCTCCGGTTTCAGCGGCGGGCGTTCGGGCTGCGGCGCCGGCTTGCGTTCGATGAAGTAGCGGCCTTCGGCCCCGGTGACGTTGAGATAGCCCGCTTGCTGAAGCTTTTCGATGAAATCCGTGAACGTGCTGGAGCCGTAAGCCTTTTCACTAAAGGCGGGATCGAGCTGAAGCATGGTGGACTTCAGCAGGCCGAGTTGCGGTTTGGCCCCCCGGCGCTCCAAGGCCTGCAAGGCGCGCTCAACCAGAGGCATAGCCTGCGCCAGATCAAGCGGCTCCGGGCGAGGGCGCTGCGGCCGTGAGGGGCGGGCGTGCCCTTTGTCGCGCGGCTCGTTGTCCAGCAAGGATTCGAAGCTGATGAACTCATGACAGTTCTTTTGCAGGATGGTGCTGGTGAAGGCGCGGCCGCCCACCACGAACACGGTCTTGCCGTACATCTTTAGCTTGTTGACCAGGGGGATGAAGTCACTGTCGCCGCTGACGATGGCGAAGGCGTTGATGTGATCGTGGGTGAAAGCCATCTCAAGGGCATCCAGAGCAAGGTTGATGTCGGCGCCGTTCTTGTCGCCGCGGGGCGAGATCACGCGTTGCACCATCTGCACGGCGTTTTCGGCCATTTGCCGCTTGGCCTGCTCGTTGCGGCCCCAGTCGGCGTAGGCGAACTTAGCCACAACGTCGCCGCGCTCCTTGAGGGCATCCAACACTACGCCCACGTTGAACTCCCCTTTGAGCGTGGTCTTCACGCCAATCTCGATGTTGTCGTAGTCAATGAAAACAGCGATTTTGAGCTTATCCTGCATATTGCGCCTCCGCGGGAGGCGAGTGCGGGCCCGGCCTTCGGCCTGGGGCCGGCTACCTTCAGGATACTGCTTGCGCCGGCTGCCTGGAGCCGATCAGTGCAGGCTGATTGCGTAGCGGGCGAGCAAGGTCCCTCGCGCCCTGTCCAAGGCCGCCATGGTTTTCAGGCAGGCGGCGCGCGCGGCCACCTCGGCCGATTGGGCCTGGGCCAGGTCCCGCTGGTACTGAATCACCAGGAAGGTCGTGGAAGCACCTACCGAGAGCTTCTCGATCTCGGCAGCCAGCGCCTGCTCCTGGTAGCGCCGTTCCTGCTCGGCCGCCTCCAGCGCAGCGCGCGCCTGCTCCAGCGCCAGCAGGACGTTGGCGATTTCCACCCGCACCTGCTTTTCTAGTTGCTGTAGCCGGATTTCCTGCTGACGCAGGGTGAGACGATCGCGGGCATAGTCAGCCTCGGCGGCCCGGTTGCGCAAGGGCAGCGACACTTGCACCCCCAGGGAATAATCCGGATAATTGCGTCTTAGCAACTGCGCGAGGGCGCTCCCGTAACCGCCGACCAGCAAGGGATCAGGTGCGTGAGGGGCGGCGCCGGGCACGGTGAGAGGATTGATCGCCCCGGCCAGGCCGTTATTGCGCACCGCGGCCACCAGATCCAGCGAAGGCTTGAGCGCATTTCGGGCGCCCTCTATGAGTGTGCGGGCGTTCTCCAACTGCAAGCGTGCCTGCACTAGATCGGGCCGGGTCCGCAGGGCTTCCTCGGCCAGCGCCTCCGGGCTAGGCAAGGTCTGCGGCAGTTCCACTCGCAAAGCTTCGGTCGGGATCAGCCGCAGCGGCGCCAGCGCGGGGCTGTCCACGGTTTGCCGCGAAAGGTAATCTTTGAGGATGTTCTCTTGCTGGCGCACGAGCGCCTCGGCCG
>Ga0123519_10015039_pt1 | contig 10913 bp, 8 predicted proteins | sample YelNatPaOPRAMG02_FD_87396 | JGI IMG/M metagenome (GOLD analysis project Ga0123519, IMG submission 87396) | Hot spring microbial communities from Yellowstone National Park - Yellowstone National Park OP-RAMG-02 (version 2) | ecosystem: Environmental > Aquatic > Thermal springs > Hot (42-90C) ... | reverse complement strand
TTAAAAGGGTTTAATCCTTCATCAATAATAATTTTAACTCCACTGGCACCTTTACCTGAACCTTCCTCCACAACTCTTCCTTCAATAGCCCCCCCTTTGTATAGTTTCATTGTAATTTCATTCGATTCTTCTTCTTTAAGTTCTGGTAGAGGTTCTTCTCCCTGAATATAATCCCCGTATTTAGCAATAACACGAAGATTTTCTTTCTTAAACTGTTCTATATCGGCATCAAAAATCGTAACCAAAGCAACACCTTCTTCATTCGTGCCAAAAGGTCCTCGTATCTGATAAGGCTCGATAGTAGTCCTCCCGGATGTTACTGAAAAACCACCCAATGAAGGTCTGTATCTTCTCACTGATGTTGATGCTAATATAACCTTGGCTCCCGGTAAAGGCTGATTGTTTTGTCCATCTATTACTTTCACAGAACAATAAAATATTTTCCTCTCACTGACAGAGGATGTTGCAGTTTCTGGTGCCCCTGTAGGTTCTTGGGGAGCGGGAACTTTAGGTTGTGCTTCTGTGGATGGGGTAGATATATCAGGAAGGACTTCGTCATGTTGCTTTCCAGTTTTTTTATCCGGACGTTCGGTAGGCTTATCCTCATAAGCAATGTTAGACCTTGGAGGGGCTTCGGGTTTCTGCGGGGCAAATAGAAATGCAACCGCTACCCCTATAGCCACAATAAGGATTAATACAAATATTGCCTGAACCATTCCACGGGAAATAAATATTTTCTTACTCATAAATAACTCTCATCTTTTATATTTAAATACAACTAATATTTCATATTATAACGAAGGACAATACTATTAAGATAAAACAAGGCATAATTATTTTTCAAAATAATACACAAAAAGGGTCCGTAATTGTCCTCGTTATTATATAAACTTTTACATTTTATGAGATTTTGCCCATGGGGTAAGCAATATAACCAAAGTACTTATGGCAACCCCTAATGTAAGTAAGAAAGAATAAGTCCCCTGATATTTTATCCAGAAAGTCTGTAAATAAGTTCGGTAATAGTCCCAGTATCCCCAGCCTGCATCGGAACCATACCAGAACATAACAGACCATTTATAAAAAGATATGGAAAAAATAACACCGAATATAATGGTCAGGACCGTAATAACAAAACCCGTCATTAAATAACGGAAACGAAGCCGTTCCATTTCTCTTAATTCGTGCAATTTTAATCTTTTAACTACATTAGAATGCAAGGTTACCGGTGTCGGTAAAAGTTTTTCATCTTTTAATACCGACTCAATAAGTGCATCTAATTCATCTTCACGAGGAATCTCTACCATTGGGAAAAATCTCCTTTTCTACAATTTTCCGCAATTGCTTACGAGCACGGAACATCCATGTTTTCAATGTTCCTACAGGTATATCCATAATTTCAGCAATTTCTTCATAAGAAATACCATTCAAATAATAAAGTGTCAAAACCGTAGCATATCGGTCGGAAAGATTGGTAACACATTTGCGGATTTTTTCTGCGATTTCATATTCGTTAATTTTTGTTTCCACGCTACCCACAGGGGTATCCGGTTGTAATTCAACTTCGGCTCTTTTCTTTCTTCTGTTTAGTTCTGTCAGGCAAACACTACAGGTTACACGATATAACCATGTTGAAAAAGCACAATCACCACGAAAACCTTTTATATGTTTGAATGCCTTTATGAAAGATTCTTGAGCCATATCTTCTGCAAGGTTGGTATCTCGCATGAACCGATACGAAATATTAAAAACAATTTGCTGATATTTTCGCACCAATTCAGCGAAAGCCTCTGTATCTCCTTTCTGACTTTTCCGCACCAATTCGAGTTCGGAAGTTTCTGCTGAGACCTTCTCCGCAACGCCCGGACACGCTACTATCGCTCCGCTTGTTTGCGAAGAAGAACTTAACCACTTGAACATTCTTTTTTCCTCTGTTCGTTAAATAGTTAGACTACTTTGTAATAATTTTGGTTTCTATTGCACCAATCGTGATATTAATATTTTGCCATTCATAGAGGTTAATTTCAAGTCTGCTACCCCTTTACCTATTTGTTTTTCTATCTGGCGAACCTGAGTGCCCGGGGTAATTTCGCCTAAAGCAAACTCCGAAGTTACATAACCTCTATGGGTTTTTGCCAGAATTTTAGACGAAAACAATTCGGGTATTATTAAAGTTATATTACCATTTGTAACGCTTAAATCACAAATTTCAATATTTTCACTTAAAAGAGTTGCCTGAATATTACCGTTTACAGAATTTGCTCTAATTTTCCCTTTTATCATAGTGGTATATATGGCACCATTAATTGTTTGTATATCCGCAGAGTCTTTTATCTGACTTACATCAATTCGACCTAATATCGTTTGAGCAAAAATTTCACCCTCAGGTTGAATAATGGTAATATCCCCTTGATTGGCATGAACAGAAACATCTTTTGCACCTGCTGTAATATAGACACTACCTCTCCCTGTAACATTTACCTCTAAATTAATACCTTCTGGCACGGTTATTTGATAATCCACCCGAAATTCGACCCCCTCCGGACGAGGACGAGGTTCTGTTTCGATACTTATACTACGGTCACTTTCTATAATCTGGAATAAATTCTTTGAAAATCGGCGAACTCTTTCTCTGTCTTTATATCGGCTGGGATAACCCCGGGCATCTGCATTAACTATAATCTTTGAACCTTTACTCGGTGTAATATTGACTGCACCATCTACATTATCAATTATAAATTTCTCCCTCGGTTCAAACGAAAAACTCTTTAATTCCTGATAATAAGGTCGCGATACCTCAATAGGTAATCGCTCACTCAATACACCAATTGTAAATAATTGAACTGCTAACAAAACAAAAAGGGCTGTAAAAAAACTTTGTAATAAAACTCTGCTTTGAATTCCATCAAAAAAACCTGATAAGTAAGTTTTAAACACAATCAGTAAAACCTTCCTGATAAATTTTTTTCTTCTTAAATTAATTATAAAACTAAAACAGAATTTTATTACTAATCTAATTTTTTAATTTTAGACAAACCCCATTTATTTTATGTTTCATAGAAACCGTATATCCCCCTACCTAATTTGCAACAATTCGTGGTCGTAGGGGCAATTCATGAATTGCCCATGAATTGCCCCGATTCACGAATTGTCCCTATTTACGAATTGCTCTTATTCACCGTGATGAGATGCCTCGTGAATAATAATTCCCCCACTATTAACAGGGAAAGAATTACCTTTATTTATTTCACTGCCTGATTGTGGAACAAATTTTAAGAATTCAACATGTCCATCCATATATAGGACATTACATCCACCAGGAACATGGTTAAAATGAGATGCCTCATCACCGGATATCTCATCCCACATCACGGGTAAAATGGATTGAGCCATATTGGCACTGCTCGGATTGTTTATGTCTGTAATTAAAAATCGTTCAATTCCTTCACGCAAACGATATGCCTGTCTTGAACTTGCCAAAATAGAAGGAATTCCGATGTCTGGGAAAATCCAATCTTCATCTGCATATTGTTTACATTGCTGTGTTGTATTTGCGGGGTTCGTTATCTTTCCAACAAGGTTTTCGATGGCATTTTCGAAAAAGTTATAATCTTCAGTTGCCTGAAATAGGGTTGGATTAATAGCCCAGCCAAAATATACATACGGATGTTCATATACTTCGCAGGGTTCAATAATCCCATTTTGATGAACAGAAACCCCATTAAGAAACATGTGTCCTTCTGCTACAGCCTCTTCATAAGTAGTTGCCGGGTTTTTTCCTTCATCCCATAATTGCAATGCGGGACCTGCCCATGGTGAACTCGGGCAAACCAGAACTTGAAAATCATTCAAATACTCCGGATACATCGTTTCCATATCAATCATTGTGGCAAGACCTATGGTTGGACTTCCATCACAATTGGTAGATTTAATAGGGGGAAAGCGTTCTCCCTTCGCTTCGTTGGCATACATTTTCAAAGCCAAACCTATTTGTTTTAAGTTGTTTGCACAGGAAGAGCGTCGTGCTGCCTCTCGTGCCCGTGCTAATGCGGGCAATAAAATTGCCGCCAGAATACCTATAATTGCTATGACTACAAGCAATTCTATAAGAGTAAAACCTGATTTTTTCATAGTAAATTCTCCTTTTATAAAGACAAATTAAATGTAAAATAATTGGAATAAAAACAGAAAAATAAACGGAAAAATAATGAGGTGTGAGAAAAGATATCTATAAGAAGTATTTTAGACTGTTAAAGGAGGAGCACGAGAAAAATATAGAGACAAGAAAGAGAAAAGATGGAGATTCTTTTGAGCCTGACCCAAAATTTTAATTAAAAAAACAAAAGCGAAAGTTATAACCCAAAGTGCAAGGGTATTAAGTTGCAATACAAACAAACAAATAGGACAAAAATCCTCGGAATGACCTATCTCAGGCTCATTACAATGGGTGTGGATATGATGATAATGCAGCAGAAACGGAGCAAGAACAGATATACACAGCATTAATATAAGGGTATAATGTTGAATTTGATGTGTATATCTTTTGGTTTTTGTGAGGCTCATTCTAAAATGTCCGTATGGTATTACAAAATAATACATACATGCATTATAGCACAAATTTTCGGAGGTGTCAAGTAAACAAGTCAGACAAATCAAAGAGAGTGTTGTTTCGTTTTTTATCAGGGATAGTGTGATAGTATAAGAAGGAAGAAAAGGAAAGGAATTAATATGATAGTTCAGGTAAAACAACTTTTTTCCGTTGTATTTCTGTTTTCTATTTGTTATAACTCTTTATCCATTGCAGATGAAATTGGGGAAACAAAAGAATTGTGGTTCCAGAAATTCCGATTTGAGCCTTTGCTATCAGGGGAGGTGCTTCCAAAAAACAACGTATGGGATGAAGTAAAATTTATCATAAAGGTAACAAATACAGGTCACCAATTTGTTCGTGCCTCAATTCCATTTCCCTATGGGAGAATGAAAGAGAGTAAGAAGGTTTTATTACAATCACAAGGCATCGAAATTCCAGCGGACTTTCGCGTTCTGACTACCTATGGAGGGGGAGAAGGGTATGTCCGCAGAGCAATACTTTCGTTTGTAGATAATTTTGAAGGTAAAGAGAAACAATATGTTGTTGTTTGTGATAAACCTGTTTTACAAAAAGAAGATACTGGTAGTTTATTACAAATAGGTGGCAATTCCTTTGAATATAACGGCAAACAAATCCTTGTCTCTAATGAAAAAGATAAATCCTTAAAAATAATGTTAATCTCTCCGACAGCGAACATTAAGGAAATAAGACAGGAAATTATAGAACACGGAAATCAATACCTATGGGTTCGATGGTTACAGTGGGATGAGACATATCCTGAAATTGTTGAATTACGAGCAAATGCTGAAGGGCAATTTGCGGTAAGAGTATTTTTACAACGATGTGCAAAAGAAGATGGCTATGCCCCGGAGTTCGGTTTGAGTATCGAAGGAGTGGGAAATATATCAAAGAAAATCGGAGATAGCATTACACAGTTAAACAATCCTTTTGACCATGAATGGAAGGATGGGGAAAGGGTTTCATTTCAGATGGAAACTGGCAGAATATTATCTTTTCCGGACGCTGTAGACTGGCGAAAAGGTGTTGTCCATGGCGAAACTACTTCTAATGGATGGAAAGTAACTTATTTGCGAAGTCGGGAAATAGATAAAGTTCCACATCAACCGATGGCATGGCGAACGGCCTGTCTCTATGTTGGACCTTCTGACATGCCAGAATGGAACGAGTTATTGGAACCTCCTGTGGTATGTCATGTCCCAATTTCACTATGGAAATCTATATATCATTGTGATGAATATCCAGAACCTGAAAATGATGTGTTGAAAGAAATCGTTCGCTGGCATAGGAACGCTATGGCAATACCAAGGCTCTATGGCGATGATTTTGGAAATCTATCTACCATGCCTGTAAATTCTGTTTTTGGAATGAACCGTTTAAATCATAATTCAGAAATTTTTTATGAATTCCTGCGGACAGCAGACCCAGAAATACGAAAGACTTTTCTACTGTGGTGCCAGAATTATACGCAGTTATCCATCTGGTGGGGTGAATTGGAAAAAACGAATTTTGGAGGGACCCGTTATAACAATATTCGTGGAAGAGACCCTAAAATACATGAAGATGATAATAACTTCATGTGGCGTTCTAATGACGCAGTTACATTCTGCACAAAAGGCTTTGATAATTTACTATTTGCGTATGAAGAGACCGGCGACCCAATGTATGCATGTAGTTTAAAGTGGCAGATTGAATATGCAAAGGAGAATATTCATGCCAACACGGGGGAATGCAGAAATGTGGGGGTGGTAAAAGATTTTATGGTTCTGTATCATGCTTTAGGAAAAAAGGAATACGCACAACATGCCTTACGATTATTCCGCGAATTACGAGAGAAGTTATGCGATAATCATTTATTCTCACAGGGAGGCGAACCTTTAAAAAAAGAGGTGCCGTTTATTCAGAACGACCAGACAGGATACAAAAATCCCTTTCCCAAACCTTATATTTTAGGTTATGCCTTACAGGGATTGCCTGACTTATACAAAGAATTCCCTGACGAACCTCATTTGTATGAGACCATAGAATCTGTTGCAAAGTTTATTGCGGAAAGTGGAGACCCTGTTGGTGGCTGGCGTTATCCTCATCCGCGTTCACCTCTTGTATTTATAGGACAAGGAATAGAACATGCACAACAATTAGTAAATGCTTGTTTCGTATTAGAAAGCAAGTCTCCTTATTTTGCTTTATGTCTCGACCGAATAGAAACGGTTTTACAAGCACGAATTGCGAGTTTAATACGAAACCAATGTGTATTAAACAGTTTAGGACCGTGGGAATATGCTACCGGTAAAGTAGAGCAAGGAAAAAACCTTGAAGAAATATACAAAACTTTTGAGGAACGGGATTACTCAAAGGATTATACAGAGGGAAATATCTCCTGCACAGATGTCCTGCCTCCGGAAGGAGTTGTTTTCTTTACAACCGTTCTGGATTACTACCTGAAACATAGAGAAGCAGCTCGGGTTTTGAATATTTCCCATCCCGAATTACGAACAGTATTGATGCGAATGGAAATGCCGAAAACGGAAACAAATATAGAAACGGGCAAAAATTGCTCCATTGAAAAAACACTTCCAAAATTTACAGCAGATTGGTTGAAAAGTTATGTTCCTGCCTTTCGTTATGAACAAGGTAAATTTGCTTATTTCGAAGAGTGGAAGGAAAAAAGTCGCAAAAAAGTCTTGGAATGTTTGGGTTTTCCTCCCCCCTTTACTTTTTTCAGACCCGAATTAATTACAGAGGAAGACAGGGAATCTTATATCGCACGAAAACTAGCTTTAAACATTTCCGAATGGGAACGAATTCCTGCATACCTACTTATACCCAAAGGGACACCTCCTTTCCCTGCTGTTGTATGTTTGCATGACCATGGAGCCCATTTCAGTATAGGGAAAGAAAAAGTAGTTCAACCTATTGCAGAAAGTAAAGAAGTGGTAGATGACGCAACAGATTGGGTAAAGAAATACTATGGAGGCAGGTTTATTGGAGATGAACTTGCAAAACGCGGATATGTCGTTTTAGCAATAGATGCCTTGTTTTGGGGAGCACGTCAAGAGTGCGGAGGGAGCAATTACGAAAATCAGCAGAGATTAGGTTCGAATATTTTTCATGTAGGCACATCCTGGTTAGGAATTATCACCTGGGACGACATTCGTTCTGTAGCATTTTTAAAAAGTTTGCCTGAAGTGGATGGAAACCGCATAGGTGCCATAGGCCTTTCGATGGGAGCACATCGCACATGGATGTTAAGTGCTTTGTCAGACGATATAAAGGTAGGTTGTGCTATCTGCTGGATGGCTACAACACCTTCATTAATGGTTCCTGACAATAATCAAACACAAGGACAATCTGCTTATTCCATGTTAGCTCCCAACTTGTATTTATATCTGGATATCCCGGATATTGCCAGTTTAGCATGTCCCAAGCCTATGTTGTTTTTCAACGGAAGCAAAGATACACTATTTCCCATAGAAGGAGTAGAAGATTCCTACGAAATTATGAAAAAGGTATGGCAATCCCAGGGGAAGCAAGATAACCTGTATACCAAAATCTGGGATATCCCCCACGAATTCAATAATGATATGCAAGAAGAAGCCTTTAATTGGCTTGATAACCACTTAAAATAACAATAATACACAAAGAAATCCTATCTCTTCCCATTCAATAATAAGATAAAAACATGGATTATAGATTTCAATATTTGTTTCTGTTAATAATCAGTTCTGCTTGACAAAATAGATATGAAATATACCTTAAATTATAGTCTTTTAATTACAATGTTAGGTTCAAAGGGAGATATATTACGAAGAGTTAAAAAAACAAAGTATATGGGAGGCGTCGTTGGGAGCCTTACAAATTATTTTATAAATCTCCCATCATCTCTTGTCGTTGGAAGTTTATGCACATTTTTTTCAAGCCACCCAATCTTCTCCACTCTCCGTAGGTCAAATTCTGGCACATACGGTTTTATATCCAGAAGAGGAGTTCCATCTACAATATCAATGTCTTGGACATGGAGTATATTTTCTTCAATCTTAATAAGACGCACTATGGACATACCGATTGAGTTCGGTCTACTTGGGGCTCTCGTGGCAAAAACACCGTGTTCCTCAATGTCCAGATAAGCCTTTACTTTTAAGGAAAACCCTTTAGATAAATGGAAGTGATATATCAAAATAATATGCGAAAAACCTTCAAGGTCTTTTAAGCCTTCAACATATTTTTGAAATATCTCAACCGTTCCATCAATACCCTCAGCACCTACAGACTGTATGGGTGTCCCTTTAGGCTCTTTGAATGGAGAATGAACTATTCCAATTGGCTCATATCTTATCTCATTCATAATTTATACTCCACGAATAGATACAACTTTGCCTATCACTTCACATATAAAAAGTTCCACCACGCAAAATTTGTGGGATTCCTTCAAATCGCCAACATTTATGCTGTGTGAAGCAATTTTGACAAAATATTTAGCAAAGATATTTTTTAGTAAAATACTCGAAAGAACTATTTTTTTGCTTTGCTGTTTGTACAGAGAAATGGTTCAGAATTTCTGAGATAAAATTTAATCTTAAAGATATATTAGGAATTAGGCTGTTAAAATCTTCTTTGCGAAGATTATCTGTGTTATTTTTATTTTTTAAACAACGAATTCTATATTTTTTACACCAATCACCATTTAAATCTGCACCTGCAATATACCAACTTTCTATTTCCTTTTTTACAACTATTATTTTCTTTTCGTCAATATTCCTATACCTTTCCTTTAGTTCTTTTTTCTTTTCTGTTACACATGGTGAATTATCAATATCTGCAACGAAAATATAGTCTACATCCATAGTTCCTTTTTTATTCATACCTTTAATACTTTCAACAAAAGTTTTAACTTTATCTGGTGTCTTTTGTGCATATTTATATGTTTCTATGTAATTTATTTTAAGTTTTTTTTCAAGTATTGGTTTTATAATATTCTTAAAAAAGGTTTCATCCTCAATACCTTCAACAAGAATATAGAGAATATTCAATTTTTTATCTCTCATACTTGTTACCCCAGTAGATTATCTACATAAAGTTCTTCAATCCCCAAATCATTTTCTAAAAAAGTTTTTACTGTTTCCTTCTCGGATGGTTTAGATACCACAGAAAAACCATCTTTATCCCTTGAGACCAGTAGTATGTTTTCCAAACCTGCATACTTTACCATTTCAGGATTATGAGTGGTTACAACTATCTGTTTTTCATGTGAGACATCTTTCATCATCTCTACTACTTTGGATACAAGATAAGGGTGTATATTTTTTTCAGGTTCTTCTACTATGGTTAACCATTTTTTCTCAAAGTACAAGGCTATAATTAATGCTGTAATATTTATCGTCCCATCAGAAAGCAAGGATGCTGGTAAATATTGTCCTTTTTTTGTATATGTTTCCTTCATTTTCAAAATTAAAGATTTATCCGCAAACTTTTCTATATCTAAATCATCTACAAAAGGTAAAAGGTATTTTATTAAATTAGAGAAAATTCTCTTTTTGTCACTGTCTTCTAAGATATTTTTAAGAACAATAGGAAGGTTTTTTCCGTCCTCTTCTATTTCAGCCTTACCTGTGATAGGCGAAGATTTCTTAGGTAACTTTGGGTCAAAATCGCATATTAAAATTTCTCTGAAGTTAAGGTCTATGTGCATGTGTTTTCTTATAGGAATTATCTGGAAGATTTGTGGAGTTTCTGATAATAAAGATGATGTTCCCAATTTAATTTCCCTAATATATGAGAACCACCACTTTTCTATTTCTGGTAATGAGTTTTTAGGAAAAATTTCAACATTTATCAATCCTTTATTATTAGAAATAATAATTTTTCTTGACTTAAGATTTTCTCCCCCATTTGTTTTCTCACTACTTAACCCTGAAGTGCCAAATTCTAAAGTTATTACATCTTCAATAATTTCAAACCCTTGTTCTCTTTTATTAAAACCTATTGTAATCTTGTAAGATATTTTTTCGGGTGGTTCTTTTATTATGTGTGGTTGTTCTCCCCCTACAGACGATTCTCGCGATATAACCACTTCTAACGAAAAATTTTTGGAAGGACCAATTTTTATATTTCTGAGATATTCTACTCCTCCTTGCATGGAGATTGCGTTATTCAAGCCATGATTTGCTATATCCCTGAGAAATTTAAAGATCTGTATAAAGTTCGATTTTCCAGAAGCGTTAGCACCAATCAACACATTGAATTTACCAAGTTTTACCTCCAAATCGTTGAAACTTTTAAAATTTGTTATTTTTATTTTTTTTTT
>Ga0123519_10015033_pt1 | contig 10917 bp, 8 predicted proteins | sample YelNatPaOPRAMG02_FD_87396 | JGI IMG/M metagenome (GOLD analysis project Ga0123519, IMG submission 87396) | Hot spring microbial communities from Yellowstone National Park - Yellowstone National Park OP-RAMG-02 (version 2) | ecosystem: Environmental > Aquatic > Thermal springs > Hot (42-90C) ... | reverse complement strand
GCTTTCCTGCCTGGTTGCACCCGCTCACATCGGTACCGGGAGACCAGGGCGACCCTCTGCTCAACACGTGGATTCTCGCCTGGGTAAGCCATGCGCTGTCCGCTGGCGTGAGCATCTGGAATGCGAACGCTTACTACCCCCTGCCCGGCACCCTGACCTTCAACGAGCACCTGTTCAGCCTTGCAGTGCTGACGGTGCCGGTGCAGGCGGCGGGTGAGCCATTGTTAGCGTATAACGTCTCCTTCCTTGGCTCCTTTGTGCTTGCGTTCATGGGCGCATTCTTGCTTGCAGCCCGGGTGTGGGGCAGCGGCACGGCCGGCATGTTGGCGGGCGTCGTCTACGCTTTCGGCGCCTATCGCCTCTCCTTGATCGCGCACCTCCAGTTGCTGTCTTCCCAATGGCTGCCGTTCGCCCTGTGTGCGCTGGAGGGTTACATCGCCAGGCCTTCGTGGCGGCGCCTGCTGGCCGTGGCGCTGTTCCTTCTTCTGAGCCTGGCCACGAGTTGGTACATGGCCGTGTTCTCGGCAGCGGCTGTGTCCGGCTGGTGCCTGCTGTCGCTGGCGACTGGCCGCTGGCGCCTGCGGCGTGAGCACCTGGGCCTTGCGCCTGCTCTGGCGGTCGCGAGCTTGGCTGTGCTGGGACTGGCTCTGCCGTATGGGCACTCTCTGGCGATGATCACCTCCGGCCGAGGCTTGGCCCAGTCAACGAGCTTCTCCCTGCGGCCAGTAGACTTGCTGACCGCTGCCCCCGCCAACCTGCTCTGGGGCCGGGCCAGCGCTGCCATGCGCAGCGCCCCTGGCTTCAACGACGAGCATTCGCTCTACCTGGGTTGGTGCGCCGTCGGGTTGGCGCTTGCGGGTCTCTTGCGAACCCTGCCACGTGTGGGTCAGCGCGCCCTCGCGATAACGGCAGCTGGCGTCGGCGCTGTCTGCCTGGTGCTATCGCTAGGGCCAGAGCAAGGGATCGGCGGGCGAAGCTTTTCTCTGCCCTGGGGCTGGGCGCTGTCCGTCCTGCCGGCGTTGCAGGCCGTGCGCGTGCCGGTGCGCTGGTTCATCCCCCTGACTCTCTGCCTGGCCTTGCTGGCCGGTGGGGCAAGCAGGCAGCGCCGGGCGGCGATTGGGCTGGCGGTGCTCTGCTTTCTCGAAGGTGCGAGCCTGCCTTTGCCCCTGGCGCCTGTGCCGTCGCTGGCGCGTCTGCCCAGCGTCTACGCCTGGCTGGCCCAAGCGCCCAGGGGTGGCGTCATCGAATTGCCGCTGTGGGTGGCGCCCCAGCCTGAATACCCCGAAGCCAAGCGGCTCTACGCGAGCACCGAGCACTGGCTGCCGCTGGTGAACGGTTACAGCGGCCTAACCCCGGAAAGGCAGCGCCAGTTGGCTTCGGAAATGCAGGCGTTTCCAGACGCCCGATCGCTGGCGGAGCTACGACAACTAGCAGAGCAAGGGGTGAAGTACCTGATCGTGCATCCCGGTGAGGGCAACCTCAGCGCTCTTGCCTGGGAGCGTGAATATCGCTGGGAACTCGCGGCCTTGCCGTGGTTGCACCTTTCCGCCGTAGCGCCGGGCGCCTGGTTATATGCGGTGGACCCAAGCATCGAGGCTGACCTCCGCACTGGCGCCGGCGCGTCCGCCCAGTTCGTCCCCTGTCGAGTGGCGTTCGCCAACGGCACTGACCTGTTGGGGTACCATTGGCAGCCAAACGGCCCACTCGGGCCGACCCTGGCCCTCTTCTGGCGCGCGCCCGCCGTCCCTGCCCCAGACCGCACCGTTTTCGTGCATATGATCGGCAGTCAGGGGCAGGTGCTATCTCAGGCCGATGGTGACCCTGTCGGCGGGCATCTGCCGCTGAGCGACTGGGCCCCAAGCGCTCTGGTGCGAGATGAGCATCTCTTCCCTGAGGCGCCGGCTGGTGGCGTGGCATTCGCCGTCGGTTGGTACGATCGGACGAACGCTGCGAGGGTGCCGTGCACCGGGCCCGGCACCAGGGACGATGCGGCGATCCTGCCCATTGGACGCTGAAGTCAAACCGGCCCACGGGTAGACCCCGCGGGCCGGCAGTTGAGGCGGCGCACCCAACCGGCTGCTAATGCGAGAAAGGCGTCTGCCTCATTGGGCCGTCGGTGTGTCCAGTGGGACTTTCGTGGACGACCAGAACCGCTTCACGTTCGGGCTGGCCGAGGCAGTGCTGAGCCAATCGTCGAGAGCTTGCGACTGCCGCTGCTGCAGAAGCTGCGGGTCCAGGGGACGATTGTCCTGCCTGTCAACGACCTGGATCAGGGCGAAGCCCGCCGAGGTGTTCACGATAGCGTACTCGCCCTTCTGCATTTGGAACGCCTTGTCCAGGATCGCCTTGTCCACGGTAACAGAGTCCTGAGTCAACCAGCCCAGATCGCCGCCGTTGTCCTTGGTGCCGACATCTTGCGATAGCTCCTTGGCGAGTGCGGCGAAGTCCTCGCCTTTCTGCAACCTGGCGAGCGCAGCCTCAGCATCCTCTTTCTTGGCCAGCAGGATCTGGCGTACCTGCACCTGGTTTGCCGTCGTGGGGACCTCCGCGGCGAAGGCGGCCTGAAGCTTGGTGCGCAGGACCCGCATGCGCATCTGATCCATGAACAGGCTCTCACTGAACCCGGCCTGTTTGGCGATATAGGCCAGATACTGCTGGCGCATGGCCTCATAGCCCTCTTTGCTTACCGGGGTGGACGTGGGCCAGGGAGTGGGCGAAGGGCCCACCGTGGCGGTCGGCAGAGGGGTACCGGTGGGCGTGCCCAGAGCCACTTCTGTCGCTGCGCTCTCGGCGGTTGCTGTGCCGATGTATGAGGTGGCCTCGGCCCAGCCGGTGGCCTGGGCGTAAGCCTCGGCGGTAGCCGTCTCGGGCACCGTCGTGGGTGTCGCGGTGGGCGGAGTACGGTAATAGCCGAACCACTGCTCGACCTGCTGATCCACCTCGTCCTGAGTGACGACAATGCCGCGGCGCTTGGCCTCCTGGCGCATCAGTTCATCGTTGATCATGTTTTCGAGCGTCTGCAAGGGCAGGGAACTGGCGGCCGCCTGCAAGCTCTGAATCTGCTGGGCGATGTACTGGCTGAGGAACTGGGTATTGGGGTCGGTCGGGTCGAGGAGGGCTTGCTGCTGCTGCAACGAAGCCAACTGGCTGCGCAGGTTCAACCGGTTGTAGCGAACCATGGCCTGGTAGTCTCTCAGCGAGATCTTGACACCGTTCACGGTGGCTACAGGTTCGTTCGGCGTGACGATCGCCACTTTGTATACGCCCGCTGCCAGTACGATCAGGACCAGGGCAATAACCGCGGCCAGGCCAAGCCGGACCCAGCGATCAAACTCGGCTTTGCGTCTGGATGCGGGGGTTTCACGTCTGATAGGGATACTGCGAGCTTTCGCCATAACCGCCTTTGGGTATTATAACGAAACGGGCATAGGGGAAACCTATGCCCTCAAGGATGCGCTTGGAGTCCGGTCTGCTATCACTAGGATGTGAAGCTGTGCTCGTGGCTGTACGGCAGCAGGGCTATCTGCCGGGCGCGCTTGATGGCGCGTGAGAGCATGTGCTGATGCTTCGCGCAATTGCCCGTCTGGCGGCGGCCGCGCATCTTGCCCTGATCGGTCACGTAGCGCTCAAGAGTGGGAACGTCCTTGTAGTCAATTGTCTTCGCTCGTTCCACGCAGAAGGCGCAGACACGGCGACGAGGGAAGTAGCGGCGCTGGCCACCGGGCATGGCCGGGCGCGCACCACGATCCTCGCGGTTGCCTTCCTCCCTGGCGCCTTCCATCGCTTCGCCTCTATCGTTGTCGGCCAATTCCTATTCCCTCCACTGTAGCTCGTAATCCTGGTATCTTTCCGCCTCGCCGGCGTCTTCGCTGGTAAGGACAAGCACCTTTTCCGCAATTATCTCGGTCCGCAGCATTTGGCGGCCCATGACATCACGCCAGACGTGGTTGCGCATACGGCCTTCCACGTAGACTGGCGTGCCCCGCTCCAGTTCCTCTTCGCAGCGCTCGGCCAGTTCCCGCCAAGCCACGACGCTGAAGCATTCGCTGTCTCTCTGCAGCCTGCCGTTCGCGGCCGCGAGAGGCTGAGACACGCTGACAGCGAAACAGGCCACCGCCGTCCCTTCGGGCGTATAGCGTAGCTCAGCTTTCTCGGCGACCTCGCCGATCAGCATGACTTTGTTCAAGCCCAACATGATTGCCCCCTGCTCAGATGTTCCAGCAGTATGGCACAGGTCAAGAGAGTGGCAGTCTGGTTCACTGTGCCGGAGCGGCGACTTCGTCGCTGCGGACTATCAGCCCTCTCAGAACATCTTCGTTGAGGCGCAGTTCGCGCTGCAGGCCGGCCACTGCGTTGGGCGCGAGGCGAAAACGAGTGATGACGTAGAAACCGCTGCTCATCTTGCGAATGGGATAGGCGAGCCGGCGCATGCCCCAATCGCGCATGTTGGTGACCTCGCCACCGTTTGCTGCGATATAGGCGGCGACCCGCTCCTTGACGGCGGCCTGCCTGGCCTCGTCCGCGTTCGGCTGGATAATGAAGACCAACTCGTATTCGTTCATGGTGCTCCTTTCCCTGGGATTGCCCCTGGACAGGCCAGGGGCGGAAAGCGCGTTGAGCCGCTCTGTTTGGCGCGGAAACGCATCTGCAAACTATAGCATGCGGCGAGCGTCGCGAGCAACATATGGACAATCGCTCCAGCGCGGCATGTGCGTCTGCCGGCCCGTCCATGTAGAATGACTTCTTGGTGATTGATATGGAAGGTAAGTACCTGCAGGTATTGGAATTCCCCAAAATACTGGCCCAGTTGGCCGAATACACCTCCTTTTCAGGCGGGAGGGACCTGGCCCTTTCGCTTGACGTCGCGACCAGCCTGGAGGAGGCGAGAAGGCGCCAGCGCGAGACGGCTGAGGCCGTGATGCTGCTGGACAGCAAAGTGGGCATCTCCCTGGGCGGTGCCCACGACGTGCGACCTCTTCTGGAGCGGGCGACCCGCGGGCTGCGGCTGTTGCCCTCGGAACTGCTCGACATTCAGAGCACGCTGTTGGCCGCTCAGCCTCTACGACGCACGCTGAGTCGGCTGTCCGGCCAGTTCCCGCTCCTTTCGGCGCTGGCGGGCAGGCTCGAGGAGTGCTCTGGCGTCGTGGCCGAGATTCGGCGCTGCATCACGCCCAAAGCCGAGGTAGCCGACAGCGCCAGCCCAGAGTTGTCGCGCGTGCGCTCGCAACTGGCGATCGCGCGTGAACGTCTTCTCGAGCGGCTGGAGCGCATGCTCATGTCGAGCGATAACGCCCCGCTCCTGCAGGATACCCTGATCACCCAGCGTTCGGGGCGTTTCGTCATCCCGATCAAGGCTGAGTACAAGGGCCGCATACCTGGCATCGTGCATGATGAATCCGCCAGCGGGGCCACATTGTTCATTGAGCCGCTCGCGACTGTCGAACTCAACAATGAGTGGCGAGAGTGGCAGCTGCGCGAGGAACGCGAAGTGGCTCGCATTCTCGATGGACTCACCGATCTTGTCGCTCGCGAAGCGCATCTCGTCGAACGAACGACAGCGGTGCTGGCCGAGCTCGACTTCATCTTCGCCAAGGCTCAGTACGCGAGGCAGCTACGTGCCGTGGAACCGAAGCTCATGGGTTTCGAACCCCGCCAGGCGCTGGACGAGGAGCAGTCCATCTTCCACCCGGGCACGCATCTGCGCATCATGCGGGCGCGCCACCCATTGCTCCCCGCCGACACTGTGGTCCCGGTAGACATCTACCTGCGGCTGGGACCAAGGGGCTACTTCGTGATCGTTGTCACAGGGCCGAACACGGGCGGGAAGACCGTCGCCCTGAAGACGGCGGGGCTGCTTTGCCTGATGGCGCAAGCGGGGCTGCACATTCCCGCTGCTGAGGACTCGGCGCTGAGCGTCTTCGAGAATGTGTTTGCTGACATCGGCGACGAACAGAGCATCGAGCAGTCGCTTTCCACGTTCTCGTCGCATATGAGCAATATCGTCCATATCTTGAGCGAGGCCACCGACCGCAGCCTCGTGCTTCTGGACGAACTCGGCGCCGGTACGGACCCCGTGGAGGGTTCAGCATTGGCGCGCGCCTTGCTCACGGAGTTGGTGCACCGTGGCGTCACCACGCTGGCCACGACACACCATCCTGAGCTCAAGCTTTATGCGCAGAGCACACCCGGGGTCGAAAACGCCAGCGTTGAGTTCGATGCTGAGACTCTGTCGCCGACCTACGAACTGACTATTGGCCTTCCTGGGCGCAGCAACGCTTTTGCCATCGCCGAACGGCTGGGTCTGCCGAGCGCAATCGTGGAGAGAGCCAGGGCGCTTGTTGACCCGAACGCACTCCAGGCAGACGAACTGCTCACTGAGATCAAGAGTATGCGCGACGAGGCCGAGCGACGCCTGCTGGCGGCGCGGGAGAGCCAGACCCAGGCCGAAGCCCACGAGAAGGCCCTGGCAGAGCGCCTCCGCGAGTTGGAGGAGGCGCGCTTGGAGGCTCTGGACGCTGCCCGGCGCGAGGCGCGGCTGGAGATGGACCAGCTCCGGCAGGAGATGGCGCGTCTGCGCATCGAGCTTTCGCGCCTGCACGTCTCCGCCGACGCCCAAGGCGCGCGCGAGGCCCTGGCTGCAGCGCAGTCTGCAGTGAAGCAGGCAGAGCAGACACTGGCTACGGCGCCAGCGGCCGCGCCACGTGGCGCCGATGCGCCGGGGGTCGGCGATGCCGTCTGGGTGCGTAGCCTGCAAGCGCAGGGCGTGGTGACAGACGTAGGCGAAGGGCAGGCGGAGGTGCGGGTTGGAAACCTTCGACTGCGAGTTGTCTTCGACGACCTGGAAATCCGCGAACAGGCGCCGAAGAGCGCGAACGAGTTTATCCAGGCCAACATGCCGGGAGTCAAGGTGACGGCGACGGTTGTGGGCAGGCCCGAACTCCACCTGCGCGGAAAGCGCGTGGAGGAGGCCATGCCTGAGCTGATGCATTACCTGGACGACGCCTACCTGGCAGGCCTGCAGCGCGTACGCATCGTGCATGGCAAGGGTACAGGCACACTGCGCCGCCTGGTGCGCGAGGAACTGGCGCATCATCCGCTGGTCGCTGCGGTGCGCCAGGCTGATGCTCGCGATGGCGGTGAGGGGGTCACCATCGCCGAACTTGTGCCCCGCTAGAGGGCGCTGATGCTCGCGGTGGTCACTGCCTCACGACGCACGGACTTGCCTGGGCGCTATGCCGGCTGGCTTAGCGAGTGCATTCGAGCCGGACAGGCGATCGTGCCCCAGCCTTACAGCGGCAGGCCCCGCCTGGTGTCTCTGCGGCCGAGCGATGTGCATACGCTCGTGCTGCTTTCCAAGGATTTCGGGCCCCTCTTGGGCGACGAGGCTGGCCTGCAGGCCGCACTCGCCAACCTCAGGCATGTCACCTGCCAATTCACCGTCACCGGCTTAGGGGGCACTCGCCTCGAACCGGGGGTGCCACCGGCGGGGCAGGCTCTGGAACAACTGCCATCCCTGGTGGCGTGGCTCGGCGACGCCAGGCGACTGACGCTTCGCTTCGACCCCATAGTGCACTGGCATGAGGACGGACGAGTCCAGTCCAACTTTGCCTGGAGTGGTGAAGTGCTGGCCGCCTGCGCTGCCGCCGGCGTGCGCAAGCTGCGCATCTCGTTCGCTACGATCTACCGCAAGATGAGCCGGCGCGGTGTGGCTTGGGTGGACCCGCCCTTAGATGAGAAGCTGGGCATGGCGCGCGACCTGGTGGCCGCTGCCGCCCGGCTGGGCATTGCTGTGCACGGTTGCTGCCAGCCGGACCTCGCGTCTGTGGGTGTGCAAGCGAGCGGCTGCGTTGATGCCGCCGAACTGAGCGAACTGCACCCCGATCACCTGGGTGCTTCGACACAGCGCGCCCACGGCCAGCGAGTTGCATGCCTTTGTAGTGAAAGCGTGGACGTGGGCTCATACGAACAGCCATGTCCCAACGGCTGCCTGTACTGCTACGCGCGGCCACTTGTTCATGGCAAGAGTACATGAGCGAAGCGATGGCGCCGGCGCCTCAGCCTCTCACCGGCGGGCCTTCATCTCTGCCTGCTCACTTCAGGCTCGACAGAAAGTCGCTGACACTGGCGTAGGCACGCCTGGCCACCGAGAAGGGGTCTTCTTCCCAAAGCGCGCGGTTGAAGAGTTCGAGCGAGACATAGCCATCGTAGCCCGATGCACGGATCATGCCCATAATCTCGCTCAACGGCAGCACACCCTCACCGATGAGGACGCGGTCGGCGTCGCTCCAGATCTCGCGTGGCCGGTCGAGGGCGTCGTTGATGTGGACGAAAGCGACTTCGTTGGGCCGAAGCCCTTCCAAGTCCTCCATTTTGCTGACGCCGGCGTAGAAGTGGAAAGTGTCCAAGAGCAGGCCAAGGTTAGACCGGCGCGCCCTGGCGATCAGCATCTGCGCCGTCGTCAACGTGCCGACAAGAGGGCTGCACTTGATGAACTCGAGAGCCACCCGCACACCATACTCGCCGGCAATATCGCATACCTCGGCCAGGTTACGGGCTGCCAGATCGTAGGTGGCCTCGGATACAGCTTGCGCGCTCTCGGAGTAGACGATAAGTACGGGAACGCTGAGGGCCTGGCAGAGAGCGAGCCGCCGGCGCAGACGCTCCAACCCTGATTGCCGTTCCATGCCACTGCTCACCAGATGGCCACCCTCGGCACAGGCAGCGACGGGCGTGAGAGCCAGCCGCGAGAGCAACTGTTGAGCCGATTCGATACTGTTGCCCGCCTCCAGGTACCGCTCGAGCTTCTCCAACCACAACTCCACGGTGCCAAAGCCGGCCTGGGCGTAGGCATGCATGTCGGTGATGAAATCGCTGGTCATGGTGGTCGCTTCGTTGATGCAAGGCAGCATCATCGTCCTCCTGCTGGAAAGGAAAGGCCGCCATACCGATGGCGGCCTACGCTAAGCATGTGCCAGATGGCAAACGCCGGCTCAGGGGGTCACGGAAGACCTGCCTACGCCGAGTGGTGATCGCCGTAGAGAAGACGCCAGAGCACGGTGGTGCCAGCGGCGGCAAGCAACAAGCCCGCGGCGACCATGGCCAGAGGCACCGTGTTCAGGCTGCTGCCACCGGTGACGGGCATCACGGCCGCCAGGGTGGCTGTGGGCACTACCGTGGGGGCAACGGTGGCGGCCGGAGCGGGCGTGTTAGTCGGCTTTGGCCCAGGTGTGTTCGTGGGCGCCGGCGCCGGGGTCTCGGTCGGCGGTACAGCTGTGGCCGTGGGCGCAGGCGTGTTGGTGGGCACCGGGACGGGCGTGTCCGTCGGAGGAGGGGCAGGCGTGTTGGTGGGCTCCGGGGTCTGGCCCGTCGTACCGACGGCCGAAGCTGTGCCGGGGTAGACCAATGCCAAAGCGAGCGCCAGTGCAGCAACACCGAGGATCAACAGAAACGACTTCTTGGCTCTCATCTCTTACCTCCACTAGGCAAGCTGAGTTGGGTGGAAAGCGACATAGGCCCGGTCAGTGGCCGCTGGCCCGCTCCACCACCGGTATCATCACTGAGTAAGTCGGGCCGCTCGGCCCGGGCGCCGGCGTGAGAGCGGGATCACCGATGGTGGTGTAGGTATCTATCAGGTCAGCGAAACTGCTGTCGAGAGCGGCCTCACCGCTGTAAAGTGCGCTGCCAATCGTATTCCCCTGCAGCAACGACGCTAGCAGTGGCCCCGCCATCATGTCGTGCCCGGCGGCGTTACCCAGGCTGAGTGGCGAAACCGACGATACAGTACCACGGTCTGGCGCAAGAAGCAAGGCCTCGTCCAGCACCGGATCTCCCGGATGGTAGAAGGCGCCCGTAAAGCAGGTCATCTCGAGGAGGACCGTGAGCGGTGTCGGCCCCAGGCTTGGCACATCCGTAACATGGAACAGGCTTGGCGAACTCCAGCCGTACCAACTGCTATGGCCGAAGAACGTGGTGATTCGGTTGCCGGCACGCAAGAAGTTGAGCAGGACATCGGTCCCGGTTGAGCCCCCGGCATAGTAGTGGGGCGGAGCGGCGTCTGGCTCCAGTGACTGATACACCCTGCGGATTGACCCGGCGCTGATGCGGCCGGTTGCCACAGCGGCGGCAACGGCGCGCTCGGACGCCTTGTCGAAATAGTAGGGAGTGGCGTACGTGGTATCAGGGTCGCCAGCGGCGAATAGGCCGTACTGCGACCAACCACCGGGCGCGGTCGTCTCATAGGCGATGATCTTGCGCACCACGGCGGTGGCGTCCGACGCCGTGCGCACGGGAATGCGGCCGACCAGAACGCTAGGGAGGGTTTTGCTCTCGTTTGCGAAGAGGTGGTCGGAGCCCGCCTGACCGGCCCAGTTCGGGTCAATGTCGTCCTTCAGGTAGGGTGGCACATAGTTCACCAGGCCCCAGTTCAGGCGGTTCTTGAAGTCGTACGAGCCATCGCCCAGCAGCACGAGATAGGAGAGCGTGTGTGCGCCGCCTGACTGCCAGGCTGCGTAGGCGTCGTGGACGAATGACCGGATCGCTTCCGGGTCCAGCAAGCCATAGCTGTAGTGATCGTAGATGGCCTGGGTGCTGACCACGAGCGTTGTCAGGCCATTGTGGCTCTGCCGGTGCTGCGCGAGCGCCTGCGCCACGGAGGTGAACCCGGGGTAGGTGACGATCAGGTACTGTGCCGGTTGATCGAGCGTCAGCGGCTCCGCCGGTGCCACAGCGGAGATGTGCTTCAGCCCGTTCGCCGCCGCGATGGCATAGGTGTGTGGGCTCGCTGCCGCATCGGTGAATGTCAGCTGCCAGGTGCCTGAGGCCGGGCCCACGCTAGGGCCTGTGAGCTGCACGGGGGCCAGAGGATCGCTCACGTCCCAGGCGATGACATCCTGGCTGGTGAAGCCATAGAGACGGTAG
>Ga0123519_10015032_pt1 | contig 10917 bp, 9 predicted proteins | sample YelNatPaOPRAMG02_FD_87396 | JGI IMG/M metagenome (GOLD analysis project Ga0123519, IMG submission 87396) | Hot spring microbial communities from Yellowstone National Park - Yellowstone National Park OP-RAMG-02 (version 2) | ecosystem: Environmental > Aquatic > Thermal springs > Hot (42-90C) ... | reverse complement strand
GGACCATACGCCTAGCCCCAAGCAGGAGCGCTACATCGAGAATCTCTTTTCGTCGATTGCGAATCGCTACGATTTAATTAACTCCGTTCTCAGTTTGGGTCGACACAAAGCGTGGCGCCGATATGCCGTGTCGCTGGCAGAGCTCAAACCAGGGGACAGTGCACTCGATGTATGCTGCGGCACAGGGGATTTCGCTTTGGAACTGGCCCGAGCGGTTGGTTCCACGGGAACTGTTAAAGCTGTTGACTTTTCGGGGCCGATGTTGCAAGTAGCGCGGAGAAAAGCGGTTCGCACAGGTTTTCCTCAAATTGAATTCGTCAAGGCAGATGCTTTGAACCTGCCATTTGGAGACAACTTGTTTCATTGTGCAACCGTCGGATTTGGACTACGGAATATTAGCAACCTGGACCAGGCAATCTCCGAAATTGCACGTGTAGTCAAGCCAAATGGGAAAGTCATAAGCCTGGAGATATTTGGTATTCGTTCTAGATGGTTGGTTCCGTTTTGGAGACTATACTTCAACGTATTGGGACCTGGCATAGCACGCTTGTTGCAAGGAGATCGAGATGCATATCACTATCTGCCGCGTTCGGTCGACTGTTTTGCAACGCCTCAGCAATTGGCAAAGAGATTCGAAGCAGCTGGCTTAGATGATGTCAGATGGCACAGCTTAGCACTAGGAGCTGTATGCGTGCACGTGGGAAATAAGAAGTAGCACTAGGATTTTGCCTCGATCCGAAATGTTGAGTAGATGAATCTTGAGGATTTCCATTAATGAACACAGGAGCACTGAACGCAAAAAGCAAGTCCCACTGTCCGAAATGGACATTGCCGGTGGCTAATGAGCTTGTGCGAGTTCAAGAGACTATCGAGTCAGTAACTAACTCTTCCGTCGAAATAGCGACTCAAATAAGCTCTTACGTATTGGCTGCCGGCGGAAAGCGTATACGACCTTGTCTTGTACTGCTGTCAGTTGGAGCTTGCGGCGGAGAGGTCAATGCTGAACGTGTCATTCGGATGGCTGCAGCAGCAGAACTTATACACACAGCATCGTTGCTGCATGACGATGTAATCGATTCTGCGGGCGCACGCAGAGGTGTGTGTACGGCAAACGCACTCTGGGGAAATACATTGAGCGTGTTAGGCGGCGATTTCTTGCTATCAAAAGCTTTCTATCTGCTTGGCGACTTAGTGGAAAGTGAAATAATCTCATTGCTATCGAACGCGGCTGTTGCAATGACGGAAAGCGAACTGTTACAAACTAGTTGCGAGAACAACATCGATTCTTGGCGCTCCGAGTACTGGCATATAATACGCGGAAAAACCGCGTCTTTGATGAGCGCATGCTGTGAAAGTGGAGCGATTCTTTCCCAAGCAAGCAAGGATGCCCAGCTAGCTCTACGTAATTATGGTGACAGCCTGGGGCTAGCGTTTCAGATCACCGATGATTTGCTCGATATAATAGGTAACCCTGCTCAGACAGGCAAGCAAGTCGGCTCAGACTTAGTAAATGGGAAGTTTACACTGCCGGTTTTGATAGCTTCGACACGCGATTCGTTTCCATTTTGCTTCCTTACCGGCGAAAAGATATCTCCTGAGCTTGCACAGCAGATAGCCAAATTCGTTGTCGAGTGTGGGGCAGCAGAAGAGGCAAAACGCATCGCCGAAAAAATTGCACAGCATGCCTGTCAATCGCTAGCTGTCTTGGAGGATTCCACCTACAGGCAAGCATTAGAACTTCTGGCGACGTCTGTGGTTGTCAGAGAGTTCTGAGTAATCGTGTCCAAGCACAAACTTTCTAGATGTGCTTCAGACGTTTCTTAAGTCTTAAAAGTGCTTCTCGTGCCTTAGTGTAGTTGGGGTCAATTTGAAGGGCTTTTTCGTATTCGTACTCTGCCTCAGTAGGAATACCCGTAGCCTCGTATGCCTGAGCAATGTTGTAGTGAATGCTGGCAACATTAGGTGCGATCTGCTCAGCACGTTTAAAAGCACCAATTGCTGTGTTAAAACGTCCCTTAGCTGCATAGGCAGCGCCTAGGTAATTGAAGGCCTTGTAGTTGTCCTGGTCCAGTCTGGTGGCTGCTTCTAGTTCCTCTATCGCCTTATCGCAGTCGCCAGCCTTAAACGCTTCCACGCCGCGCCTAAAGTGCTCTTCAGCCTCTGTCATTTTGGGCACCACCTGTCAGTCCTGCAGGGTGCTTCGGATATCCGCGGACTAAGTATAGTTTGCACGCAATTAGGTGTCAAGGCAAATAGCCGTGGTTAAAACTGATATCCCTACTATGCTTTTCCAAGAGTAATCTATTGCGCCTCTCCGCGAAAACGCATTATAATACCGCCTGGACGTCAAACTTGCCTGTCTCCTGTAATTTATTCCATTTTTAGCGAAAAGCGGAGGGTAGCATAATGAAAATTGGAGTCTTTACGGTACTTTTCCAACAGAAACCCCTGGAGGAAGCTTTAGATTACATTGTAGAGTCCGGGGTAGAGATGGTGGAGCTGGGCACTGGCAACTACCCGGGCAACGCACATTGTGACCCAGATCGACTTTTGGGAAACAAGACAGCCCAAAAAGAACTTCTGAAGGCGATCGAATCTCGCGGACTTGCCATCAGTGCACTATCCTGCCATGGGAATCCGTTGCATCCGAATCGCGAATTTGCGAAGGCTCATCACGAGGTACACCGGAAAACAGTTCAGCTTGCCAGCGAGTTGGGAGTAGGTATAGTTATAAACTTCTCTGGTTGTCCAGGAGACGGACCCAATGCCACTAAGCCCAACTGGGTGACGTGCGCTTGGCCCCCGGACTACGCCGAGATTCTCGAGTGGCAGTGGAATGAATGCGTAATTCCCTACTGGCGAGAAGAAGCAAAATTCGCTAAGGATCACAACGTAAAGATAGCTTTCGAAATGCACCCCGGCTTCTGTGTATACAACGTAGATACACTATTAAAACTGCGTGACGCATGTGGAGATGTTCTGGGTTGCAACTTCGACCCGAGTCATCTTTTCTGGAATGGCGTAGACCCGTGTGCTGCGATACGTAAACTTGGTGATGCGATTTTCCACGTGCACGCGAAGGACTGCAAAATCGACCCGTTCAATACGGCAATCAATGGTTGCAATGACACTAAGCCTTACAGCGACGAGATCAACCGCAGCTGGATTTTCCGCACGGTCGGTTATGGTCACGACTATCAAACGTGGAAAGATATAGTGAGCAACCTGAAATTGATCGGCTACGATTACGTACTATCGATTGAGCACGAGGACAGCCTGATGTCTGTTAACGAAGGCTTCCAGAAAGCGGTGTCTTTCCTCAAGGAGGTAGTGATTTCGGAAAAAGCTGGCGAGATGTGGTGGGCGTAGAATGGATAAATGGGTTTTTTTGAACGGTGAGTTCGTGCCGAGCGAGCAAGCGCACGTGCACATATATGATCACGGCTTCCTTTATGGCGACGGCGCATTCGAGGGAATAAGAGCATATAACGGCAGGGCGTTCAAGCTCAAAGAACACATTGAGCGCCTTTACAATTCCCTTAAGGCGCTGTGGATTGAAATGCCATATGGGCCGGACCAGTTCTGTGCGAACGTTGAGGAGCTAATTCGGAGAAACGAGGTTACAAACGGCTACATCAGGGTTACTGTAACCCGGGGAGTGGCCTTAGGACTAGATCCGCGGAATATCACGACACCACCCACCGTAGTTATATCTACTGATAAGCTCTCGCTATACCCCAAAAGCATGTACGAAAACGGCCTGGATGTCGTTACTGTGGCAACTCGTGTCGCAAATCCGCAGGTGTTGGAACCAAGAATCAAATCCTTAGGCAAGTACCTTTGCAATGTGCAAGCCAAGATCGAGGCAAACCAGGTTGGCGCTGGCGAGGGATTGATGCTGACAGAGGATGGCTATGTTGCCGAATGTACCGGCGACAATATTTTCTACGCAAAGAAAGGTGTAGTTTATACACCGCCGGCATATCTCGGAATTCTCGAGGGCATCACGAGACGTACAGCTATGGATTTGCTCGAAGGCATGGGAATTCCTGTGGTTGAGCAAGTCTTCACCAGATTTGATCTATACACTGCAGATGAAGCTTTCTTGACCGGAACAGCAGCAGAAGTAGTTCCAATGGTCAAGCTCGATGACCGGCGAATAGGTGACGGAAAACCGGGACCGATTACTAAGAAACTAGAAAAAGCCTTTAGAGAATATATAGAAAGTGGCGACTGGTAGCATCGCAGCCTGAGTACTCAGTTAATAAACCGAAGAACGAGTGTTGTATGGTGAGGCTGTCGCTGTGCTATCAATACCTTGACAAAAGCCTTGGATAAGTGCATTTGCCAAGTATGCAAGACAAGAGAAGCTGAGGTTTTGCTCTTTCGATATCGCGAAGACGGTGCCGAGCGTATCGTGATATGCCGCCAGTGCGCACACGATAAAGTCCTTTTGTTTGGATGCGAGGTTTTGAACCTCGAAAGTATCTTTGATGGGATCGGAGAGGCAAAGCGAGACAGCAACTCCAAACTGCATTGCAGCGTGTGCGGAACAACGCTCGCGGACATAATCACACAAGGTCAGGCCGGGTGTGCTAATTGCTATAGCCACTTTCATTCGACAATGATAGAGCTTATCACGGAAGTTCAAGGCCACAAACACCACGTTGGCAAGACAGTGCTGATGTGAAACCTCGCCATGGAGAGTTGCCAGAGTGGGTCAAGGGGTGCGGACCTAATGCGGACGTTGTGATTTCGAGCCGGGCTCGCCTGGCGAGAAACCTGAGAGGAGTTCCGTTTCCTTGGCGTGCGTCTCAACACGATTTAGACCTCGTTGTCCAAAAGGTCCGATCAGCATGCCGCTCATTGACTGACCGTTTTCCCGGTTTGAAAGCCTACGCGATTGACAAGTTGTCCCCCGCACAAAAAGGCTTCCTAGTCGATGCTCGTTTAGCAAGTGCGGAGCAGATTAGCGGTAAACCGTGGCAATTTTTGCTGTGCGAACCCTCGGGTATTTTCTCCATAATGGTAAACGAAGAAGACCACCTCCGGTTGCAAGTAATCCGCTCGGGAACATCAATAGGCGAGGTTTGGGAACTCGCAAACTGGGCTGACGACGTATTGGCTGAGAAACTTGAATTCGCTTTTTCCTCGCGTTTTGGCTATCTAACCACTCACGTATCAAATGTGGGCACCGGTCTGCGTGTTTCGGCGCTGATGCATCTCGCCGGTCTGGCGGCTACTGGAGATCTGGCACGCCACCTTCGAGCAGCATCTGAGCTTGCAGTATCAATCAGAGGCGCATTTGGTGAGGCAAGTAAGCCGTGGGGAGATCTTTACCAGGTCTCGAATGAAGTCACACTGGGGATACCGGAGAGCGAAATCGTGGAGCGTGTTAAGTCGGTAACTGAATATCTCTTGGGACAAGAGCGCCAAGCACGGAACAAACTATTAGAGACGCAGCACAGTCGTCTCTGCAAAGAAGCAAGATCGGCGCTTACGCGATTATCTAGCGCAATGTCATTGGGAACAAGGGAATCGCTAACGCTAATTTCGAAGATTAGACTGGGATGCTCGGTAGGCGTTCTTCCCGAATGTCCAGTATCTCTAGCCAACGAGCTGTTATTGGCGGTTCAAGCTGTAGCGGGCGACGACGGCATAGCTAAGATCGATCGTGCCGCAGTTATGCGATCAAGTCTTAGGAGCTTAAAAACTTTGCACGATTGAAAATTGGAGACTGTTGGTAAGAGGGAGCATTTAACGGTCACGATATAGTATAATGGAATTGACGGTGAGAACCCTGTGTTAGCAAACACCGTATATAAGATTAAAAGCCGCTGACGGATCCTACGGCAAAGGAGGGTAGAGTATGTGGCAGCGATTTACAGAGCGAGCGCGCAGAGTAGTATTCTTCGCGCAAGAGGAAGCTGGTAGACTCGGCGAAAATTACGTCGGGACCGAACACCTGCTTCTCGGACTGGTGCGAGAGACGGACAGCGTAGCGGCCAGAATCCTTGACAGAATGGGGGTTAGCCTAGGCAGGATTAGGTCCGAGATTGAACGTCAGGTAACTAGAGGGGACGGCCGTCTTGGACAAGACATGCAGCTTACTCCCAGAGCTAAGCGCGTCATCGATCTGGCTTACGACGAAGCTCGCAGCTTGAATAACAACTATATCGGAACGGAGCACTTGCTGCTCGGTTTGATTCGCGAAGGAGAAGGACTTGCGGGACGCGTTCTGCAAAAGCTTGGAGTGGACTTGGAGAGAACGCGCCGTGAAGTGATGGCCCTTCAGGAAGGCGATCAACCATCTACAACGTCTGCGCGCCACCGCTCAAGAACCCCTACCCTTGATGAATTCGGGCGAGACTATACCGAGCTTGCACGCCAAGACAAATTGGACCCGTGCATAGGACGCGACAACGAAATTGAACGAGTAATGCAAATCCTCTCGCGCCGCACCAAGAACAATCCGTGTCTGATTGGCGAGCCGGGTGTTGGTAAGACTGCCATTGCTGAGGGACTCGCTCAGAGGATCGTCAGCGGAGATACTCCCGAGACATTGAGGGACAAGCGCATTGTTGCACTCGACCTAGCAGGCCTTGTAGCAGGAACAAAATATCGGGGCGAGTTTGAAGAGCGGATGAAGCGGGTTATGGAAGAGGTCCGCAAAGCCGCCGGAGAAGTTATCTTGTTCATAGACGAACTTCACACTCTCGTAGGCGCCGGTGCAGCTGAGGGTGCAATTGATGCTTCAAACATTTTGAAGCCAGCTCTTGCCAGGGGTGAACTACAGTGCATCGGTGCTACGACCATGGACGAGTATCGGAAGTACATCGAACGAGACGCAGCCCTGGAAAGACGATTCCAACCAATACAGGTTCGCGAGCCGACAGTAGAAGAAACGATAGAAATCCTGAGGGGCTTACGTGATCGATATGAAAAGCACCACTCAGTCACAATCGACGAGTCGGCGTTAATATCAGCAGCACAATTGTCGTCAAGGTACATTACCGACAGAGCTTTACCAGACAAGGCAATCGACCTTATCGACGAAGCTGCCTCCCGGGTAAGACTTCGGCTAGCTATGCCGCCGGCGGAACTTCGCGCAGCCAAGCAAGAGCTTGCCAAAGTGCAGGCAGAGCTAGAAGCTGTTCCCGCCAGCTCGAATTATGACCGAGCTCTTGAGCTGAGGGCTCGCGAACTTGAATTGATGGATAGGATAGCCAAGCTCGAAGAGCAGTGGCAAGAAGAACGGAAGAATATGCCGACCGTGGTCAACGAGGACGAAATAGCGCATATCGTTTACTCATGGACCGGTATTCCGGTTTCGAAACTCATGGAAGGCGAGACAGCGAGGCTGCTTAAGATGGAGGATGTGCTGCACGGTCGTTTGGTTGGGCAGCACGAGGCTGTTGTGGCAGTATCGAAAGCCATTCGCAGGGCACGCGCCGGTATGAAAGATCCTAAGAGACCGATGGGTAGTTTCATCTTTCTCGGTCCTACTGGTGTAGGCAAAACTGAGCTGGCTCGGGCTCTTGCAGAATTCTTGTTCGAAACTGAAGACGCTCTGATTCGTATTGACATGTCCGAGTACATGGAGCGGTTCGCGGTTTCGAGGTTGGTGGGTGCGCCGCCCGGATATGTGGGTTACGATGAAGGCGGTCAGCTGACAGAGGCTGTCCGACGCAGGCCATATTCGGTGATATTGCTCGACGAAATCGAAAAGGCGCATCCTGAAGTCTTCAACATCCTACTACAAGTGATGGAAGATGGTAGGCTTACCGATTCCCAAGGGCGTGTGGTGGATTTCAAGAACACCATAATCATAATGACGTCCAATATCGGCGCTCAATCAATAACGAGCGGTCCCGGTATAGGATTCCGCGAGCTCAAGAGTGAGAATGAGACTCAACGAAGCTACGAAAGTATGAAGAACCGCATTATGGAAGAGATGAAGCGCACGTTCAGACCGGAGTTTCTCAACCGGGTGGACGAAATTATAGTCTTCCATCAACTTACCAAAGAAGAAGTTCTTCAGATAGTTGATTTGATGATCAGTCGAGTTAGGCAAGAGCTTTCGCACCAAGGCATGGACCTTGAAGTTACTCATGAGGTACGGGAACTGCTGGCCCAGGAAGGCTATGATCCACAGTTTGGTGCAAGACCGCTGCGACGCGCAGTACAGCGACTCATTGAGGATCCTTTGGCCGAAGAAATACTTCTGGGACGCTTTGTGCCTGGAGATACAATCCGCGCAGAAGTGGAAGACGGAAAGATTTTCTTTACCAAGTCTGCAGATCTGCCTGTAATGCCTTGTGAATCACAGTCCTGACTCGAGTCGCACGATCTGAAAAAATGTGAGTTCAGCACCTCGGTAAGACCGAGGTGCTTTTTTCTTGCACATCACGTAATCAAGCAGGTAAGAAATTCCGAAAATGATAGTATAAGCGGACATATGTCAAGAACCTGCTATATCGTATAGGCAAAACGAAGAGCCTGGGACGAACTAGGGCGACGAGAAATTGTCAACGCAGCACGACGCAATTGCAGCTAGAACGTGGTTCGGTCGACTGCTGACTTTTAGCTGGGACCGAGGCTTTGCCAGTCGCAGATTTTTAGTCTGGGCTGGTATTCTAGCGTTATCATCACAAGCGTTCAAATTCTGGACGCCGGACAACCCTGTACAATATGCACATCCCTGCCTGATATTTAGCCTAACATTTTGCGGCTGCGCTGCCCTAGCTGCAGGGGCTTATAGCTTCGCAAGTTTCGTGTTGGGTAGAAGAATCAAAGACCTATTAGAGTCTGTGGGCTTCATCTCGGTCGCCTCATCCGCATGTCTGCAAGTTGTTCTTGATTCGGTGCGAGAAAGCGCCTCCGTCGGAGAAGAACTGCTTTCCTGGGGCATGGTGTACGCCACCGCTGCATTTTGCATGAGCATCTTTGCTAACAAATCTTGGAAGCCTTTCAGAGCTTTGTTGCCAAGCTTGCAATTGGCAATTGGAGTAATAGCCACCCTGGCATTTCCGGCGCTCGCGGTCCAGAAACTCGCAGGATTACTTACTGTTGGAGAAACTGGAGCGGAAAAATATGGATTAGGAAGTCTAACGGCTCTGGGTTCGTTTGGACTGCTTGCGACCACGTTGGTAGCTGGCAATAAGATCCAAGCAAGTCGTGCGGTCAAGGATGGTGAATTAAAAAGATCCTTGCTGTCGGGCTTAGCTTTGGCAATGCTGGGTCGGGCAATGTCATATGAAAGGTTCGACGCGTGGTGGATGTCAAGCCACCTTGTTTTCTTTGCTTCTTGGATCGTGTTTCTTATTGACACTGCCATTGATGATGCCATTAGGCACAAGGAAGCACTAGAGAATGCGGCAGAGAGTGAAGCTCTTCACCAAATATCCTGGGCACTTGTTGGAGTACAAAGTCCTATGGAACTACTGAATATACTTGTTGCCACGGTTCGCGAGAGCGTAGGAGCTGAGATAGTAACTATGTACTTGACGGACGAGACTGAAGAGGTCCTTCACACCGCGGCAATATCGGGTCCTGACATATGTCTAAGGTCTCTCGGGTCAACATATCCCGTGAGTTCGACAGATCGCCGTCCCGGTTTTCACTCAGGTCACACTGCACGTGCTTTTTTGAGTAAGGAAGTCCAAGTCGCAGATGATATCTTTGTGGATGTCGAATTTGTGCCTTGGAGGCTAGTTGCAAGAGCTGATGGGCGAGCCATATCTTTGCCAATAGTCCACAAGGATAAGCGCCTAGGAGTTCTCAACGTCTATTTCTCCGACAGAAGAGACGCAACTGAGCAACGGCTAAGATTCCTAAAGACCGTTGTGGCAGCTGTAACCCCATCGGTGGAAATGGTTCAATCCTCGATCCCCGGATTAATGAAACGCCAAAGCGAAAGACGGGCAGCCTAAGAACACTGCGTCACATCTGCTGCCCGTCCTCGACTATGCAATCAGTCCTTGCACAAATTGTGAGGTTCTATTCCGATTTGCTCTCCTTTTCCTTCGGAGCAGATGCCGACTCTTCGGCAGGTTTTTCTTCAGCGACAGCTACTTCCTCGTGTCGCACGTGTGGTGGCACGCAAGTGCATACTATCGTATCGCTATCGGTTAGTATCTCCACGCCCTCGGGAGCTTTAATATCAGCAACACTTATGTGATCACCTATGTCAAGTGAGCTTATGTCAACCTCGATCTTGGGCGGTATTTGGGTTGGAAGGGCTCTCACTTCCAGCTCGTCGAGAACCTGCTCAACTATCCCACCCTTCTTTTCACCCTCGGATTCGCCAACCAACACTATAGGCACATCTACATGTACTTTCTCAGTTAGCACCACGCGCTGAAATTGGACGTCAAGAACCTTACGCGTTATCGGATCTCTGAAGAACTCCTTGATAATTACCGTGTGTTTTCCGTTTCCGGGTGCCCCGTTTATTTCGAGGTCGAAAAGAGACATCATTCCGTGCTCAGATGTTTTAATTTGATCCACTATGTCCTTCAGTTTTACTTCAATTGGTATGGGTTCGATGCCGCGACCAAATACGCTACCACTCACGTAGCCCTGTCTGCGAATTTTCTTTAGATGGCTTTTGCTCATATCGGACCGGTAGTTGGCTTGAAGTTTCAAGTTAGCCATTGTTATGAACTCCTCCAGGTGTGCACAATACTCTCGTCACCCTAGAAAACACGAGATTGTTTCAGTCGACGTACGAGTGTCTAACTTATCGACGCAGCACTATTTTATCGAAATGCTTACGAATGAGTCAATCTCGGTGGGCCCATGTCACTTGTGGGGGTTATGCAACTTTTTTGGCGGCCTCCAGTATGTTTTTAGTTCTATTGTTGAGTAGCGCGGATCTCAGATGTGCGATGGCTTGTATACCATCGTGTTTCCAGC